>Ga0315289_10010853_pt1 | contig 12979 bp, 13 predicted proteins | sample YL17G11_40_MG_FD_203452 | JGI IMG/M metagenome (GOLD analysis project Ga0315289, IMG submission 203452) | Sediment microbial communities from Yellowstone Lake, YNP, Wyoming, USA - YL17G11_40 | ecosystem: Environmental > Aquatic > Freshwater > Lake > Sediment | place: USA: Wyoming | collected...
ACGTCTATCTCGACACCGTGGTCCTGCTGGGCACGCTGGCCAACCAGCAGCGTGACGGACGCTGGCTGTTCGGCGCCGGTGCGGCAGCGGCGAGCGTGGTCTGGTTCTTCAGCCTCGGATTCGGCGCCCGCCGACTGGCAGGCCTGTTCGCCACGCCGAGGACGTGGCGGATTCTCGACTGGTTCATCGCGCTGACCATGCTGACCCTGGGGATCGTGCTCGCACTCTCCTCCCAATGACGCCTTCCGCCCTGCGGCTAACGGGTAACGGGTAACGGTCATCATCAGGCACGCGAAGTAGTTAACGGAGACTCGCCGAGATCGACATGGCGGGACGTGTTAGTGAGCCAGTTTCTCGCAGTACCGGCCCAGCTCATCAAGTGAGTTGACAGCGATACCGAACTCCGTCGCTTCACTCTTCAGAAGGGTGACATGTAGGAATGGTGGCCGATATTCGGGAATGAGCGTTTGGACGAAGGCACAGAATTCGTCAATGCCGTCGACGCGAACCGGCGCCACGATCGTCAGGCGGTCATCTTTGCGGCAAAGATAGCGCTCATCACCAAGTCCCACGAACCGCAGATCATGAGTCCGCAGATAATCTTTCACCGCATTGGCGATGGATCGTTCTTCTTCTCGATCGCCGGTATGGTCGCGACAGGCTACGAGTGAGCAGTGGTACTCATCTTTGGGCAGTAGCACGGCACCCTCAACGGTTCGCATTTCCTGGGGCGGAATGTCGGCAGTCACATCAAGCCCGATATACCCGGTTTTGTCGGGGTCGTGCCAGACGCCTTTGCCGATGTCGTGGTTAGCCATGGGGGTCAGTCCGACGGGGTTTGCGCGACGACGTCGGCGCCGTGGGGAACGTAGTTCCCCAACGTGATGGTGGGCTGACCGTCCCACCGGTAGGCCACCAGGGTGCCGCCCTTGCCGGCGCTGAAGTCAACGCACGCCGTGTAATCGGTCCAGTCGTCAAGGTGCACGGGGGTGTCCTGGCGCCAGTAGTGGCCGTAGACCACCGGTATGTCGGCGTTGTAGACAAACGACCGCTCGCGTGGACCGACCTCGATGTCCGGAAGCTGAGGGTAGGGGTTGCCGTCCACGGTCTTGAAGCCCCGGACCTCGGCCAAGTCCCGCAGCGTTATGGCGCCCTTGACCCACCAGCGGACCCGGGCCTTCTCACGCGGGAACCCGTCCTTGTCAGCGTAGGGCGGCTGTCCGTAGTCGACGAGGCTGATCTCGGGTCCCTTCAGCAGAACCTCAACCGACTCGTACCTCGAGGCTCGACGATCGTCGCGCCGGGCCGCAGCGAAGCCGGCAGTTCACCTCGAGCCAGCCGACGAGTTCGCTTCGGAAAGATTCGAGGGATGCCTCGGGCATCGGGGTCTTCCTCCGGTTCGGGGTGCATGGGCGGGGTGGGAGAAGGAGGATTGCACTGGCGGTGCAATTGTCAATCTCTGGAGAGCGCTTCGCTCGGCGTGACATTCCCCCGAGACCGTGGAGGCATCAGCATGGCGAGTTCAGCGAGTGAGGCAGCGGCGGCCACAGAGAAAGACAAGAAGCAGCGCGAGTTCGATGCGGCTGCACTGCGCCAGAAGTACCGCGCCGAGCGCGACAAGCGCCTGCGCGCCGAGGGCAACGCGCAATACATCGAGGTGAAGGGCGAGTTCGCCCACTATCTCGATGATCCCTACGTGGCTCCGGGTTTCACGCGCGAACCGCTTCATGACGAAGTCGAGGTGGTGGTCATCGGTGGCGGTTTCGGCGGCCTGCTGGCCGGGGCGCGGCTTCGCCAGGCGGGCGTCGAGAGCATTCGCATGATCGATCCGGCCGGCGAGTTCGGCGGCACTTGGTACTGGAATCGCTACCCCGGCATCGCGTGCGACGTCGAGTCGTACACCTACCTGCCGTTGCTCGAAGAAGTCGGCTACGTGCCGGAGGAGAAGTATTCGTTCGGCGCCGAGATCCTCGCGCACAGCCAGGCGATCGGACGCCACTTCGATCTGTATCGCGACGCGTGTTTCCAGACGCGGGTCGAAGAGCTGCGCTGGGACGACGACGCGGCGCGCTGGATCATCTCGACCAATCATGGTGACCGCATGAAGGCCCACTTCGTGTGCCTCGCCACCGGACCACTGAACCGACCGAAGCTGCCGGGCACCCCGGGCATCGATGAGTTCGAGGGGCACTCGTTCCACGCCAGTCGCTGGGACTACGACTACACGGGCGGCGACAGCAGCGGCCATCTGACCGGGCTGCGCGGCAAGCGGGTCGGAATCATCGGGACGGGCGCGACGGCGGTCCAGGTCGTGCCGCACCTCGGCGAATCCGCCGGGCATCTGTTCGTCTTCCAGCGCACGCCCTCGTCGATCGACGTGAAGAACAATCCGCCGACGGATCCCGAGTGGCTGAAGGGTCTCGAGCCGGGTTGGCACAAGCATCGGATGGACAACTTCAACAAGCTGGTGTCGGGCATTCCCCAGGAAGTGGATCTGGTGAACGACGGCTGGACGGATCTGATCCGCAACCTGCTGATCGGGATCCGCGACGGTCGCAACAAGGATTTCACCGCCCAGGGTCTGGCCGACGCCGCCGAACTCGCCGACTTCGAGAAGATGGAGTCGATCCGCGCGCGGGTGGACGCCGTGGTGAAGGATCCGGCGACCGCCGAGGCACTCAAGCCCTGGTACCGGCAATTCTGCAAGCGGCCGTGCTTCCACAACGAGTATCTCGACACCTTCAATCGGCCGAACGTCACGCTGGTCGACACTCAGGGTCGCGGGGTCGAGCGCATCACGAAGAAGGGCGTGGTGGTGGACGGCCGCGAGTGCGAACTCGATTGCCTGATCTACGCCAGCGGCTTCGAGGTGGGTACCGACTACTCGCGGCGCGCGGGCTTCGATCTCGTCGGCCGCGGCGGACAGAAGCTCAGCGCGCGCTGGGCAGACGGCGTGCGTTCGCTGCACGGCATGCACGTGCACGGCTTCCCGAACTGCTTCCTGATGAACAACGCGCAGGCGGGATTCACGGCCAGCTACCCCCACATGCTGAACGAGCAGGCGGTCCACCTGGCTTATGTGATCAAGACCGGGATCGAGCGTGGACTCGAGGCCGTCGAGGCGAGCGAAGACGCCGAGTCGGCCTGGGTCCAGCAGGTGATCGACAAAGCACGGATGACCGGTGAGTTCTTCGAGAACTGCACCCCCGGCTATTACAACAACGAAGGCCAGACGAACGACCGCGGCGTGCAGAACGGTTTCTACGGGGGCGGGCCGATCGAGTTCGTGGCGATCCTCGAGGGCTGGCGCGCGACGGGCCAGCTCGAAGGCCTCGAGCAGCGCTAGCGGATACGCGCAGGGGATTCGACGAAGCGGATCAGGGGCGAACGGTCGCACCGGCTTTCGCGGGACGGCCGGGATGGCGCGTAGAAGCGCCGAGGCCTCTGCCGTCGACGGCCGTTCGAGTCGCACGCTGTGCGCCACTGCTCGCGCCGGTGCCGCAGGACACGCCGGTGGCCGCGCGGATCGAGCAGCTCGTCGATGCACGGGCCCGCTTCTTCGAGACCACCGCACCCTTCACGCGAGCACTCACCGCGCAGTCGCTGGTCGGCTCGCCGAGTCAGCAGGCCTGGCGCGTCTCGCAACGGGCTCTTCGAGCATCAGAAGGCCGAGATCAAGCGTCTGTTCGGCGCCGAAGTCGCCACGACGCCGCGGTGCAGGCCAATGGCCAGACGCGCCCGCAGTGCGTCGAGCAGATCGTCGGAGGCCGTGTCTAGCAGACCGGTGATCGCCGCGAGACCGTCCCGGGTGCATAGCGCGTAGACGTTCTGCATCCGCCACAGCTCGCTCCAGATCACCCGACAATGCAGCACCGAGGTGAGTCAGCGTGTCGAGTTGGCGCGCGCTGGTCTGACTGATCCCGCCGCCGACCGGAACGCAGTAGTTTCGGTAGATAGTCGCCGCGCAGGCCGCCATCGCACACGCCGGCCCCTGCGTGGGATCGTTGGCGTAGCGCGCCACCCCTCCCAAGCGAGGTCGGAGTGCAGCGCCCGAATATCTCCGACCAGGACCCGCACCGAACTGCGCAGGCGTCCGGCCGGATTCCCCCGCGAGCGCAGTTCCGCCAGCGTCGGCAACGTCAGGTCCCCGATGCCGTAACGCTTTCCATTGACGGATGACAAGAGTTCATCGCCCTCGACGAGCAGCCGACTTTAGGCGGCCTCGTAACCGTCCTCACGAAATCCCATGAGCCGTTGGAACCAGTCGTGGGAAGGCATGAAACGTATCGTCGCACGGTTTGGGGACGACCTCAGCTGCCACCCCTGCTGGCACGGGCCCTGGGCTGACCACACGCTCGGCTCGGCGTGCTTGGATTGAGCATGTGACCAGTGACGTCGAGGCCTCGCGGCCGGATCCGCCGGGCGTTGCGCGTGTCGGCAGCGTCTACTACCCCATCCTTGTCGCGGTTTTCACTGCGCTGGTGATCATCTCCAACGTCACCGCGACCAAGGGGGTGGCGTTCGGTCCGGTCATCACCGATGGTGGTTTCATCGTCTTCCCGCTCACCTACGTCATCGGCGATGTGCTCGCCGAGGTCTACGGCTTCCAGGCTGCACGGCGAGCCATCATCCTCGGCTTCCTCATGAACGGTCTTGCCGCACTGGCGTTCTGGGTGACGGTCTCCCTTCCGGCTGCTGACTTCTACCCCAACCAGGAGCATTTCTCCAATGTGGTGGGGGCCTACACACAACTGATCGTCGCCGGTCTGGCCGGATTCATCGTCGGGCAGACCATCAACGCCTGGACGGTCGTCAAGATCAAGGAACGCACCAAGGAGAAGCACCTGTGGGCCCGCCTCGTCGGCTCCACGTTCGCCGGTCAACTCGGCGACACACTGGTGTTCTGCAGCATCGCGGCCGGGGCGATCGGCATCAGCACCTTCAGTGACTTCGCCACCTACACCGCGCTGGGCTGGATCTACAAGACCGCCGTCGAAGTGGTCCTGCTTCCGGTCACCTATCGGGTGATCGCCTACGTCAAGCGCCGCGAACCCACCTACACCGCACTGGTGTGATGGACGCGCCCCCGATGCGGACCGCGATCCGCGACTACGGCGACCGGGCCCTGTTGATCGAATTCGGTTCCACCGCTGATGTTCTGGCTTTCGCCGATGCGGTGCGTGACGCCCGGCTACCCGGGGTGACCGACGTCGTTCCGGGCGCCCGCACCGTTCTGCTGCACCTGTCCGAGCCGAACGGTCAGGCTTCTGTTCGTGCCGCGCTGGCCGCCCTCCACGTCTCCCGCCGCTCCGCTCTGCCCGAGGCGGGTCAGGTCGACCTGGTGATCGACGTGATCTACGACGGTGCGGACCTCGCCGAAGTGGCCGACCGGGTGGGAATGGACGTCGATAGGGTCGTGCAAGCGCATACCGGCACGCCGTGGCGGGTCGGGTTCGGCGGATTCGCACCGGGTTTCGCCTACCTGGTGGGCGGTGACCCTCGCCTGGTCGTTCCCCGCAGATCCGAGCCCCGCACCCGGGTGCCGGCCGGCTCAGTGGGCCTGGCCGGGGAGTTCAGCGGCGTGTACCCGCGGGAGTCGCCGGGCGGGTGGCAGCTCATCGGCCGCACGGAGGCGGTGCTGTGGGATATCGCCCGCCCCCAGCCCGCACTGCTGGCCCCGGGGATGTGGGTGCGGTTCCGCTCCGCCGCAACGTCATGATCGCCCTGGAGGTGCTTGGCTGCGGGCCACTGGCACTGGTGCAAGACCTCGGCCGACCCGGGCTTGCGGCCGTCGGCGTCAGCCACTCCGGTGCGGCCGACCGCCGCTCGCACGAACTGGCCAACCGGCTGCTGGCCAACCCCGTCGACCACGCGACACTGGAGATCTCCATGGGTGGGTTCGCCGCGCGGGTGCACGGCGGTGCGGTCGATATCGCCGTCACCGGAGCAGATGCCCACCCCGCTGCCGACGGTATTCCTTTCGGCATCAACAGCATTCACCACATTCGGGACGGGCAGATCGTCTCGATGGGCTTACCGGACGCCGGACTTCGCAGCTACGTCGGTGTCCGGGGCGGCATCGCCGTACCGCCCGTACTGGGCTCACGCAGCTTCGACACCATGTCGGGGATCGGCCCCCGGCCGCTGCGCCCCGGCGACATCGTTCCCATCGGCGCGCCCGCGGAGGCCTTCCCGGCAGTCGACCAGGCCCCGGTGGGCCCGATCAGCGCAGGCCAGGTGAACCTCCGGGTGATTGCAGGCCCGCGCGAGAGTTGGTTCTTCGACCCCGACGCGCTGGTCTGCACCGAATGGACGGTGTCGGAGCACAGCGACCGCGTCGGTGTCCGACTGGCCGGGGCGCCGCTGCGGCACCGATGGCCGGAGCGTCAACTACCCAGCGAGGGCGCCACCCGCGGCGCCATCCAGGTGCCCCCGAACGGCCAGCCGGTGATCCTCGGTCCGGACCATCCGGTGACAGGTGGCTATCCGGTGATCGGGGTGGTCATCGACGCCGACACCGACAAGCTCGCCCAGTTACGGCCGGGCCAGCCGGTGCGGCTGCGGTGGAACCGGCCCCGTATCGCCGCGGCGACGCCCGCCGGCTGGTAGAGCTGAGATGGTGTCGACGCCCCCGTCTTCTCTTTCGCCCAGGCAAGTCCACACCGCCCGGCTGGTCCACACCAGCGACCTGGACGGCGAGACCATCCATAACGCCCACCGGTTCCTCGTCGAGGCTTACGCCGGGGAATTCACCGACGCCGACTGGGAGCACACCCTCGGCGGGATGCACGCCGTCATCGTCCACCGCGGAGCGTTGATAGCACACGCCGCGGTGGTCCAGCGCCGGCTGCTCTACAACGGGACCTCTCTGCGCTGTGGGTACGTGGAAGGTGTTGCTGTACGAGAGGATTGGCGCGGCCAGGGTCTGGGCCGCGCCGTGATGGACGCCGTCGAGCAGGTGATCCGGGGTGCCTACCAGGTTGGTGCCGTGAGCGCCTCGGGCGCCGGTGCCCGACTCTACCGACCACGCGGTTGGGCGCGCTGGCGAGGACCGACGTCGGTGCTGGCACCTGACGGAGTGATCCGAACCCCCGAGGACGACGGCTGTGTTTTCGTGCTGCCCGTGGAGGTGGACCTCGACCCGGATTCGGAGTTGTCGTGCGATTGGCGGGATGGGGATGTCTGGTAGTTCGCTCATGGCGAACGTATGCCACGCACCGCACCCAAGCGCACCTGAGCGTCGATGAGTGGCCCCCCGGCATAGAGTCATCGGGTGACACTCTTCTTGGTGACCGGCGGCGCCGGATTCATCGGCTCGCACTTGGCGGCCGCGTTACTCGCAGACGGCCACACCGTCCGAGTGGTGGATAACCTCTCCACGGGACTGATCGGGAACGTGGATCCCGGAACCGAGTTCATCGAAGGTGACCTCAGGGACCCGTCGACGGCTGCTGCCGCGGTGCGCGGGTGCGAGGTCGTGCTGCACCAGGCTGCCATTGCTTCTGTGCCACAGTCGATATCGGATCCCAGGCCTTCGCACGACGCCAACCTCAATGCGACTTTCAACATTCTGATGGCAGCGCGGGATGCGGGGGTTCGCCGGGTTGTCTACGCTGCGTCCGCAGCGGCGTACGGTGACGCCCCCGTCATTCCCCAGGTCGAGGACATGGCCACCGACCCGCGCTCTCCGTATGCACTCCAGAAGCAGGTCGGCGAAGCCTATTGCCAGCTATTCAGCAGGCTTTTCGGACTCGAGACGGCTTCGATCCGCTACTTCAACGTCTTCGGCCCCCGGCAGAGTCCCTCGTCGCCGTACTCCGGCGTGCTGTCGCTGTTCATCAAGGCCGCTCTGTCCGGCGCAGCCCCGACCGTTTATGGCGATGGTGAACAAACGCGGGACTTCACATTCATCGACAACGTCGTGGACGGCGTAATCCGGGCCGTCGACTCGCCGGACGCGGTCGGGCAGGTCATCAACGTCGCGACGGGCAGACGCATCTCGCTCAATGAGGCATGGGCCACGTTGGGAGCCATCGTGGGTCCGCTGCCGGCTCCGGTTTACGAAGCACCCCGATCGGGAGACGTGCGCCATTCGCAGGCAGACATCAGCAAAGCCGAACGCCTGCTCGGCTACCGCCCCACCGTCTCTTTCGAAGACGGCCTACGCCGCACCGTTCAATGGGCACGCGGAACGGACTGATCGGGCGGGCGACCGCGATTGGCGTAGCCGCTACGACATGGCCTCTGTCACATCGATCTCCCAACGCAGTTAGCATCGGCTGCAAGCCGTGTGATCTATGACACCTGCGTCCCGAGGAGCCCCCATGTCCAGAGCCACTGAACTCGACGAACTGCACCATCTCATCGGCAGTCTCCGGCAGTGCGTGACCTCGCTGCAATACCGGTACGGCGACAGCCCGGCCACGCGCCGGATGGTCATCGATACCGAGAGAATGCTCAGTGACCTGCAACTTCTCGAACTGGACGCCGCGGATCTCGAGTTCGCCTCGCACACCATGGTGAGCTCCGGCGAGAAGATCCCGGTGCCCGACACTCCCTACGACAGAGAGTTCTGGCGCGACGTCGATGACGAGGGCGTCGGCGGTCATAACAGACGCTGACCCAATTTCTGCTGCGAGCAAAGACGTGGGTACTCTTCGGAGCAGTTGACCGAAGGGGATCACTGCAGATGAGCGCACCCACAGCCAATCGGCGTGCCACCGGCGTCTTCTCGCCCGGCCGCGCCCGGATCCCGCAGCGGACCCTGCGTACCGACAACTGGCTGAAATCGCCCATCCTGACCGATCTGGGCTTCGCCGCCTTCGTCATCTACGCGACCGTCAGGGCGTTCCAGCAGAACCACTTCTTCGTCGAGAAGTACCACTACCTGACGCCGTTCTACTCACCGTGTCTGAGCAAGGGCTGCGGGAAGGCCAGCGAGTTCTGGCCGCAGATACTCCCCGACGTGTGGTGGCTCCCGTACGCCGCGCTCTCGCTGCCGTTCCTGCTGCTCTTCCGGCTGACCTGCTACTACTACCGCGGTGCCTACTACCGTTCGGTCTGGCAGTCGCCCACCGCCTGCGCCGTCGCCGAGCCGCACGCGACCTACACCGGCGAAACCCGGTTTCCGCTGATCCTGCAGAACCTGCACCGCTACTTCTTCTACATCGCCGCGGTCATCTCGGTGATCAACACGATCGACGCCATCAAAGCCTTCCACTCGCCGTCGGGATTCGGCTTCGGACTGGGCAACGTGATCCTCGTCGTCAACGTCGTCATGCTGTGGATCTACACGCTGTCCTGCCACTCCTGCCGGCACGTGATGGGCGGGCGGCTCAAGCACTTTTCCAAGCACCCCACCAGGTACTGGGCGTGGACGCAGATCAGCAAGCTCAACGTCCACCACAAGCTGTACGCCTGGATCACCCTGGGCACCCTGATGTTCACCGACTTCTACATCATGCTGGTGGCCAGTGGCACGATCTCCGACCTGAGATTCATTGGCTGACAAGCGGTTCGACGGAACAGATCAAGCGAGGACACACATGGTTGAGGTCGAGCGGCATTCGTACGACGTCGTGGTGATCGGTGCCGGCGGCTCGGGTCTGCGCGCGGTCATCGAAGCCCGTCAGCGTGGCCTGAAGGTCGCAGTGGTGACCAAGTCGTTGTTCGGCAAGGCCCACACCGTGATGGCCGAGGGCGGCTGCGCGGCGGCGATGGGCAACGTCAACTCCAAGGACAACTGGCAGGTGCACTTCGCCGACACCATGCGCGGCGGCAAGTTCCTCAACAACTGGCGGATGGCCGAGTTGCACGCTCAGGAGTCCCCGGACCGGGTGTGGGAACTGGAAACCTACGGCGCGCTGTTCGACCGCACCAAGGACGGCCGGATCTCCCAACGCAACTTCGGCGGGCACACCTACCCGCGGCTGGCCCACGTCGGCGACCGCACCGGCCTGGAGATCATCCGCACCCTGCAGCAGAAGATCGTCTCGCTACAGCAGGAGGACAAGGCCGAACTCGGCGACTACGACGCTCGGATCAAGATCTTCCACGAATGCGCGATCACCGATCTGATCCTTGACGACAGCACCGGCGAGAAAAGGGTGGCCGGCGCGTTCGGCTACTGGCGCGAGACCGGCAAGTTCATCCTTTTCGAGGCGCCCGCGGTGGTGCTCGCGACCGGCGGCATCGGCAAGTCGTTCAAGGTGTCGTCGAACTCCTGGGAGTACACCGGCGACGGGCACGCTCTGGCGCTTCGCGCCGGCTCGTCGCTGATCAACATGGAGTTCATCCAGTTTCACCCGACCGGGATGGTGTGGCCGCTATCGGTCAAGGGCATCCTGGTCACCGAGGGAGTTCGCGGCGACGGCGGGGTGCTGAAGAACTCCGAGGGCAAGCGGTTCATGTTCAACTACATCCCGCCGGTCTTCAAGGGCCAGTACGCCGAAACCGAAGAAGAAGCCGACCAGTGGCTCGCCGAACAACAGGGATCAGCCGACGGCAATGCCCGCCGCACTCCTGATCTGCTCCCGCGCGACGAGGTCTCTCGTGCGATCAACTCGGAGGTCAAGGCCGGCCGCGGGACCCCGCACGGCGGGGTCTACCTGGACATCGCCTCTCGGATGACTCCCGAGGAGATCAAGCGCCGGCTGCCTTCGATGTACCACCAGTTCCTGGAGTTGGCCGAGGTCGACATCACCAAGGACGAGATGGAGGTCGGCCCGACCTGCCACTACGTCATGGGCGGTATCGAGGTCGACCCCGACACCGGGGCGGCGGCGACTCCCGGTCTGTTCGCCGCGGGTGAGTGCTCCGGCGGCATGCACGGCTCCAACCGCCTCGGCGGCAACTCCCTCTCGGACCTATTGGTGTTCGGCCGCCGCGCGGGGTTGGGTGCCTCCGATTACGTGCGGGCCCTGTCCAGCCGGCCGGCCGTGTCGGAGGAGGCTGTCGAAGACGCCGCCGCGATCGCGTTGGAGCCGTTCAACGGACCTCAGGGGCACGCCAAGCCGGAGAACCCGTACACCCTGCATGCAGAGTTGCAGCAGACGATGAACGACCTGGTCGGCATCATCCGTACCGGCGGCGAAATTCAGCAGGCCCTGGACCGGATCGAAGAGTTCAAGGTCCGCTACCGCAACATCGAGTCAGTCGGAAACCGTGAGTTCAACCCCGGCTGGCACCTTGCCGTCGACATGCGAAACATGCTGCTGGTCAGCGAGTGCGTGGCAAAGGCGGCGCTGGCCCGGACCGAAAGCCGGGGCGGGCACACCCGCGACGACTATCCGAAGATGGATTCCGAGTGGCGCCGAACGCTGCTGGCGTGCCGCACCGCAGGCGACGACGCCGTCGTGCCGGAGGTCATCGTCACCAAGGAACTCCAGCCGCCGATGCGCGAAGACCTGATCGCGCTATTCGAACTCGAGGAACTCGGGAAGTACTTCACCGACGAAGAGCTCGGCCATCATCCGGGACGGAGCAGCTGATGACATACCAGGCGAACCTCAAGGTGTGGCGGGGCGACGACGAGGGCGGTGGCCTGCACGACTTCCAGGTCGACGTCAACGAGGGCGAAGTCGTCCTCGACGTCATCCACCGGCTGCAGGCCGAGCAGACTCCCGACCTCGCGGTGCGGTGGAACTGCAAGGCCGGCAAATGCGGGTCATGTTCGGCCGAGGTCAACGGCCGCCCGCGGCTGATGTGCATGACCCGAATGTCCACCTTCGACGAGGCCGAGACGATCACCATCACCCCGCTGCGCACCTTCCCGGTGATCCGCGACCTGGTGACCGATGTCTCGTTCAACTACGAGAAGGCGCGCGAGATCCCGTCGTTCGCCCCGCCGAAGGAACTGCAGCCCGGCGAGTACCGGATGGCACAGATCGATGTGGAGCGCTCGCAGGAGTTCCGCAAATGCATTGAGTGCTTCATGTGCCAGAACGTCTGCCACGTGGTGCGCGACCACGAGGAGAACAAGAAGGCCTTCGCCGGCCCGCGTTACCTGATGCGCACCGCCGAACTCGACATGCATCCGCTGGACACCCTGGACCGCAAGGACATGGCCCAGGAGGACTTCGGCCTGGGCTATTGCAACATCACCAAGTGCTGCACCGAGGTGTGCCCCGAGCACATCAAGATCACCGATAACGCGTTGATTCCGATGAAGGAGCGCGTCGCCGACCGCAAGTACGACCCGGTCGTATGGCTCGGCAATAAACTGTTCCGGCGAACGAAGTGAGCGGAACCGTCGGGCACAGCCGGCGAACGAAGTGAGCGGAACCGTCGGGCACAGCCGGAGGAAGTGGCCACACCGAGCGTGCACTCACCGCGACAATACGGCTGATTTTTCGCACTGAGCGCACACTCGGCGAGGTACGGGTGTGCCAGGCCCAACTCAGCCCAGGCGGCGGAATGCACTCCGGTGAAACACCAGTGGCGCCATGTCGCGATGCACGGTGATATCGCGGATCCGCATGATCACGATGGTGTGGTCACCAGCGGGCACCGTTTGCTCGATGGCGCTCTCCAGCCACACCGAGGTGCCCTTCACGAACACCGCTCCGCCGTCGGTGGACACCGTCTCCAATCCGGCGAACCGGTCCCCGGTCCTGGCGGCAAGGGTGCGCGCGGCCGCATCGTGCCCCTCGCCGAGGACACTGATGCCCAACAGGGGCAGGTCCTCCATCTTTGGCCACGTCTCGGAGCTGTTCTGCACGCAGAACGACACCAGCGGAGGGTTCAGCGAGACCGGGACGAAGGTGCTGGCCGCGAGACCGACCCGGGCACCGTCGACTTCCGCGGCGATGGCGATCACCCCGGACGGGAAATGACTGAACGCCTCACGCAGCGCGGCGGGGCTCAACTCTGTGTTGCCCATAACCGAACTATCTTCACACGCAACGGTGCGCCGCAACCACCGCGCGGACGCCACCGCAGCGCTCCACCCGAATTGGCCGTTGAGTAGCCTGACGAAGTG
>Ga0315289_10010854_pt1 | contig 12979 bp, 15 predicted proteins | sample YL17G11_40_MG_FD_203452 | JGI IMG/M metagenome (GOLD analysis project Ga0315289, IMG submission 203452) | Sediment microbial communities from Yellowstone Lake, YNP, Wyoming, USA - YL17G11_40 | ecosystem: Environmental > Aquatic > Freshwater > Lake > Sediment | place: USA: Wyoming | collected...
CGAGGCATTGATTAATCCACTCCGGTTGTTGCACATTCCGCAGTGGACAAGGCAAATACAATCCTTCTCCTGTAGCTGGTAAGCGGCAAAATCAGCCAGCGAGATAAGGCGTCTGGTGTCAGGAAGCCTGAGCCCATCTGTGAATGGCCAATAAATATACAATTCAAAGAGTTCCTTGTCATACTTGTCGAACGACCCCTCAACATCAATCACAAAGTTGATTCCCATACCCTTCGCCTTTTCAATCCCCTTTTTGGTGAGAGTAGAGGACTGGTAGAGTTTACCTGGGAGGATCTCTATAATCACGAAGTCACCCAACATGATCTTTGCGTTAGCAATGAAAAGTTTGATGGGATTAGACCAGTTCATCTGTCCTTTGAAGGGAGGGGGGCAGGATAGAAAAAGGGGAAAGGCCTGCCCCGATGAAGACTAATCTCTATTCCCATTTAGTTGCTTGACTGCCTCACCTATTTCATTTTTTATATTGAGATTAATGTTCTCAAATTTGGAGTCAAGATACAATTTGAACTCAACCCAAGTGTGGGTACATATCTTTTCGTGTTCCTCTTCCGTTAATATTTTCATTTTCACTCTTTCTTCTTTCCACCTCTCAAGATGTTTGATCCTTTCTGTCATCTCGCCCCAAATGTAGACGAGAAGACCGGTGAGTACCACACCTATTACGCCCGCTATGATCTTGAATTCGATTGAAAACTCGATCGAGGGCATTCATTTAACTCCCTTATCCTGTTCCCCGAGGCACCGTTTCAATTCAATTTTTAGTCTCGTCGCCTCATCCATCAGTCTGTAGACATCGGCCTTAGGCTTGCAAATGTAGCCTTCTGGTACGTCCTTGTAGACGACCTTCTGGCTACATCCTGAGCAAATTATCCACGAAATCATGAAACAGCTTAGTAGCAGTCTCTTTATTACCATTTTTCTCCGCCTCGTCTATTCTCTTAAATGATATCAGTGCAGGCGTCCTCTGCCTTTATCCTGTCGTCGAACCTCTCAAGCGAAGTCAGGGGATTCTTTCTAACGATCTCAAGGATGTTGTTGGCAAGCCTGGCTATCTCGCCGATGGCGTCAATTATGGGTACAACCATACCACCTCCTGGGGTTTATCCTTCGCAACGCCAATATGGATGAAGTTTTTCCCTATACCCATTCGGATCGGAAGATCCCCAACAAAGAAAAAGTAGAACCGCATCACCTTCGCTCTATAAGCGCTGTCTGGTATTTCAATATCAACCGCATCGCCAGTTAAATGCTCGCTATCAGGAAACCCGCCGACTTCAAGGTTGTGCTTCTCGCACCGACATCCGCTCGTGACGTGGATTGGCTCATTGAGAAACATCCTCATTCTATCAAGCAGGTCAATAAGGATTTGGTTGATGGAATCGAAACCACAACCATCAGAGCAGGCCACCTCTTTGCGGTCAAAGAATTTCCCAAGGTCTCCCATTTACTTTGTTGATAATGACACGGGCTGCTTCGTGAAGAATCTGAGAATGAAGTTACCAAGCGCCACAATCCCCGCCTGCTTCTCTGGGTCCATCACCGTCGGCACGACTCCGAACAGTTGAGCAGCGATGAGAGCGAGTGCCAACACATTTCCCCATAGGGTTTTCGATTTGAAAATGTTTTTTGCATCCATCTTCCTTACCTCCTTGTTAATAGTTATGACATCCTCCACTTCCGTAGCAACCCCTACCTAACTTCAACGTCTTGATCACGGTGTAAGTCTTAGGTTGACAGGTGCTACTGGTGGTGATGGTCTCGTAAAGGTAAAAGGGCTTGGGCTACTGCACTGTTCCCCCCACACTGGATCAGTCTTACATGCCCTTACCCTAATATTTTGTGCTCCTACTGGACAGGTAGCCAAATCCAGTTTCAGGCTCCCGTCCGCCTGAGCCGTTGTGCTTGCTGGCAAAGGCGTGGGAAGTCCAGGCTTCCAGGTGAGGCCGTTATCGGTGGTATACTCAAACTTGTATGTTTGAATTCCCGTCTGTGAATCGCAGGCGAGAAACGGCGTCTGCGCACAAACTTCCGCCCGGAGCACGAAAAAGGACACGACCACAGCAAGAATGATCACACTCCAAAATCTTTTTCCCGACATTTTCCACCCCTTATTTAACATACGTTCCAAACAACCCCAGAGAGCCAAAGAGAAAGAACAGGAAGAGCCATCCTATTCCAAATGCCAGTCCCCAGCAGTCCTGTTCCGGCTCGCTGTGCACTTTCGGGGTTTCCCATTCCCGTTGTATTGATCTATTTCGCTTTCTCTTCAATTCAAAGTTCCCCCAAGATCATGTTCACTGCCAACACTACCAGGGCGAGAATAACTATACTTGTAATCGCATGGGTTCTTATGGCAGCCAATCGTTATATATTTGAATGTTGTCGAAATACGAATTCTGGCTGTCCCATCCGTGGTTGCCTATTTCAATCTGGGCAGGAGTGCCTACCCAGGCAGTAAGATTGGTATTCGAAGTCACCGCCGTGCAGCAATTTTCGTTGTTCTCGTCGCATACTTGAAGCCACAAATTGGGGTCAACATCAGCGGTGTCGTATTTCGCCGTCACCGTGTACCAGGTCTCCTGTGCGAAGTTCGCATCGGTAGTCACAAGGTCAACGCTCGATCCGTTGCCTTTGTAATTCAGCTTCACCTCGTCGTTGCCGCCATCCTGCGAGATCTCGAAATTGTTGCTGCTATCAATGGGAACAGCAAACCACTTGCCCCAAATGCTTGGCTTCGTGACTAAATACATCCTCATTCTGACGGTCCCTTTCGGGGGATTGAAGATGTCACTGTCTACTATAGAGAAAGCAGCGTAAGCGTTGGAACCAGGGCAATACAGACTGTAACCTCCATCTTGAAATATAGTGCTTGAGATTACGGGTGTATGGTCTGTCCCCAAAGTAGCTATGGTGTCCCCTACACTGCACCCGTGAGGCGTACCAAGGGTCACGTCGATATTCTCCATATGCCAGGAGAAGATTTTTGCACCAGTACATGTATCACCTCCAGGCTTATCTCCACTACTGATTAGCGCTATTCCAAAGGAGAAAGCACGTGTAGAAACCGACAAGAAGAGGAGAAACGAGAGTGCCCCCAAAATTCTCATTAGTTTTAGGCTTCTCATATCAACCCCCGTTCTCTACCCATGCCTTCGGGTTGCCTATGGTATGCCATATATTCGGTTCTCTGCAGTAGAAGGTTATGTATTCCTCTGCAGCGGAACCTGGGTTCTTGATGCCGTGCCCAACAGTTTGCGTCGTGCCGTCCAGGACAATCGTATCCGATCCATTGATGACGACGTGCATGATCGCCGTGCTGCCTGATATTGTTGTGACTGACATACCAACAGAGGCGATTGGGAAATTGCAAGTTCCCCCTGCTGTCATGACGGCTACTCCTCCATAGAAAACCGCTATAGAAGGAGTCCAATTAGTGCTGTTTGTTGTTTCTGTTTTTATTTTCCCTGATATCGTTCCAGAGGTAACAAGATTTCCGCTCCCAAAATCCTGGTCACCAGTCCAAGTATTGCCACCATCTAAATTGGCCTTAGCATTAAATTGTCCTTGAATAGAACTCGTCGGATCGACATAAGCCATTGTAGCAGCAGGAACACCGTTGACTGAAGCAGGGGTAATATCCTTCAAGATAAGAGAAATTTCAGGGGTAGTGGTGGCATTGGCAACTGTACCCTCTATCCCGTTACTTGAAGCAACGGACAGGGTGGTCACTGTACCACTGCCAAATCCTGCGATAGCAGCCGCAACAGCTGCTTCGGTAGGGACGTTTGTATGCGAGCCAGGATTAGCAAGCGTGGTTACAAGAGGAATCGCCTCGACATCCCCAGTTCCAGCAGTCGTCCTACCGAGTAAGTAACCAGATGCCAGTTGGGAAGAAACAAAGCTTCCACTATTCTGATTTGTAGCCTTGATTACCCCACCACTTCTTATTAGGTACATTTCCTCAGGTTCTCCACTGCCTACGTCAGAAGTCAAAGCAATCGTTCCTGAAAGATCAGGGAAGGTGAAGGTTTTGTCAGGATTAGTAAGTCCAGCGAAATCCAAAATTCCGTGAGACATACTGTCATCATTTCTAAAATAGTAACTTCCAAAATCAGAGAAAAAAGTCATTACTCCAGTTCCAAATACCATTATGTCAAGGTCTGTATCAACCACTCCTGTAATTGTGCGAGCATGTACTGCATCTACATAAAGGTCATAAATTTCTAAATCCACATCCCCAGTTGCACCTGTGTAGGGAACTAAACCAGATAAATCTTGATCGCCAGTATTATTTCCCGATATTTCAGCATCTGCAAGGACTTTGAGCTTCTTGGGTGTAGTTCCGCCCGAGATCTCAAAGCCAGTGGGAGAAGTGCCTAAAGTAAGTTTGTTAATTGTCCCTGTTACATCTAGGTCACCGCTTATTTCCTGGTTGCCAGTCAGGGAATTCCCCCCGCTCAGTTTGGATTTGCTGTTAAACTGTTCCTGGATGCTGGATATGGGATCGAGGTAGCCGAACTGTGCAGCAGTTGGGCTTGCGTTGCCCTTGTACTGGTTCGCGTTGATTATCCCAGCTCCTGCATAGCTAAGGCTTGCTCCGCCAGTTATCTCCAGGCTGGCTTTCGAGTTCGTGCCTGAGGTAATGCCACTGAACGGGTGTTCGTGACTAAATGACACCATCAGGAATCCGGAAGCCTGCAGTTCCCTCACGTATTGCGTGTTTGTGACCGTAACCTGCCCGTTAGCATCAGGATAGACGACGCTTCCATCTGATAGGTGCATAGATGATACGCCCGTGGGAAAGGCGAGTGTCCACGACCCAGCGTTAGCGCTCGCTGACCACAAGAGTGTCAGCATTACGATTAGTGTTAAAATCCGCTTACATTTCTTCATTTTTCATCCTCCTTTAAAGGCTTGCCACCCAGTTTATATTTCTAACTACCATATCATTTCCAGAGTCTTTCACTTTGGCCTGAAAACTCGATTTGCTCTGATTCTGCAGGTGCAAGGTGTCTCCCTCCACCGAATCCACAATAGTGATCTGTAAATTAGGTTTGTTTTCAAACTCCACAGGGTATGTTACGGTCAACCATCCAGAATCCAGAGTAACCGCCGTGCCCCTCTGGACCTGCACCAGACTGATACCCACGATCGTGTAAGGATACTCCGTCACGTCGTCAATATTCTGCAGCCCTCCTCCGTAGATGTTGTATCCCTGGAATTTGAATTTGATCGTCTGCCCCTTGTAGAGATTCGTGTAGGGCATCTTGAATAGGGCGTTATCGAGACGGGCGAAGTCTGATTCATCGGGATGACTATCAATCACGCTCCCGTACTGCCCTCTATACAAAGCGCCATCAGGGAATTCGTCTGATTTGCCAAGTTCATACTTTTTAGGGTCGGCATTAACGAGAGAACAGCGATCGTATGACAGCAGTTCCCCATCTACATAACAAAGGGAGTTTCCAGCCTGCGCCTCCTCAGGCGTAGCACTCGCCAAGTCGAGCTCGCAGTTGTCAATTTTGATTTTAAGTGTGTGTGTGGTGTCCACTGGGTCCCCCGATGGCAGGCTTGCCGTTAGTTGCCCCGTCTTCCCATTCTTCTCGATCTGACCAATGTACTGATACGTACCACTAATGACGTCGAGCACGGCCCACACATAACAGCCCCCCCAAGCCTTGTCTGGCTCGTCACCTTTGGGCTTCCCACTAACGAGAATCCATATCTCGGGAACGACCGAACTTGCGCACAGTTCAGGGGGCGGCTCAAAAATGACGGGGTGGTAGCAGTTGTCCGGCTTCTTCCCCATGTCGGGTTGTGCGCCCTCCGCCGCTTGCTTGGCGTAGAGTTGGGCGTGGCCGATCCCCTGCAAATAATCCTCACAAGTAATCGTTAAGCCGTATTCCTCATCCTCCTCCATTTCGGTGATGCGAGTCCACTGGTGGTCAAGGTGGAGGCCGACATCAGTGAGCGTCACCAAGTCCATCACTCTCAGATTTATATAACGGCAGTCGAGTTTGAATTGGTAAGTGTTGAGGATGTGCTGTCTCTGCATAGTGAGTTGGGCGGACAGCATTGCGGGGTCAGCGTTGCAGAAGAAATGGCTTGAAATCACTGGGGCTGGTCTAAGCCCATAGAGTTCAATAGCGGAGAGATCTGAGGCGGGGGCCACATCTGGGTTGTATTGGTTGTCCCGCTCAAGATATTCGATCTTCACCATGTTATAAGCGTCAGCCCGCCTCTTGCGCCTTATCTTTACTGGCGCCTCCCCTTCGTTATAGAGGAAGTCGTCACGGGTGAGATCAGCGACCGGCGTAGGCGGGGTGTAGACTGCCCCATTTGCGTCGAGGGCTGTATCGCCATAAGGGATGATGTCAAGTTCCTTGTTATACCAACGCCAGGAGGCGTTGCAGGCAATCACGATATCTCCGATGTGAGAGGCTGCAGGCTTTTGAGAATCGAAAACAGGGGAAATGTTGAACCCCATCGCCTGGCAGTAGCTCTGAAAAGTGGTAAGAGCAGCAAGGCAACTGAATCCAGGCCCGTACAGGGGACTGGAAAGGAAATCATTGATGACTACGGCGGGGTTTATATCCCTTGCGGGCTCGGTGCAAAATTTCCCGTAAACATCGAAGGAGAAAACGGGAAAGTCTGGGCTATTTCCGAGCTTCCAGGCGCTGTTAATTATATAAGCAATGCGTCTATATGAAAGGGCTTTCGCTGGTTCATACCCTTGCAGCCATACATCTGGGTCTTGATCATCAGTCCCCAAGTAGGCAACAGCACCAAGGTCATCGAGCGTAGTCTGTTTCTTGTTACGCCATACCGTGCCTATCTGCCAGATTTCACCCCAACACAAAGCCACGATAGCCCCAGTCTTATAACTGTAGGTAACAGTCCCCATGCTGCCGCCTTTGCCCGCACTGCTCTCCTCTTCGTGCTTCTTGAAGTTCCCATACCACAGGAGGTTTCCTGGAATGCGAGCCTGACCATAGATAACTGTGATAACCATGCCACTCGCACTACTCTGAACCTGCAGACCACTATAACTGTGCAGTGATTTTGCGTTCGGGCCACCTACTCCACCGAAGAGAAACCCCATTAATGATCCTCCCACTGAAACGGCGAATAAAAAGCCACGAACCGCTTTTTATGCCGCAGGGCATTGTCACGTGTAACGTAGTTTTCTTCTTTGAAGGCGTGGATAACCGTAGGCCACCTCTCGATGATCGCCCCATGACTAACGCATTTCCCCCACGTATAGAGGGCAATGTCTCCAGGTAATGGCTCCTTTACCTCCCTGGCATAAGATTCGACGATGTTCAAATATACTTCCTCGCTGTGGTGCAAATACCAGTCCTCAGGGTAGTAAGGAATGTTTATATGCCCGCATATCCCCGCTTCCTCATAGACCTCGGCAAGCAGGAGTCCGCAGTCCACGCCTACACCCTTTTTCCTCGCAAAATGGTGGTATGGCGTCTTAAGCCACGACTTTGCGACCGCAACTACTCTTTGCCTCTCATTTATCTCTTTTTCCGTCAATATGCCGTCTCCACCACGGGAATAAAGGGCTCTCCCCCATAGTTCCCGCTCCCAGGATTCTCTTCCCCCGGGCCAATGAGATTGCCAAATTTATTAATACAGTCGTCCATTGTCTTATTGCAGCCCGCAACGAGCCTGACTTGATCTCCGATTTCTGGAACCTTGGGGAAAGGCTCGTAGACTGTCAGCGTAGATCCATCCCAACTGCCTATGGTTCTGGTTAGACCAGCATTTTCCCCATTCAAAAAAGTAATTTTGCCCAGCGTGTAAAAGTCAGCAGGCTCCGTTAAATCAACAGGGATGATGTTCACCGTTGGCCCACCTGCCCCGTGATCGGCAGTTACCACTCCGTCATTGGTAAACAGGATACCATTATAACTGGAGGCAGGATCAACACCGCATCCACCGTCAAAAAGAATGTAACTGCAACTCGGCTCATATACCCGTCGTGGGACCTCCATGTTTAGGAGTTCAAGATGACTGTTTATCGTGACTTTCGCCTGCATTCCATCCATATCTTGAACGTCCCCGATCCGGCCAAAAAATAGGGGGTAAACATCCGAGACAGCAGGACGCTTGAAAATGGTGGTGTCGGGAATAAGAAACGCCCTGTGCACTTCAACATCTGCTGCGTCCCATTCCCCATTCTTTAGAGCATCCATAAAGGGGATCGTGCCAAGCACGAAGTCATCAGATGGAGCAAAGGTAAAATCAAGTTGGTCAACCGAAAGATCGTTCTTCCAGGACAGTTGCCCTTTCCTGCAGACAAGGCCGAGATGAAGGTATGTATCCCCGTTGTAGGAAATATCAACATCAAAATCCGTCCGAAAAACAGGGCTGCCCCCCACGGGCGTGATCTTCAGGAGATTTGCAATCCAGAAGAATCGAGTATAGTCCAGGGGAACAGGCGGGACAAAGAGGTAATGCGAACGCAGTACTTCTATGGCGATTTGGGTTATGCGTCCTTTAGAGAGGTCATCTCCTCTCAGTATCTCGGCGGCGATCTGAGTTACACGCCCCTTGGAGGCGTCATCCCCTCTTAATACTTCGCCCGCTATCTGGGTTATTCTTGCGTTGGTCGTCATCCCTTACTCATTGTAGGTTAATTTCGCCCCCCATTTTGAGGCGTTGATCTTCGCTTCAGTCCAAGCGGAACTGTCATCGGGATCGGTCTCTTCAATGTGTTGGTAGACTTTATAGTTTTGGGTCAATGTAAATTCGGAGCTTAAGTCGTGCGTAGTGCTCTTTTTGTGCACAGGCTTTATTTTGATTTCATCCGAACCCTCGTCCTTCCTTGCGCAAATATTGACAGCAGCGGCGACGATAGCGCAGTCAACCAGGGCGGCCACGTCCTCGAAGTCAAAGATGTCGTAATCATCCACGGTTGGGGTCTCGATGTAGGTCTCATCATCGTCTATATTTCCGAGTCCAGCAGCGCCGTCGTCTATTTTGTCGAAATGGGTAGTGGGGGAAGCTGGATAGACAGTATCCCACTCCGTAACAATATCAGGGGTGACGGCAAGGATGGTGTCAACTCGGCAGTCACCGAGATAATCGTTGGCGTCGTAGCCGTCGTTGGTGGCGAAGTAGAGGTCATCTAAACACACATTGTTGTATCCTGGGGGATAAAGCGAAATTTTCGTTATGCCCGCAGTTGATTGATCCTGTATGTCCACTGTCTGCTGAGCAATAATCACCTGTTCATTCAACCTTACTGCGATTGATCCAGCGTTTGCCACACTCGCCATGATCTCCAAGTATTGCCAAGCGTTGAACAAGATCACTCCTGGCGCTGTTTCAACAACAACCGTGCCGTTCCTTTTCACCTGCAATTTCCCATCAGAGGAAACTTCAATGCAGAATTGCCTGCCCGATGAATTGTAAAAGCCAATCACGTGGCTGGTAGCCGTCACGTAAAAGGCTACACCAAAGATGATGTGAGTATAGTTGGCGTCGAGGGTCTTATAACTGTCGTAGCTCCCAGGCTTGAGGTATTTCGTGCCCACTCTCCTCGGACTTGGATTCACGCTTTGAATAGAATTGGAAGAGTGGAATATATCCCACTTCTTCTCGCCGTCATCGGTTGCGTAGTGATCGAAACCGTCTATGAATCTGATAACTCCGTTAGCCATTTCCCCTCCTCACACCTTCACTGACCTGAAAGTGATCTGTTTGTTTTGCCACAGATTATTCATAAAATTCTCAAAGTTACTGGCGTCCTCCAAGAACCTGGCCAGCCAGTAATACATTCCGCTCCACGCAAGCTGAAGTCCATCTGCTGGGGCAGTCTCGAAGGTAACAAGTCCATAAATATCTATGGTGAAATCAGTCGTGCCAGTATATTCGATCCATTCCTCCCCTTCCTTATGGTAAACAAACACACTGCCGTGTGGTGCAAACACAGGCTCGTAGAACCCACCAAGCTGCCGCATAAGCTGAAACGTCGTGGTTGAGCCGTCACCCGTGCCGAAGATCTGGGTAAAGACAGCCTTATCAAGCGAGTCTTCATACAAGAATGGAATAATACGCCCGTATTGGGAATTGAAAAAGGCAAGAAGAATTTGGAGATCAGGGTAACTCTGACCTGGCCTTATAGTGGCGGACTTGAGGAGATCGTAAGTTAGCTCCCATATCCAGAGCGGATACGCCATAAGCCCCGCCGCTACTTCCATCCCCGAAGCATTCTCCTGCACGATCGTCCTCCACTGAGGGATTCGCTTTACGCTCCAGGACAGTCCAGGGAGCGAGGGAAACAGGTTATAGCTTGAAGCAGGAATTGGATAGTCGTCGGCGTCATGGGCAGCCGTATACTCAATAAAACAAGCAAACAAACTTGATTCAGGGATTTGCCCGTTTATATACAGCTGGTATTTGGCAAGCACATCAGCCCATGTTTCGCAGCCCACTTTACGCCCCCATTCAATCCGTTCGGCTCAATCCGAACTCTCTATAATCGTGTGTTTTGGATCTTTCTTCGCCCTATCCAGCCCGATATAGCGACCCGATATAGCGCTTCTTCCCTTTTTGAGCTTCTCAGTCCTCTTCGTGGTTTTCTTGACTTTCATCTTTCCCCCTCCTAAGTTCCGTATGAAACTGCCAGATTCAAATCCCTTGTCATCCTCTTCCATGCTTTGTTAACTCCACTCCTGCTGTTCAAGAGCGCCCTTTCCACGTCCTTTGAATCAAAGGCTTGAATTTTGGGAGCAAAAGTAAAATGGACGGTCTTCCCCCCACTTGGCTCTGTCATATTGCGGATACGGTCAGCAAGATTCTCCGGGAGCACCATCTCACGGGCATGAGTCCGTACCATTGGATTGACGCCTGAAGGAATATCATAACCACCTTTAGCGCTAATCATTCCCAGTGCGCCCAGACATAATGCCATCAAAGCTACAAAAGCTGCGATCGCCAATGCGGGGCCAATTACAGGGATTGATGCCACAGCGGCGGCCCCGCCTGTTGCTGCTTCTGCTGCATTTGCCGTTACAACTGCCGTAGCCTCCCCTACTTTTGTTTCTACTGTTGCAGCAGAAGCGCCAGCTTGTATTGCAACCTGAGAGGTGGCCGTCATTAATCCCAGGGCAATTAATATTGTTGAAAACATCCGTGATATATTCAATTTCATCAATTCTCCGACTAACCATTCTCGAACCATCTTTTTAATAACAGCATTGATAAACTCAGCAACGATGGCCTGTCCAAGATCACGCAATGCATTTCTTAGTTTTAGAGTGCCTTGAATCATGCCATTAATCGAAGTATTAATGGCACTCGTAATCGGCGAAAGAATACTTTTCCATATAGATTGACTTTCAATGGCCGCTTCTTTGTCAATTCGTTGCATTTCCAATTGCTGCTTCTGCTTCAGCGCCGTGATCTTATTCAGCATCTCCTGATACTTAACGGGTTCATCCCGCAATAAATCAAGTTCCTGCTCGTATTCCTTTAGTCTGATCTCATATGCCTGGACCTCGAATGCCCGGAGTTCGACGAGTTCCTGGGTTTTCGACATGCGATCAAGGGCCACCTCGGTATCGAGTTGCTCCTTTTTCTGTGCTAATAGAAAATCGGCGGTCGCTTTCTCCTGTGTCTCCTGAAGTTCTTTTATCTTTGCCGTCTCTTCAACCGTCCGTTTGAATCCCGCTATCTCTTCGGCGTGGCAGGCCTTCCATTCAGTAAGGGCAATCTCGGTGAACTTCCTTAAAATCTCCTCTTGCTCTTTGTAGCTCAAATCGGCCATGGCGAATTTCCGCATCCAGAATTCCCGCTCCTCGGCGAGATTGCGTTCGATAAATTCCCCTTGAATATCCATGGCCCTGAGCAGCGATTCCCGATATTCGGCCTCCCACTCAGAGATACGGCTGATTTCAGCGCCTGGGGCAACCTCTTTAGGTTTAGGGACGTATGCTTCGCCGCCAGGCAAAATCGGCTCTCTTCCATGTATCCCTCTAAAGATACCTGCGGCTTCAGGCAATGTTGCGCCGTATAGAGCAGCCATGCCCTTTGCCAAATCCATTGGAAATTCCCTAATAGCTTCCGTAATAGAGCGAATTGCATTGGCGAGTGTGTTGAGAATAGGGATCACAATTGAACTGACTTCTCCTGCGAATTTCGTCCACGCCAAGCCCATATCAGCAATTGACTCTTGGTATTCAAACAGCTTATTAACACCGTCTTTTGTGATGGTTAATCCCAATCGTTCCTGTGTTTCACGGGCATGAGCCATCCGTTCTTCATTCATTTGGATAAACTCATTGACATTATTTATTCTTATTCCAAAAGCATCAGAGGCTGCCGCTGTCCGATCATATCCTTCCTTAAAATCACCAAGTCTTCTGATGACGTTTTGCATAATCTCTTCAGCAGGAAGCATTGCACCATTGGAATCTTTAATTTTCATCCCGAGTCGCTCAAATGCCTCCGGTGATTCCTTGACGTGCTGGACTAAACGTTTGAAGGCCATTATGTAGGTATCAGCGTCAAGCCCGATCTCCTTTAAGGCGATGGCATAGGTCGTCGCTCGCTCAGTTGCTATGCCGAAGGCTTCAGAGAGATGATGCACCTGCTTGACAAAGGCCATATAATTCCCCACTATGCGCCCAATCTCATGGATGGCGAAAAGGCCCGCAAGGGTCCCTACTGAAACTTTAATGAGATTTATGGCGCTGGCGATACCGGAGAAACCGCTCTTTATGCCCTCACTCATGGAGCCAATGGAAGCCCTGGTTTTGCTTGACATATCCTGCACGGCATTAGTCATCTGGTCAGTCGAGGATTTGAGTGAGGATGTGGCCTGATTAAGAGATGTCTGAAACTTATCAACTACTACCTGTAATTCTATCTGGATTTTATTTTCTGGCATTTAACATAATCCTGTTTTTTGTCCAAATTCACGAATAGCCTGGTTAAATTCTTC
>Ga0315289_10010856_pt1 | contig 12977 bp, 14 predicted proteins | sample YL17G11_40_MG_FD_203452 | JGI IMG/M metagenome (GOLD analysis project Ga0315289, IMG submission 203452) | Sediment microbial communities from Yellowstone Lake, YNP, Wyoming, USA - YL17G11_40 | ecosystem: Environmental > Aquatic > Freshwater > Lake > Sediment | place: USA: Wyoming | collected...
AACAAATGGATTTAAAAGCAGATGAGTTAATTCAAAGTGCACAAAGAGAGATCAACGTCTTTGCCTCAGAAGAAGACCTGTCTAGATTCTATCATTCAGGGTTCACTGAAAGACTGGAAAGACTTTCGAAAAGGAACATTGATGTTAAATTTCTGACAAATAACTCGCCGAAAAGCCACTTTTTCGCTGAAAGAATAAGGCTGCTCAACAAAATGTATGTACCTTCAAACACTGAAGACATTCCTACATTCATTTTGGCAGATCACGCGCAACTTCTGTTTATGATCAGAAAAAGCAATGAGAAAAACGGCAGGAAAACTCCACGTCCGAAAATTGCGGCTTTATGGACAAATTATGAGGCGTTCATTAAAGCGTTAAGTGCCCTCTTTATCGAATTGTGGAACGCTGAGATACGGCTTGCACTGAACAAATAGCATGTACCTTGTCTCTTAATTTTGGATAAAAATCCTTAAATTGCGTAAAAGTCTGCTACAGACGAATCCTCTTACTGTACGGAGTCATTGATTTTACTAAAAGATTGTTTGAGGGAAGAAGATTTCATGAATCAGCTAATAAAAAGCAGGAAAGCATTAGCCACGGTGGTTACTACTTTAATCATTCTAGTGGTAGCAGTTTTGCTCGCCGGCGTTGTAGTATTCTACGCAATCAACGTGACATCAACCAGGGTTCAAGAAGAAAGCTTGCAGATTCAGAGGCAACATATATGGCATAACGGACAGGGTTTCGCAGAGGGAGCATTCTTGGTAAGTAACACTGGTGGTCGGGACGTAGTCATGGATAAGATCAGTGTTCGTGGTCAAGAATGCGCGTGGTCAACAGTGTATTTCAACAGAATGGGTACTGTAGAGTCGGGCGATCTGACGTATGTCACTCCGAACGTTGGTGATACGCTTACAGGCTTAAGTGTAACGATAGGTGCAACAACGTACGATTTTACTCCCGCAACTGGAGCTCTGATTTTGCAGTCTGGCCATAGCATGATAGTGTACATAACAAATCCTGATAGTGTAGCGGTAAATGATGTGGGCGTCACCATAGGCATTACAGTCTTCACTGCGAATGCACAGTACTACAAAGAATGCAATGTAGAAGCAACATTAGTTCCTTAGATGAGTAGCATAATGCTCTCTTTTCTATATTTTTCGCAAGTTACCTTTAAAAAATCATGTCTCGTCCAATGCTTGCTGGCGGGCGTTTTCCGTCATGTGTAGAACTGTTCTACAGGTGTGTCGCTTTTTTCTACACACAAAGCATCTTATCTTCTCAAAGCCAACACGTGAGTCAACAAAACGGAGGAAAAAAACAAAATGAAAAATCTTCTAAGAAGTAAAGCAGCACTCAGCACCGTAGTGACTACATTGATAATTCTAGTGGTTTCAGTGCTACTGGCAACTGTCGTGACTTTCTACGCAATCAACGTAACAACGACCAGAGTTCAAGAAGAAAGTCTTCAGATATCGAGGATCCACACATGGCACGACGGCGACGCCGATGCGGAAACAGCGTTCTATGTTGTCAACACAGGCGGACGAGACGTTGTTATAGAAAAGATCGCGGTGAGAGGCATAGCAGCCCCAGTGGCCAACGTGTACTTCGACAAACCAGCTGCACCCATAACTGATGACTTGGCATTCATAGCTGTCGCGGATATTCTCACAGGAAATCCAGTCGGCACAGAGACCTTAACTGCAGTTGCAGGCACCAATCTGGTACTGGCATCTGGCGAAAGCATGATCGTCTACATCACGAACCCCGGCCAAGTCTCAGTCAATGACATCGGTGTCACCATAGGCGTTACAGTCTTCACTGCCAACGCTCAATACTATAAAGAAAGCAACGTAGAAGCTGCACCAGCGCCATAGAAGAGCCGCCTAACGCTCTCATTTCTTTTTCTCTTTTTTAAACAAAATTCTATCCTTGAAATACGAATGTGATATTCTGATGTGTAATAATGTTATACACACAAATCATCATATCCATTTTTCATCCAGTAACTTTTCTAAAACAAGAAGAAGAGAAAACGCCAAGCAACTCACTGACCTATTCTCTTCCTGCGCTTCACTCGAGTAAGGTGCGTTAAATGAAAGAAAGAAAGAAGACATTACGCTTCTGGTCCGCTAGAGGAGGGATAGCGATTCCTGTCACATTCCTAATGCTATTTGTCTCTCTAACCTTCCTGATAACAGCCACATACTATTTTTCGATAAATCGCCTTACCGCCAAATCTCAAGAACTGAAAGTTTCAGGGGTAGAACAAGAAATGCTTTCATTCGAAAAAGTAGTCAAGTTTGTAACATGGTCCCCTGGAACTTGCCAAACTTTCGAGTTCGGAGATTTCGGAGGCACATTCAAAGTCATGCCAACCTCAAGAAGACTGGCGCTGAACATAACTGATAATTCTTCTTTCAACCAAGTTTTCTTCAACAGTAGTATCGGAGAAATTGCTTATGAACTTCCGCCCTCAGAAGCGCAAGACAATTTGTTCTTAAAGGGAGATAGCCGCGTCATCGTGAACGAAAGTTCATCTACAATGACTCAAGTCCGCATCTCCCAGGGAAATGTGCATTATGAGATAACACTTGGCTACAGGCCTCTAGCCAGCTCAACGGTTACTGATTCCAGCAGCGAAAAACCAACGAATAACCTGCGAATTTACATTATCAATCTAAATTCATCTGAAAGCGTAACGAGAATGGGGAGCCTGCGTCTCAAAGCAACATGCATGAATGTTACGTCCAGCTTGCTAAGCTACGATTTCCCCAATCCGATAACTTCTCTCTTGGTAAAAGCGGATGCAGATGGAAGCTCGGGAACTGTTTCTCTCCCAATTTCAAGTGGAGCCCAAGGAGCTTTGGTCAACTTGGAAACAGTAATCTGCAATGTTAAAATAGAAGAGGTAGGCGGGTGATTTTTTGCCATCAATTGTTGCAAGTTACATTTACACTATGGTTGCCTTAGCCATCGTAGGCACCATTCTGATTGCCACATTTAATTCTTTTACAGTTTCTCTAAAAAATACGTCAGAAGCAGAGCAGCTGAAAAATCTTCTTGAGCATGTTGCAGCAAAGGGAAACGAACTCTTAACAATAGCGGCAACAACAAACTCGTCAACTCGAATTTCCATCCAGCTTCCAGCGGCAATAGGCTATAAACAATATTGGCTACGTCCCCGTAACGATTCCCAAAACACTTGGATAGAAGGCTCCCTAGGACAGATAGCAGAGAAAACAGAGCTAACCCGGCTTTTCTTACCTAAAGGAACATCCGCCTCAGGCATTTTTGTTGGAGGATACGGACCCGCAATTCTAGAGGCATACATGAACGGTTCCACCCCAACGCTGAAACTCACTTCTCAAGGAGGAAGTTGATACCAAATGGAGTTTAAGTCAAAATCAGAAAAAAGAAACAAAATGCAAGAGAAAAACGCCATCGAAGAACTCCCAGCAGAAAATTTACTCGGATACTTAGGACTCAAACGTCAAGGCGCGCCAGAAGGATACAGCGATATAGAAACCTACCCGCTTAAGCCGCCTTTTTCCTATGCTTCAATAGTTCAAAACGAAGCTACATCCGAACTTCTGTACATAGTTGATGAACTTACGCTTGAAAAAGAGGAAAAAGAAGCATACGACCGAATGAAAAACGTCCTTGAATACGAGTTAAAGGCTCCAGAAGGAGAAGAAACTCTAAACGAATCTTTCCACCGCCAATTACCAACCATACTCGAGAAACATCCAAAAATATTTTTAGGAATTTCGCCGATTGGCATCCGAAAAATCGAATATTACTTGAAACAAAATACCATAGGCTACTGGAAAATTGACCCATTAATGAGTGACCCATCCGTAGAGGACATAAGATGCGGTGGCATAGGAAAGCCAATTTTTCTCTGGCATCGAGTTTATGAAAACATAAAAACCAACATTTTCTTCAACGATGAAGAAGAATTGAACGACTTCGTAATGAAGATTGTTCACAAAGCTGGAAAACACGTCAGCATAGCCTTTCCAATAGTAGATGTAACCCTGCCAGGAAAGCACCGTTTAGCGGTTTCTTATGGAAGAGAAACAACGCCATTCGGAACAAGCTTCACAATAAGGAAATTCCGCGAAGACCCATTCACCATTGTGGATCTGATTGATAACGAGACAATAAACGAATCCATAGCGGCTTATCTCTGGCTTCTAATAGAAAACAAAATGCCAATCATGATCGTGGGCGCCACAGGCGCGGGCAAAACCACAGCCTTAAACGCTATTGCATGTTTAATCCGCCCTAACCATAAAATAATCACTGTTGAAGAAGTAGCAGAGATAAATCTGCCTCATGAAAATTGGACTTCAACAATTGCCCGTTCGGGTTTTGGAGCTGAAAAAGAAGGCGAAATAACATTATATGACCTCATAAAATCAGCTGTGAGACATAGGCCAGATCTAATAACCGTTGGTGAAATACGAGGTGAAGAGGCTTATGTGCTGTTTCAAGCATTGGCAACGGGGCACGGTGGGCTTTGCACGATGCACGCTGAGGATGTTGAAACTGCCATTAAGCGGCTTACCCAACCTCCGATGAACATTCCAGCGTCCATAATCACATTAATGAACTGCGTAATTGTGGTTAGACATGTTCAAACACCAATCATTCTAGAATGCGGCAAAAAATTGTCAAGCCGAAAGTTTGTCGAGGTCTCCGAAATACAAGGAGCTGACTCAATTGTCAATGTATTCAATTGGAATTCTTCATCCGACATTTTTCAGGAAAAGCTCGAAGAAAGCATCCTGCTTAAGCGCCTATCAAGAAAGTTAGACACACCTTTAGATAGTTTAATGAACGAGTTTGAATCCCGCAAACAAGTCCTGCAAAACATGGTAGAAAACAACATAAGGGATCACAGAAGCATCAACAAGATTCTGAGCAAATACTACAACAATCCAAGCGTCTTACAGGATAAGGCTTTCAAGAGCTGCAAATGGTGATAAACAGTTGAAAACTCAAAACAGAATCTTTGGCGGGATACTTAACCTATTTTTAGAAAACAAATCTGAAAAAATTGACAAAGAGTTACCATTCGTCGTGATGATGTTCACTACATTAGCTGCAAGTGGCGTAACGCTCTACGATAGTTGGAAAAAAATGCTTAACGTCGCGCTTCTCCCTGAATTCCAGAAAGACGCGGAGGACATGGTTCGGCAAGTTGAAGTTTTAGGATACGACCCCCTCACGGTTATGCAGAAAAACGCTGAAAAAACCAAATCAAAGATGTACCGAGACTTTCTAGCGGGATTTGTATCTTCGGTTAGAAGTGGTGGCAACATAGTAAGTTTCTTAAAAAGCAAATTGCGCTCTATTTTGGAAGTTCAAAGCGCAGCAGCAACCCGAGAAATCGAAAAGTTAGGCACACTTGTCGAAGCCTATGCTGTCATGTTAATAGTAATTCTATGTACATACATCTTGTACTTAGTGATGTCTTCGACTTCGCTCTTTGAAATTTCGCGCTCAGGGACATTGAAATCAAGCGGTCCACAACCCTTGGTATATATCCTAATATTTTTGATAATGCCTTCAATTTCCTTTGCATTCATGTTCATTGCCCACAAATCTCGAAAAAGCACTTTTATGTCTCTCTCTTCGGTATATCGCCAAATGATCATTCCAGCTGTGGGTGCCATTGTCTTCTTTATGCTGATTATATTTTTGCCCCAGTTACATTTTATGACTGACGCGAATATGTTGCCAGCAATGGCAACACTTTGCCTAGCAATTGTTTCGATACCATCGGCTATTGCCTATCACAGAATCGCAGTTGTGAATTTTGCTGCTGAAGAGGCAATGCCGAGTTTCTTACGAGACGTAACCGAAGCAAGGAAAATCGGATTATCTCCAGAAAAAAGCATCATTCATGCTTCAAAAAGAAAGGGATACGGAAGATTCGCTGGAATTTTAGAACTTCTCAGAAGCCAGATGGAATGGGGTGTAGGTTTGAAAAAGATATTTGCAAATATTAGAAGAAAAATTCAGAGTTGGCCAGCACTTATCCATTTCTTCATACTGGTTGAAACAATTGAAGTTGGAGGGGGATCTGCCAACGCTTTGGAGATACTGGCGGAGTACTCCGAGAAAAACAGAGACATCGAAGCAAACAAACGTTCAATGCTTAAGCCTTACATAATTTTAGCCTTTATCTGGAGTGTCCTGATAGCTTTAACAACAACAATTGTGGCTCTAACAATTTATGTTCTCGCGCAGATTTCTATTCCCGGCATGGCCAACCCGTCATTTGATGCGATGCAGCAACAAATAACTCTCTTTTCAGCGGGCATAATTCTTCAAACGTGGCTTTCAGGCTTCTTTATAGGAAAGATCAATGAGGGCACTTTTGCTGCAGGTTTCAAGTATTCCACAATGTTAGCAGTCACGGCTTACGTTTCGCTCTTATTATCTCAATTTTTCCTTTCCAGCCTGTTCACGTTGTCTCCTGCCATGTAGGGGTGATTGAGTTGCCAGCATCATCCATTGACACTTATCTTGCTTGTTCAATCATGATAATACTGGTTTTATCAGCGATGGCTGGGGAATCCAAACTGATTGCGCCATATCTAAATGATCTGTCACATAGAAACGATACTGAACGGTTCCGGCAGTTTGCCTCATACCTTCTTCTAAGTACAGGCACACCGGCTGACTGGGGGCAAATCGCAGGCACAGCACCGAACAATTTGGGTTTGGCTAAAGCAGAGTCTTCTCTGCCATATGAACTGGATATTGACAAGATAACGCGCTTAAACAGTGAAAACATTAATTCTCTGACTTATGCCGAGTTGTGGAGAAAACTTGGCGTGCAGGATGTTGCCTTCCAGATTGAAGTCAAACCTCTTTTTGAACTTTCAATCGAGTTGATTTCAAATTCAACCCATGGAAATGAAATAAGATACGAGTTTGAAGTCACTACAGAAAAATTGGGGATGCCCATTTCAACAGACTTAAGTGGCTACGCAGTTTCTGAAAATTACGCGGTTAAGGTAACATCTTCGACCGCCGCCAACGGAGTTGGTTTCCTTGAGGTCGATGTCCCAAATTCAGTTAATGGACCGGCACTTTTGGTGGTTTTTGCAAAGGCAAAGGCAAATCCTCAAATGGTGTCCTTCAATGTCTTCGCTTTTGATCTTAACTCTTCGACGCTTCTTCCTAATGGAACTTTTACGAGGCTTAGCCCACTAAACTACGTCTTAAACGCGTCGTTAGTCAGCTCAAGCGTACAAATCCACAATGCACAGATATTCACATTTAACTACAATTTCAGTCTAACCGAGAAATCAGAAGGAATTCAAACCATTGAATATTATATTCCGCACCTAGTAGATTCAAGTCCAATGATTATGATGCTCACTGGATATAATGGTTCAATGTCTTTCGCAGAATGGGTGGCATATCCCCAGTTGCCTTTACAAATAGGAGCGAATTTCACTGAAAGCGTTGCTAGATCAAGAATTGTTTCGTTAAGCTACATCGTAACTATAAATCAGGCACTCTACGAGGTTGTGACTAAATGGGGAGGAACCGAATAAGTGTTTGATCAAAAGGGAGAAATCAGAATCATCGAAGCCTTTCTGGCAATTGCTGTAATGTTTGTAGTAGTGTTAATCCCTATAACATGGCCCTCTTCGCCAGACCTTACGCAGTCGAAAGACCTCGCTGACATAGGGACGCAAGCTTTGATAACCCTTGACGTCAACGGTACACTTGGAAACTTGATAGCGCAGAAAAATTGGACATCTATAAAGCAGTCTCTCGATATTCTACTTCCATTGGGTGTTTCTTTTAACCTTACAATTTACGATGAAAACTTGCGAACGGTAAATGATCAAACTATCCAAAACTCCAACCTGTTAGGTAGCGAAGTAGTTTCGGTGCAATACGCTTGTGCCAGCCAAAACCTAGACGTTAAGACTTACATTCTACGTATGCAGATGGCAGAAATCGGATGAAAGGTGATGAAGGTGAACCGAAAAAGAAACTCTGGGCAAATTCTCCTGATTGCCACTTTCATCATGGCGTCTCTGCTTTTAGCTTCACAAATGTACATTTTTGAGGTTGGCAAGATCACAACTGAAACGGAACTCAATTCTCTGGAAAACTTTGTCTTAGCCGTCAAACTTGGTTCTAAACATGTTGTTATAGGTTCTCTTGCAAACGCGTCAAATGGAGGGCAAATCAGCAGTTTTTCATTGAATCTACAAAAATGGTCTTCTCTCATCAGCAGCCAGTTCCAATTTGGAAAAAGCAGCTTATACCATGCTTTATGCGAAACAGCGCCTTATTCATCAGGTTTCTGGATGTACCAAGGCGCAAACGGCTACGGGGTCTCTTCAGCCTACGCCAACTTCACTTATAGACTTTCAGACTGGGAAGTAACCATTGACCAGAACTACTTCGTAAACATAACAACTGCAGTAATCATTGAAAGTACCTTTCAGACAATTAGGGCAAATGAAAAACAAATCAACATTACAATCAACGTTTTAAATGAAATGGGACCCGCGCTAGCAAAACAAATCAAAGTGTACTATGAAAGTTCAGGCGGTTGGTTAATCCCAGACGAAACCAACAATTACACAATTTTAGATTATGGAACTGGCAGCTACCTTGTATCTTTCGTTGCTGACATTCCTTCTTCAAGCGTAGCAGTTTCTGCCCAAGTTATCGACCAAAGGGAAATTTACGCCCAAGCCAACGTAACAAGTACACAAATCTAAGGACAACAACAATCTTCTAGGTGGCAACGCAAAAGAGAAAATAAATCTTAAAAGATACCCATTAATTTCATGACGCCTACAGCAACAGAAATGGCGGCGACGGCACCAATTATAAGTAGGTTTCTTGGGGATAATGCGGAACCTCCAGACTCGGTGGTTTCCTCAATCTGGAAGCCTTTGATCTCTCCAGTGGCTAGGTCAACTTGCACAGTGGCTGTGCGCTTCTTAACTGCCACCTCAACTAGGTATTTTTCGCCTTCTATGGTCGCTTTCTTAGGGTGCAATCCTGCTCGTCTGTAGCCCATTCGGTTTAAGAAATTCTCTGCTAACAAAGTGACTTGTTCAGCGTCCAACCTTTTCTTTGCGGTACTTGTATCAACAGACATTTTAGCTCTATTCAAACTGGCTTTACAACGTTTTGAGCATTATGAAATCATAAACAATATTCTAAATCGCAATTCCAGAGAATGCTGTTTGCAGTCATTTTCTCGCCAAGTTCTTAAGAAACTTGGAGAGTTTTTGTGGTGTTGGATGCATTCCCTCAGGGTCAGCGAGATAGCAGGCGGAAACCGCGTTGGCTAAGGCTAACCTGCATTCGTCTGAAAGGGCGTTTCCATCACCCAGAATGTTTCCTGCGTTCCAAGCGTCGCCTGCGCCAGTTGCCCTTAACGCCTTTACCTTGAAGGCTGGAAGAACAACTTCACTTTTCTTGGTGAATGTAGCTGAGAAAACAGTTGTGTGTAAGTCAATCCTCGCTGAGAAATGCTTAGCCAAAACTCTGGCAGATTCCATGGCTAGCTCGTCAAACCGCAATTTCTCCCTATGCACAATTGCCTTGTCGTTGAGCAGTGCCGCGTAACTGATTGCCTCGTTCTCGTTCAAGCTCAGAATGTCCACTTGCCGGGTTCTTAGAACGCTATCCATCAGTTCGGGGATTTTATCGCCATTGGGTGTTGGATCTGCCGTGTCATAGTAAGTCTTGCCTTTGCCTTTCACTTTTGCCCTGTGGAAAACGGTTTGAGCCAAGTTAGTTCCGAATTTTCTGGTTCCAGCCCAGTTGAACAGGCAAACGTAATCGGCGTTCTCAATCAGTTTATAATCGTCATCCGTCATATTGGCAGGGCCGAAATCAGCTAGCGCGCCCAAGTCTCTGAGCATGACGTTAGCTTTGCCATTTTTAGTCCTGAGTTCCAATGCTGTTGTTAAGGATGCTTTTTCCGAGATTTTAATGTGAGACATGTCAACGCGATATTGGTTAAGATAGAATTTTATTTGCTGAAGACCCAGTTTGTTCGTGCAGACTATGGGCGTGACCTTCACTCCTAGCGCGGCTAAAGCAGATGCTGTGTTGATAGCGTTTCCGCCTCTGATGTCTGTTTGAGCAATGCCATCTATGCTGCCGCCTTTTCGCTTAGCTACGTCCGCAACCATCGAGAAAAAATGCGGTTCGTCACAGTTTAGATTTATTAATCTGTCGAGGAAAAAGTCCGGCATGACCACCACCTCAAGTTTTTTATGACCTTCATCTAGAAAGCTCAGCAGCTCATCTTTATAGTCTGTCAACAGCACTAACCATCCTTAAGAGTATATTTTTCCAAAAAGCTAAAATAACCTTTTCCATAATAACCTTAAGATACTACTCAAAAACAAGGGGAAATGTGAGGGGGAGAAACTCGATTGAAATTCAAAGCTGAGATTTTCTCGCTACTAGTGGCAATAGCATTGTTTGCTGTAAGCGCTTTTTTCTACTCTTATGAAGTGGTCAGCGGAGGGTGGGCTTTTGCTTTAGCAGCTTATCCTTACAGAGGTTACGCCATTTCGTTTGTTGGTTTTGGCTCAGTCCTGATGGTAGCTGCATCAATTTCTTATTCAAAACGAAGCAAAAATTACGTTTAACAAAAACTTTGCTGCTCACAATGTGCAGTTTTATCCAAGGACAAAACTTACCAGCATCCAGACTATGTCTCCGAATGACAAGGCGATGATCAAGCCAATCGTTATGAATATTAGCATGGGCAAGCCTGGTGTCGCTAATACATCAGCGTCGATTTTTCCAGCGTCAACCGCCTTGGAGAGGCGTTCTACTATTTTGTCTCGTCCCTCGTCTCTTGGCACGACAACAAGTTTTCTCTTAAGCGGGTTTTCGCCATTTTCTTCTTCGATGTCTTCCATGGGATAGATGTGCCATTTCGCCTTTAACTTGGCAACGGAAACTTTGTAACCTGTTATCAGGACTAGGATTTTTTTTCCGATGGACTCGGTGGCGAGGGTCCCCTCGAAGATTTTCTTCCCAGTTGTTAGGCGCCACTTAAGGTTGAGCAAGAGCATGACAATTCCACTTAGTGCCGCGAACAAAACGGCATTGCTGAAAATCGTTAATGGGAAAAGATATCGTGCAAGAGGTGACGCTCCTCCAGCTAATAATGGCGTGAACAACATTTCTGTGGAGAAGGGCAAAGCGAAAGCTATGCATATGAGAGCCTTTGAGTCGGCTCCTCCAAATCCCCCAGAATAAAACAAGACGAAAGCAATGGCGACAGTTACGCCGACGCTCAAGCCGAAGAACGGCAGTTTTGAAGGCTCATAAAGGAGCAAATCAGCAAGACTCAGGAAAAGAGCTGAGGGCGCAAAGAGCACCCAAACGCGGTTGCTTACTTCTCTGGTTTTGTAGTCGCTCCAAGACGCGTAGAGAAGGAAGGCTAATGAAAGCGTTATTTTGGCTGCTACAAGGATTTGTTGCATGTTGCAGGCACCTTCAGAGTTTTTTAGCGCGTCTTAAGTGATTCATGCTTTGCGCTAATAAGATTTTGTTTTCTGTTCCAAGTTTGGCAACTGCGGAAAAAATTGAAGAAGGGCTATTGTGGGGCTTGCTCTGTGAAACTGAGGGCTGCTCCAGTGCTTGGAACCACTTTGAAGTAGTATGATTCTCCCGCGGCCCAATCAAAGTCCTCAATTGTAATGGTTTCAATGTCTCCTGCGCCAAGCGATAGGGGAAGCGTCTCAGTTGCCGTTTGCAACGATGCGGTTGACGAGGACGTGCCTATGTAAACTGCAGATATTTTAGTATCGCTGGTTCCGGTGTTTTGGACATCGATAGTTATTGTTCCGCTGGTGGCGTTGAAGTTGACGTTTGCTGGGTGCAGGACCACTCCTGCTTGCTGTGTTGCACTGCCCATGAAGGTAGTTATCCACGCGTAGGTTACGACTATGGCTGCGACGGCTATGACTATGAGAAGCAACGTAGCCAATATAGGCGATATAGCTTTCTTGGATTTGAACACAGTTTTAATTGACATTTTTCTCATCCTTTACTGTTTAGGAAAAAAATGTCTTTTTTGATATTTAACATGTATGAAGCTGGAATCTACATCCTGAATTATTCGGAAATCGAACAGAAGAGCGTACATTTTAGCTCTCCGCGGTAACGGTGACAGTTGGTGGGTATTCGGCAAGTATCCATAGGCCAGTCGGAGTGCCTCCCTGCACCGTGTATATCGGAGTCGTTCCATTGTAAGTTGCTACGGCTCCGTTCCAAGTTACGTCTAGCGCGTACGCGAAATTGACCTGCCTCAATGTCACAGGGAGCAGTTCGATTGTTTTGGTAGAGTTGTTTGCTTTAAGCGCTCCTGTGGGGTTTCCAGCTATGGAGTCAAAGGTGTAGAGTTGCTGGTTAGCGGTGTCGGGGAACATTATGCCTGTTCCATTTGTGCCTGAGATAAATTGGCTCCAATGATGCGCCGTCCAATTGCCGCTTGAAAAGTTGTAGAATGACCCTGTGGCGTCCACAATCGGATGACCGTTTGTCGTTCCGTTTTCAGTCTGTGTCTGCAATGAACTAAGGGAAGATATTAACTTTATTGGGCATATTTCTGTAACGTTTCTGGCTTGCTGTGAATTTATGAACATCAACCTCAGTTGATAAGTGAAGTAGGTCACGTTAGCAGGCAAAGTTAGCACAATATTTGCGTAAACGTTGGGACAAGCGAGTGAGCCATTTGCTGCGCCATCATCCCATTCCGCCTCTTGCTGCACGATATCTCTGATGACTCCATTGTAAATTACGTAAGCTGGATTAGCGCCGTAAGTGCTGTTTTCACCATTGATTCGCATGAACTTGGCAGTGCTTGAGGAAGTATTGCTGACCGATGTCACTTGGAATACATCAGCGTGATCAATCGGGTCGTCCTGTACTGTAGTTATGGT
>Ga0315289_10010857_pt1 | contig 12976 bp, 10 predicted proteins | sample YL17G11_40_MG_FD_203452 | JGI IMG/M metagenome (GOLD analysis project Ga0315289, IMG submission 203452) | Sediment microbial communities from Yellowstone Lake, YNP, Wyoming, USA - YL17G11_40 | ecosystem: Environmental > Aquatic > Freshwater > Lake > Sediment | place: USA: Wyoming | collected...
AGCAGCATCAGTAGGGCCGAGATGAAGAAGTGGACAGCGTGGGCGTTCTCCGCCGCGACGTAGGCCAGCCGCCCGAAAAAGTCGACGCCGGAGCCGAGGCCGTGCTGGAGCGCCTGCCAGAGCGACGGGGGCGGGGGCGGCGGGGAGAGGGCGGGGATCGGCTCGCCGTTGGGGCCGAGCACCATCTGAGGGGGGGGCTGCTGCTGGCTGCCGAGCATGCCCAGCGGGCGGCTGGAGTAGAGGCCGCCTGCGCCCATGCCGCCGTAGCTGCTCCCATAGAGGCCGCCGCCGTAGCCGCCGACACCGCCGTAGCCGCCGACGCCGCCGTAGCCGCCGACGCCGCCGTAGCCGCCGCCGTAGCCTCCCATCCCGTATCCGCTGCTGCTCCCGTAGCCCCCCATGCCGTAACCACCGCTGCCGTAACTGCTCGCTCCGTACCCTCCCATTCCGTACGAAGAAGAGCCGTACAGTCCCCCGCCGCCGTACGAGGACATCCCGTACCCGGAACCCAGGCCGCCAGCGCCGTACGCCGAGGTCGAGCCGTACCCTCCGTAGCTGCTCCCGAGGGCGCCACCGCCGTAGCCCGTCGACGTCCCGAGCGCGCTTCCGTAAGAAGAGGCGCCGTAAGGAGAGATGGAAGAAGTGCCGTAGCCGCTGTTGCGCTGCTGCATCGCGAGGGCGTCAGCGTTATTTGTCTGCTGCTGCTGCTGCTGCCCTGCAGCAGAGGAGGAGGCTCCTCCGGCCCCCGTCCCCATCGCGGGTGTTCCGTAGTTGGAGGGCCTGTCGAAGACCGCGGCGGAGCCGCCCGAGGTCGAGGGGGCCGCAGTGGCGGAGCTTGATTCCCACGGCGCCGCTCCTCCGCCCGACGACGAAGAGCCGCTACTCCGCTCCCAGGGCTTGGGCGGGGCAGCTATCGTTTTTATTGGATTTTGAGCGTTTTTTGTTCGTTTTTTGTTTTTTGATGGTTAGAGGAGAAGAAGTGGGGGTCGATCGTTCGCTCGCTGGGAACGGAGAGACCCCGAGGGAAAAGAGAGGGAGAGAGGCAAGGCGAGAGGGACAGGGGTCGAAAAGGCAAAGCAAAAGCATCACCGTAGCTTCGAAACGAACGAAGGATGATTGTTTTCATTTCGCCCCTGCTCTCTTTGTTTCTTTGCAAGAGCACTCGGCAAGCCCTGGGGAACAACACACCTGACATCGCGCGAGGCAGGAGTCAAGCAGCAGAGTGCGTGTGTGAGAGAGCGGGGCACGCTCTTTTTTATGCCGGCACAATGGAGGGGAGAGACAGCGAGATGCCTTCGAGGTTTTCTTCCCTCGCGTTCTCTAAGCTGCTCTCTCTCCTTTGCGTTTCAGTCGTGCGCGCTGAAGTGAGGACGCGGGCGGCTCTGCGAAAGCGCGCTCTGCGTGACGAGAGAGCAAGAGGCCAGAAAGAGAAGCAGCAGACAGCGCAACGTAAACGAAGGCGATGCCGGCCTTTTCCGCCTGAACGAAGGGTCTAAACGAAGCTGTACTCGCTGCACTTTGGAGGAAAAAACCTCGTCGAGTTTTTGACGGTCTATCGATGGTCTTTTTCGACGACGCCGCGAGGACCCCGCGGGGCCTCGTCCTCGCGTGCGTCGACTGCGCCCGCTTCGACCCCGAGGACCCGCTCGCGAGGGTCCTTGCTCTGGCCAGCGCGGCGCCCTACGCGATGGTGATGTGCGCGGCAGCGGTAAGAGGAGAGGGATGTTTCTTTTGGTTTTTTCCGAAATTGCTCGCGACCTCTCTCGACCTCGACCTCGGCCTTCAATCCCGCGCTCTCTAATCCTCGCTCCCGGCCAGCCACTCAAAACCTCCTCCGCCCCCCCCTCCCGCAGATGGCCTACGCCACCCGCAGCCGCTCCCTGGCCCTCGTTTTCCTCGCCGGGTGCGCCAACGAGGGGTCGTCTCTCCTTTTAAAAAAAGTCATCAGGCAGCCCAGGCCGGAGGCGAGGTGCGTCGACTTGGGCACGTGCGGCAAGTTCGGCATGCCCTCGTCGCACACGCAGGTAAAAGTTCAGCCGTTTTTCCTCCCTCTCGGCTTTGCTCTTTCCGTTTTCTCGAGCATCACAATGGTCGAGAGGGAGATCTGATTCCGAAATCGAACAAAAAAACGAAAACGAAAAAAACAGTCGGTCGTCTTTGCCCTCCTCGCCCACCTCCTGCTCCGCCGCCGCCTCTCTCCACCGAAACAGCCTCTCTCGACTCCGCTCTTCCTGCTCGAGGCCGCCGCCCTGGCTTGCGCCGCCGTGTCCGTCGCCTGGGCCAGGATCTATCTGGGATACCACAGCTGGGGCCAGGTCGGCGCCGGGGCGGCCCTGGGTGCCGTGGCGGCCGCGGCGACGGCCGCGGCGGTGGAGCGGGGGGCGAGGAGCGGCGGCGGGAGCGGCTCGAAGAAGAAGCCGAAGAAGAACTGAAAGAGCGAAAAGAGCATTCGCCAAAGGAGACATATCAGCAGCAGCAGAACACCGGGAAACCCGAACGAACGATACGCACTGCGAATGTTTTTTTTTGTTGAAAAAACCTGTGACAATTTAGAAGAGAGAGAACGAAAAAAAAAAAAAAAAAAACCCTCTCCACTTTTTCCTCCCCTCAACTAACTCTCCTCCTCCACCCCTGTCTCGAACAGGCACACGCAGTCCATGATCTCCCCTCCCAGCAGCGCCTCGGCCAGGTGCGCGTTCTTGATCATCGCCAGCTTGAGCGAGCTGACCGCGAAACGGGCGCGGAAGTTTGTGTGGATCGCGCGGCCCATGCCCTCGACGACGACGAGGTCGGCGCCGACGCACGCGTCGGCCAGGCTCCCGGGCACGCTGCGCAGGTCGAGGCAGGGGCTGCCCTGGCCGTTGGAGCAGACGAAGAGCCTGCCGACCCCCGGGAGGGGGAACGCCGGGGGAACAGAACAGCTGTCCGAGGGGGACGCCGGCGGGGAGCCGTCGGGGCTCCGGGAGGAGGATGAGGCCAGAGGGAAGAGCGGCGGAGGTGGAGGAGAGGTCGACGCCGCCGGGCGCGCCGTCGCCGCCGCTGCTCCTCCCTCGCCTCCTCCTCCGAGGTCGAAAAGTCTGCTCCCGACCGAGGGCACCCGGGCCCTCAGGCCAGGCACGGGAGGGATCCTCCCGCCGGCAGCGGCCTCCGCGGCGTCCCCGGCCGCGGCCGCGGCGGCAAGCAGCGGGCAGCAGCAGCGGGAGTCGGCTCCCCCGCCGCCCGCGCCTCCAGCGGCCTCGGCGACGACGGCGCGCAGCTCGCGCTCGGTCACGTCGTTGATCGCGGGGGCGGCGTTGGCGGCCAGCACCACGTCGCAGCCCCATGCGAGCAGCTCGCGGGCCAAAGGGAGGATGCCCAGGACGACGTCAGCTCCGGCGTTGTCGACGAAGATGATGGCGCGCTTGAAAGGGGGCCTCGGAACAGGAGGAGGAGGAGGAGGAGAAAGGTTTCCGCCGTTGTCTTTGGCGGCGGCGTTCATTCGTTCGGCCGCGGCCTTCCTCCAAACAGCGGCCAGCTCGTCAAACGTGTCTACCCTCCACGGCCTGCGCAAACTCCTCAGGTTCTCCCTCGCGCCGCGGTACATACCCAGCACCGAGCAGCCGGACCCGTTGCCGCTGTCCTCGTAGAGCTCGACGCAGGCGCGGGCGCCCCAGTCGAAGATGTTGGCCGCGAGCGAGCCCTCGATCAGGGCCTCGAGGCGGCGGACGGCAGAGGCCGGGTCGATCTCTTTCACCTCCTCCTCCCCCTCGCCCTCGCCCTCGCCTCTTCCCTTCCCCGCCCGTCCCTCCCCCGCTGCTTCCTCCTTCTTCCGCCTCTGCCACTGCTGCTGCGCCAGCCGCAGCAGCGGCGGCGGAGCCTCCGCGGCGTCCAGCTCCGCCAGCACCTGCGGCAGCGCCTCCAGCGCGGCGGCGTTCTCCCTCCGCTTGTCGAGCGCGTACACGTCGGCGAAGCCGAACTCGCGCAGGCACTCTTCGCGGAGCTCGAAGACGTCGGAGAGGGCCAGAGCGCCGTAGGCGGCCGGGTCGGCGTGGAGGCGGGCGAGGTGCGCGGCGAGGGCGCGGCCCATGGCGGCGCCGCGGCGCCTCGTGGCCTCGACGGCGGAGGCGTCGTCGCCGTCCTCTTCGGTGCCGTCGTGTCCCTCTTCTTCTTCCTCTCCTCTCCTCCTCCTCTCCTGCCTCCGCGCGGCGTTCTCCGACGACACCGCCTTCTCCACCACCTGCGGCACCTGGTCTCGGAGCACCCCGAGCCAGTAGTCGAGCTCTGCGCGGTCCGCGGCGACGTCGAGCGTGTCGGGCGCGTAGCCGGCCGGGTCGGCGAGCAGCGGGAACGGCTCGAGCCCGGGGGAGAAGTGGAGGACGCCGACGTGGAGCCCCAGGGAGGATGAAGAGGAGGAGAGAGGGGGCGGGGAGGGGGAGGGGGGTTGCAGCGAGGGAGGTGCCAGCGGGGGGCGAGAGGAGGAGAGAGCGGGACCGCGAGACGCGGCGGCCGCCGCGGCGGCCGCCGCCGCCGCAGCCTCGGCCGCCTCGGCCGCGGCCTCGGCCTTGGCCACCGCCTCGTCGTCCTCCTCGGCCGACGAGCCCGCGCGGGCCCACCCCGCCCTCGCCGCGGGCCCCGCGGCCCTCGCTGCCGCGTCCTCTCCCCTCGCCGCCTTCTCCCCTCCTCCTCCTCCTCCGTCGCCGCTGCTCCGCTCCAGAAACTGCTCGACCCACGAGACGCGGTCCTCGACCGACTCGATCGCGGGCCCGACGACGACGCCGCCGGCGAACGGGGCGCCCATCGAGAAGCGCTCGACGAAGCGGGAGCGGACGCGGGCCGGCGCCGAGGAGCGGGAGGCCGCGGCGACGGCGGCGGCAGGGGTGGTGGCCGTGGTGGCGTTGCTGTTGCTGGAAGAAGGAGGGAGGGAAGCGTCGGAGGCGGAGGAGGGGCGAGTCACCGCCGCAGTCGTCGAAATCGGGGCGAGCGGACGAGAAACCGCAGCTTCCGCTTCCGCTTTCGCAGCGGGAACAGCAGCCGCCTTCTCTTCTTCCGCCACTCTCTCTCGGTCTTCCTCCCCCTCTTCCTCCTCGACGTGCGCCCCCTCGGCGAACGGCGAGGCCGCCACGACACTTCTGCGTGTCGGAGCAGCGGGCGAGGGCGGGCGGGGCACAAACTTTGACCTCTCGCCTCCTCCGCTGCCGCCTCCGCCTCCGGTCGCCGAAAACGTCGGGGGCGTCGGCACGGCTCGTTGCTGTTCGGCTCCTCCTCCCGCAGCAGAGGGTCTCCTCCTGCCCCTCAGCAGATCCTCTTCCGCAGCAGCACTAGAAGCATGAGCATGAGCATTGGAAGCAGCAGAGCTCGAAGAGGAGGAGGGAGCGCCTCCGCCTCCGCCGGGCGAGGGCAGCGGGTGCACCTTCAGAAAGGCCCCGACGGCACCCAGAAAGCCCTCGTGCCGCAGGAAGCTCGCCTCCATCTCGCCGCGGGACCAGAAGCGGATGGCGTAGCTGATCGTTTCCATCGTGTAAGGGTGCCCTCGGATGAAGAAGCCGCCTGAGTTTTTTTTTTTTGAAGAGAGAAAAGGCGTGAGTCCTTCTTCCCTTCCTTTCTTTTTTCCTCGCCGACCTCGACCCTCTCAGAAAGAGAAAGAAAGAAAGCAATAAAACCTTCTCACCGAAAAACACCCGCGACAGCCCGTACCGCTTCGCGTTCAGGTACGCCAGGTGGCCGATGTTGTACGAGACCATCCTGCAGAGCGCCATCGCGATGTCGGCCCTGTCGTAGGCCTCCAGGTCCAAGTCCGCCGCGGCGGCCTTGCCGAACGACGACGCGATCGTCGACGCCGCGAGGCCGATCGCAGAGTAGTCCCGCTCCTTGCCGTAGATGTCTCCAACTAACATGTCAACTTTGGTGTTGTCTCCCCTGGAACTGAGTTCGAGCATCTCGTCGAACGAGCGCGCGCCCGTGAGCAGGCGGCAGAGGCCCCAAAAGGTGCCGCCTCCCAGAGAAGAACCCGAGACGCGAGCGTGCTCGTGGTCGCCGGGGCCGTCGACCCTGACCATGGAGACGCCGGAGCCGATGTTGACGAGCAGGTAGGGATAAGGGTCGTCTGACGAAGACGAAGAGGAGCCCTCGACCGTCGAGTCGGAAGCGGAAGCAGCGGAGTTTCTGCTCTTGTGGTACCGAACGGTGCCGTCGAGGAACGTGAACGCCTCGTGCCGCACCGCGCGCAGCAAGAAATCGGCGCCCGCCACGAGGCAGTCCATCTCGTCTTCCTTTTCGAGGATCACGCCCAGGCGCGAGCGAAAGAGGTCTGCAAAGCGATAGGCGCCTCCTCCCGTGGCCAGGACGCGGACGCGCGTGGGAGGGTCGTTCTTGCTGCCGTCGCCGACGCTCCCTCCGCTTCCGCCGCCGCCGCTCCTCCTCTCGGAGGAGCCGTAGTAAAAGCCCCCCATCCCCTGCTGCGGCCTGTGGAGGCCCTTGGCCTCGATGAAGTCGAGGCACTCGTCGATCTTGGAGGTCTCAAACTTGACAAAGTGGAGCTTGCCCCCTCGGGGGGGGCGCGGGCGCGACGGAGAGGACTTTGATGACGACGCCGCCTTTTCGCCGGCGGCAGCGGCAGCAGTGGGAGAAGCAGCAGCGGCCTTTTCGCCCGCGGCCGACCGGGGCCTCTCTCCCGCTCCCTGCTGCTGCTCCCGCTCCCCTCCCTGTCCCTCGACCGCGCTGCTCCCTCCCCCGGCGGCGGGCGAGAAGTAGACGAGCTTGATCAGCGACCCGCCGATGTCGAGCGCAATGTGCCCCACGCGCTCGCCTCTCTGGTGCGGCAGCACGATGGCGGGAGCCTCGCGCTCGGCCCTTTCGGCGGCGCTCGAGGAGCAGGAGAGGTCGCACACGGCCGGGGCCGAGGCGCTGATCGCGGCGCCGGTGAGGTCGAGGCCCTGGGCGCTGCCGGTGGCAGCGGTGGCGGGAGCAGCAGCGGGAGCAGCTCCGGAGGTGGAGGGAGGCCTCTGCTGCTGCTCTCCGTTCGCCCTATCGAAGTCGTCTACTCCGAAATCGTCTCTGTCGTCGTCGAGGGCCAGGGCCGAGAGCGCCGAGGTGGCGGAGGCCGAGTGCGGAGGCTGAGGCTGTTGTTGAGGTCGAGGGTTTGAGGGACGATTTTTTCCATCAGGTTCGAATCCGTTCATGTCGGCGACGTTTGCAAGCTCGGAATCGCGAATTTTACTCTCCAGATGAAAGAACGAGAACGCCTCTATGCTCCTGGCGCAAAACGCGCGGCGCGCAGAGTCCGGCTGGCAGCTCTCCGAGAGCTCTTACCAATCCGTCGCCGGCACGGTCGACGCCGCCGTTGTCAGTCATCGCTTCGATCGGTTCGATCATTTTTTTTGTCCTATCCTTCCTACCGCTCTTCTTCTGCTCTGTGCTCTTTGGGGAGAGGCTTGCTACAACAGAGAGAGAGAGAGAGAGAGAGAGAGAGAGAGCGCTGCAGCCTGCAGAGAGACAAGTCGAGCAGGAGAGCGGAAGGCGTCCCCCCCGGAGCGCCCTCAAAGAAGAGGGTGACAGAGAGAGAAAGAGGAAGAAAGTTTTTTTTTCTGAGTCACATTCTCGCGTGCTGTTTCTTTCTTCTCAACCGATGCCCCATCTCTTTTGTCGTGCGCCTGCGTGCGTCGCTCTTCGCCCGCACCTCCTCGCTATCTGAGAGAGAGGAGCTGCCTCGAGCACGTCATCATTGTCTCAGTCTCACCCTCTGAAGGCTAAGAAAAAGAGAACGCCGCCAGCGACAAGGGAAGAAGAAGAAGAGAGAAAGCAACAGAGCACTCGGACGAGAGACAGAGAGAAAAAAACCCCGACCTCTCTCGAACGATGGACTTTGCCGGCGCCGCCCAACGCCTCCGCCGCGAGCAGGCCGCCGCCGCCCAGCGCGCCCGCGAAAAGCGCGAGCGGGAGCGCGCCGAGGCCGCCAAGCTGGCGGCGGTCCGCGAGCAGGCCGAGGAGGAGAAGCGGCAGCGCAGGCTGGCCCAGCTCCGCGGCGAAGACGAGGCCCGCCTGGCCAGAGAGGCGGCGCTCGAGGCGTCAAAGGGAGTCTCCTGGAGCTCCGAGGGGCCTGTGGCCGCCTCGGCGATCGACCCGGCGCGGTCTGCGGAGAGCCGAGGCATCAGGCGAGGGGCTCGAGACAAGGCCATGCTTCCGCGGGACGCCGGCGCCTCTCTGCTGGCGCAGAACTCGCGCGTCAACGGCGCGCCGGCGTTCGAGCTCGTCGCCGTCGGGCCGACGCCGCCTGGCGGAGGAGGAGGAGGAGGAGGAGGAGGGGAAAACGGGCCTCTTCCTCCTCGGAGGAGGACGTACGTGGGCGTTTTGGATTACGGGTGCGAGGACGGGAGGGTGGCGCTGCCGCCGGAGGTCGCGGCGAGGCTCTGGCCGTGGGCGAAAGGGGTCGTTTCGGCTGCGGCGGCGAGGGAGGCGAGGAGCGGCGCGTTTGATGGCGACGGCGGTGGTGGCGGCGGCGGCGGCGGCGGCGGCGAGGCGGACGAGGAGCAACCGACGGCGCCAACCGCCTCGACCGCCCTCCCCCTCGCCCTGGCGGGCACCGGCGTCCCCCCCGGTGCCCGCGTCGTCGCGACCTACACGGTCCTCCCCAAGGGCACCTTCGCGCGCCTCCAGCCGCTCGAGGCCGGGTTCCAGCAGGCCGCCGGGGACGGCGTGAGGGAGCTCCTCGAGGCGGCTCTGGCCGGCTACTGCTGCCTCTCCGAGGGCGACACGCTAAGCGTCGAGGTCGGGGGCGCGACCTTCGCGCTGCGGGTGCAGGCCCTGCTGCCCGCCGGGGCGGTGTCCGTCGTCGAGACGGACCTGGAGGTCGAGGTGGAGCCCTCGGAGGAGACCGCGCGGAGGCTGGCCTCGGAGGCGCTGGCGCGCGAGGCGGCGAGGCGGCGGGCGGCGGAGGCGGCGGCGAGGCTCTTCGAGTCCAAAAAGGCACAGGGGGAGGCCGCCCAGATCGCCGCCAAAGCTTTGGAAGCGGAGAGGGCCGCGAGGGACGCTCGGAGGCGGGAGCTGTCCGAGTCGCTGCCCCCCGAGCCCGAGGCGCCGAGCGCGGCGGCGGCGAGCAACAGCCTCCGGACGCCGGACTCGCTCTCACCCGCCGCCGCCGCCGCCGTCGTCGCCTTCAGGCTGAGGACGCCCGACGGGCGGTCCGCCTCCCGCCGCTTCGACGCCGCCTCGACCACCGTTTCGACGCTGTTCGACTGGGCGGACTCGCTCGAGGGCGGGGGGGCCGGCGCTGAGAGGGGCGGCTACGACCTCGTCGTCGCCGGGGGCGGGGGCAGAGCGCTCGAGCCTCCGACGGCGGCGGCGGAGACCACGGCGGCGACGACGCTCGCGGGGGCCGGCTTCGACCGGGGAGGGTTCGCCCTGCTCGTGCGCCCGCGCGCCGCTGCTGCCACTGGCTAGCTTGCTTCTCTTTTCTTTTCCTCTCCCTGCCTCTCTGCGTTCTGTTATGTGCCTGTTTGTTGTCAAAGCATTGCTACACTAGAGATAAAAACGTGTTTTTTGTTTGTTTGGATTTTCTTCGGAGCGAGAGAAGAGACTCCTCGTCTTCTCGGCGTTTTGCTTCTCTTTCTTCGTCTTCCTTCTCTCTCGCTTCATCGAAGAACTTCGATCCCAGCGCGACGTGGATGTTGCTCTTGCTGCTGCTGTCTCTGCTGCTGCTGATGTTCCTGCTGCTTTTGTCTCGGGTCTTCTCGCTCGCGGAGTCCAGCGGAAAGCGGAGAGGACGTCGCGCCCTGCCCTCCCTCGCTCTCCCCCTCCCCGCCGCAGAACGCCTCGCACCGCTTCGCCGCCACCGCCGCCATCCTCCTGTACAGCTCGACGAGGTCCCCGGCTTTGCCTTTACGGGACAGCAGTTGCAGCTCCCTCTGGAAGACTTCCGGGTCGGGGCTCCGCGAGATCCGGGCGACGGACTGCATGACGTCGGCGTCGTCGAGCAGCGAAACCAGCCTCGCGTCGGCGGCGACGGCCGACAGGGTGGCCGGCGTCGGCGCCAGGGGCCCGGAATTCGCGAGTGCTTCGAGGCGCTCGGGGGAGACTCGGAGGGATGCGGGGATTTGGGAGCTGGCGGAAGAGGCAGAAGAAGAAGAGGGAGGGCGAGGGAGAGACGGAGGCTGCAACCGCTGCTTCATCGCCGCCGCCGCCGCCGCCACCGCCGCCGGCTTTCTTGCTGTCAGTTGCGGAGGAGCTCCTCCGCCGCCCTCCTCGTCGTCGTCGTCGTCGCTGCCCTCTTCTGCCACGACAACGCTCGCCTCTGCTTCGTCTTTCTTCATCTTGTTTGTGGAGTTTTTAGAAACAAGCGGGGAACGCTCAGGCGTTCCTGCTGCTTCCGTCTTCTCGCTTTTTTTCCCCTTGCAGAAGTGAAAAAAAAACTAAAAACTCAAAAACCTCGTTCTCTTTTCTTCTCAAAGAAAAAAACTCAAAACACTCTCTTCAAAGCTTCGCCGCCTTGGCGCTCGCCCACTCGATCCCCAGCGCGCTCCCTTCCTCGACGACGGCCCGGGCCTCGACCAGCTTCTTGACGGCGGCGTTCTGCTCCGGTGAACCGCCCTCGAGGAAGGCGCCGACGACCCTCCTTTCTCTCTTCTCGTCGTCGACCTCGAGGTGGAACGACCCAAACGTCTGCTTCTTCTCGCCTCGGACGGCCGCGGCCTCGGCGTCCCTCTCGCCAAACTCGACGCTCTCCGTGGAGCCCGGCGAGGAGGAGCCGTAGAAGACCCAGCCCAGGTCGAAGACCCGCGAGTAGTAGTACGGGAGGTAGGCGTACGAAGGAGAAGAGGGAGAGGACGAGCTCCGGGCGACGATGTCGCGGGCGACGAACGCCGCGGAGCTCCTCGCGTGCTGCACGTGCTCCTGCCTCGTCGGGCCCTCCTCCTCTCCCTTCCGACCGCCGAACAGGCACCCCGAGGGGAACGCGGCGACGTCGCCGCAGGCCCAGACGTCGTCCGCGGACACGGAGCGCAGGCGCGCGTCGACCAGCACCCCGCCGGGGGCGCCCCCGACGACGGCGATCGCGCCCGGGCCGGACCCGCCGCCGCCGCCCCCGCTCTCCCCGAAGAGCTCGGTGCGGGGCCTGGCGCCGACGCCCACGACGACGAGGGAGACGGACAGGGAGGTGCCGTCCGAGAGCACCGCGGCGGAGACGGCGTCGCCCCCTTCTTTCTTCTCGAGGGCCTTGACGGTGGTCCCGGGCCGGAGCTCGGCGCCTTTGAGCTCGTAAAACTTTGCGTAAAAGGCCGCGGCGTCTGGCGTGAGGATGCGCGCCAGGATGCGGTCCTCGGGGAAGGCGACGACGGGCTGGAGGCCCCAGCCGGCCAAGGCGGCTGCGAGCTCGAGGCCTAGGGATAGTTTTTTTTTTTTGGGGGGGGCGGGGGTCGAGGGTCGTGAGAGAGGGAAGAAAAAAAAGTCTCTCTCTCCCTCTCTCTTCTCTCTCTCCCTCTCCATCTCTCTCTTCGCTCTCTCTCTCTCTTTTCTTCTTCTTCTCTCTCTCTCTCTCCATCTCTCTCTCTTCTCTCCTCACCGATGTACCCTCCCCCGATAACCAGCGGACGAGCCCCGGAATCAGAACCGGAGCCAGAAGAAGCGGCCGCTTTCTCCAGAGCCGAGTAGAGCCTATCAGCGTCCGCGACATCTCGAAGGTAGAAGACGTTTCCGCCTCCTCCCTCTTCCGCCCCGGGCATCTTGAAGTCCTTGGCCAGGTCGACGGGCCTGCACCCCGTGGCGATGACTAATTTCTTGTAACCCAGGACGGAGCCGTCGGCGAGCGTCACGGTCCGGCTCGCAGCGTCGACCTCGGTCGCCTCCGAGCCCAAGCGGTACTCGATTCCCCTGGCCTCGTACCAGGAGGCTTCCTGGCGCTCCCCGCCGCCGCCGACGCACGAGTGGAACCCGGGCAGGCGCGCGGGTCCCTTCGGGGCCAGGTAGGCTTTGCTGAGGGCCGGCCGCTCGTAGGAGACGCTCCGCTCTCCCGAGACGACTGTGAGCGAGCCGCCGAACGCCGAGTCTTTCAAGGAAGGGTCGGCGGAAATTATTTTATCGTACTCGGCGGCGAAGTAGCCCGCGGCGTTGCCGCCGCCGAGAAAGAGGGTGCCGACTTGGACGGGGGAGGAGGAAGGGGAAGGGGCCATGGTTGGGGCCGAGGTCGAAAAAGGAGAGGAGCGCGCGCGAGCGATCGGTCCTCTAAGGAGACAATGAATAATTGCGTTTGCGTTGCTAGCAGGCCGGGAGAGCGGTCTTTCGGATGTCAATCCGAAAGACCGCACAGAAACGACGATGCGACTCGCAGGAGCAGCACGGCAGCGGGTGGAAGTAGAAAAGAATACGGGGTTGAGGAGAGAGAGAGCGCGGTTCTGGAGCATGCGGTGTTTTTTTTTTCTTTTGGGAGCAGACGTGTATGGAAAGTGGGGAAGCAAACAAGCCGAGCGCGAGTCGACACCCTTTCTCTCTCTTCCTCCTCCCACACCAACAGTAGAAACTCCCGAGTGCGTTGCTGATTACAAAAAAGAAAGAGGAAAGCTACAAAACTCCACCTCCTCCTCTCTCTATCCGCTCGCGCCCCAGGACCCGTACGGAGCCGCGGGAGGCACCCACCTCGCCCCCGGGGAGTAGACGCTCTTGCCCGCCTCCCATCCCTCGACGCCCTTCATCAGCTCCGCCTCCTTCTCCACCGCGGCCTCCCTGCGGGCCACCCAGCTCCTGTCTTCCTCGGCCTGCAGGACCGGGTACAGCGCCTCCCTCCTCGCGACCTTTTCGAGGCGCACCTGGCGCCGGTGCCTGTTGCCCTGCCCGACGCGGTAGAAGCCAAAGGCCATCACGGCCGCGCCGACGGCGAAGAGCGTCGCGCCCGCGGGCCCCGTCGAGGGGATGCGGCGGGCATAGCGCACGGCGGGGAAGCCTCCTGGGGGGGGACCGTCCTGGACGATGGGGAGGTCCTTGACGGACTGCGTTTTTTTTTGGTTTCCGGGGG
>Ga0315289_10010858_pt1 | contig 12975 bp, 8 predicted proteins | sample YL17G11_40_MG_FD_203452 | JGI IMG/M metagenome (GOLD analysis project Ga0315289, IMG submission 203452) | Sediment microbial communities from Yellowstone Lake, YNP, Wyoming, USA - YL17G11_40 | ecosystem: Environmental > Aquatic > Freshwater > Lake > Sediment | place: USA: Wyoming | collected...
GGCCGTCGTCGCGGGCGTCCTCCCGCTGGCCGGCCCGGGCGGCCCGCGCTTCTTCGACGCCTTCATCCCCTCCCTGGGCGTGGAAGTCCGGGTCCACGTCGAGCACCATGGCCGCCTGAGCGCGGGGCGGCCGGGCAGGGGCGGGGGCGCTGCCGGCCTGGCCCTGAGCGCGGGGTGGGATGGCGGGACCCGCACCCTCACGCTCGACCGGGCGGCCGCGGCGGGTGGCCGGGTGGCCGCCCCGCCTCCCCCGCTGCCTGCCGTCGGCGGGGTTGCTCCAGCCACCCTTCCCCTCCGCCTGGGCCCCCTGTCAGCTGTGCCCCTCGTGATCGGGGCGGCCCCGCCGGCGGAGACGGGCCTGCCGGCACCTGGGAGTGGCAGCAGTGGCGGAGGTGGGGAGGGGTGCGGCAGCCAAAACGGCCACCCGGGCCTTGGCGGGGGCGGCCCGCCGCCTGGTGGGGCGGCGGCAGGGCTGAGGCCCGAGCTGTATGCCTGGATTTACGCGCCAGGCGTGGCGGGTGGGGGTGGCCTGGGTGGGGGTGGGGGTGGGGGCGGGCAGGAGGTGGCCGGGATGGAGGACCCCGTGTTCGCGGCGGAATGAATGAGAAATGAGGAGGGGAGGGGTCAAAGGAGAGCAAAAAAAAAAAAGTAGCGGCTAGCTCCACACTCTCCCGAAAAACACTCTTTCGACACACCACCCATTCGCACGCTACACCCCACCCACGCCACACCATGAGCGGCACCGGCAAGCGACGCGCCGTGCGCCCCCCGTCGCGCCTGCTTGAAGGCGCGGCAGAGCTGTCGACGAGCAGCTCGTCGGATGATGGAGAGCGCGGCGCCGGCGGCGGCGCTGGCGGCGCAAAACACGGGCTGCCCCAACAGAAGGCCAAGCGCGCCCGCCCGGCCTCGCACATGTACGTCTACCGGTACCTGACCAGCCGGGACATTACCAGTGACCTGGCGGGGGAGACGGTGTTTGTGTTGTGGCCGGACGATGGCACCTGGTACGCGGCCGTGGTCGCCAAGGTGAGTAGAGTCGGCGGATGGGGGCGAGACGAGAGAAAACCTGCGCCCGCCGCTCGTCGATCTTTCTCCAGCCTCAACATTCTCGAAAAAAAAAAAAAAAAAAAAAAAAAAAAAACAGATCGAGGTCAAGCGCCAGCGGGCCGAGCTGGACTACACGGACACGAACGAGGAGGAGACGGTCGACCTGGCCCCGCTCATCGCCAAGCGCGAGATCTCCTTCCTGGAAGCCCGCCCGCCAGGCCACCGCCTGGCCGCCAACGAAGCCGCGGTGCCGGCGGCGGTGGCCGCGGAGGCCGCCGCCGCGGACGGGCGGGAGCTGGTGCGCGGCGGCGGCGGCAACAGGCGGCGCGGGTCCACAGCCGGGACCAGCGATGGCGGGCCGCCGCCGTCGTCGTCGCCCTCGGGTGACAACAGCGACGGCAGTGGCACGACAACCTCGACCAGCGGCCGTGACGACTCCGCCCACCGCCCGGCCTCCGCCCGGCGGGCGGCCGCTGCCCACAAGCGGGCGACAGCTGTCGCGCCAGTGGTGGGGGCGGGGGCGCTGCGCCGCCCGGGCGGCGTGCCGTCCACCACGGCGGCCGCGGCGGCCGCCGGCCGGGCCGCTGCCCAGGCCGGCAGCGCGTCGGCCCGGGCCAAAGCGGTGTGTGTCCTCGCCGACGCCTTGCGCACCGCCGCCGCGGAGACCGCACTCAAAAAGGCCGCGTCCGAGGAAGATGCGGCCGTCCGCATTGCTGTGGGTGAGGCGGAACTGCAGGCCGTGGCGCGGGACATCGAGGACGCGCTCGTGTCGGCGCACGGTACGTAGAGAATGGATGAGGAGAGAGAAACAAACATCCCCCACCCCCAACTCCTATGTTTTTTTCTCACACTCTCTCTCTCTCCTCTCTCCTCTCTCCCTCCCAGGCGTCGGCTCCGCCGACTACAAGCAGCACTACCGGTCCATCGTATTCAACCTGAAAGACCCCCAAAACCCGGACCTGCGGGCCCGGGTGCTGGCACGGGAGCTGGGCCCGGCAGCCCTCGCGACCGCCCCGCCGGAAGCCCTGGCCTCCCGCGAGCGCGCCGCCTGGCGGGCGGCCCAGGAGGCAGCCGCCCTGCGCAACTCCGTGGTCGACGAAGCGACGGCCGCCCAGTTTTCGACGGCGGCGGCCATGGCGGCGGCCGCGCACACGGGGGGAGGCGGGGGTGGGGATGGCGGAGGCGGGGCCGGGGGCCAGGTCGATTGGCGGGACGAGGCGACCGCCGCCCCGGTCGCGCCCGCCGACGCGGTCGCGGACGAGGATGCGGCGGGTGCGGCGGTGGAACCGTTTGATGATGAGAAGGGGACGGGCGCGTGGGGCCAGGATGAGTTTGCGGACGCCGGCGCGGGCACGCACGCCCCGCCCTCCCCGCACCTCCTAGCGACGGGCACTGGCGCGAGGGCCGGCCGCCAGCCCCGCCCGGCCAAGGCCGTCGACTGGGGCGCCATCAAAGCCGACGCCGCCTCCACGCCCCGGGCGGGCGGTGAGGCTGGTGGCGGAGGGCTGGACGCGGGTGGTGGTGGTGGTGGTGGGGCGGCGTTCAAGGACTTGGACGCGTTCAAGGCGGGGAAGGCAACAACAGCCGCCGCCGCCCCGCGAGGGGCGCCCCCCCCATCCCAGAAGCAAGTCGCCCCACCCCCCGCCCGCCCGCCCGGCCCCGACCCGGACGTCCCCGTCAATCCCTGCATCATCGCCCCCGCCGAACTGGCGGCGTCCGGGCCGGGCGCGGCCGAGTGGCGGGGGCTGGTGGTGGTGGGGGAGGGGGGCGGGGGCGGGGAGGAGGCCATGGCCATTCCGATCGTGCTCACCCGCCTGGCGGGCGGCGGGGCGCTGGCGGCCCTGTGCCCGGCCTCGTCCAGCCCGCCCCGCCTCAACCTGTCCGGCCGCCTGCCGACGGGCCGGCTGGCCGGGTACGTGACCGACTTGGCGCGGTCCCGCACCCGCACCGTCACGCTGGCCGTCGCCCGCCCCGGCCTGGCGGCGGGCGCGGGCGGGGCGGCCGCCCTGGCGGCCGTCTGCGCCGCCCTGGCCGCGGAGGGCCGGGTCGTCTTTGCGCCCGCCGGCCCGGACCTACCGCCTGAGAAGGGCGTGGAAGTGTACGGCGTGCCGGGCGGGGGCGGCCTGGCGCGCGGCCTGGTCGGGGCGGGGGCGCAGAGGGGTGGGCCCGGCCTGGCCGCTGCGCCGGGGGGAGTGCTCCTGCTGGCGCTCGTCCACCGCCGCCCCGGCCTGGAGCCGGCCGCCGCGCCTGGGGCGGCGGCGGCGCCGCCCCCCGCGCCAGGGCCTCCAGCCCCCGCGGCCGCCCCGCCCCCGCCCCCGCCCCCGCCCCCGCCCCTTGACTTTGCCGCCCTCGCCCGCCTGTCGGCGGCCCTGGGCGTGACGGTGCCGCCCCCGCCCCAGCCGTACGTCCCGAGGGGGCAGGCGGCGGCGGCGGCGCCCCGGCCCCAGCCCCAGCCATACGACCCGCGGGGGCAGGCGGCGGCGGCGGCGCCCCCGCCGGGCGGCGGGCGCGGGCGGTGGGACCGGCCGCCACCTCAGCACCAGCAGCCGCCAGGTGGAGGAGCGACAGGGCAGGGTTGGTGGGAGAGGTGAAGAGCATGGCAGCATGGCAACACGCGCACGCCCCGCACCAAGTTTTTTATAAGAGGCAGAATTTGAGACGTGCACGACCGGGTGCTGTGTTTGTGTGTGTGTGTGTGCGAGCGCGGCGGGCGGCGGAAGTAAGAGAGGCTGTTTTATTGCATTGAAGACTAAGCGCGCGCACAGCAGTGGGGGCTATCTCGTCTACCTCTCCCTAAATCCCTTAAATCCCGCGGTCCGCGACACCAAACCCCCGCCCAATCCCATACGTCAGCGCCATCGCCGCCGCCCCTCCAGCCAGCACGCGTCCCCCTCCCCGCCACCATGGCGCCCCACCCAGCACCGCGCCCAACACGCCAAACCCGAAGAGCGCGGTGCACGAGGCGGCAATCAGGGAGGCCAGGCGGGGGACGACCGGCTTGATGAAGGCCGCCGCCAACAAGGGGATGCCCGCCCCGAGCGTGAAGGAGAGCGCGGACGACGCCGCGGCCTGGACCGGGTTGGCCAGGGCGTCCACGTCGATGCCCAGCTCGTCCCGGGCGTGCGCCCGGACGACATCATGGGCTGTCAGCTCCACCGCCACCTGCCGGGCCAGCCCGGGCGACACGCCCCGGGCCTCATAGATCGCCGCCAGCTCCTCCAGCTCCGCGGCCCGGGCGGCAGGGCCTTTCTGCTGTTCGGCGACCTCCTTGGCGATGTCGGCCAGCTCGGCGTCGCTAAATTAAAAGAGAGATAGATGAAATGAGTGATAGAAATGGAGGGCGAAGGTCTCTTTTTTGTCTCTATTCTCTCTCACCGCTGGCTGCTCATGGAGATGTACTCGCCCACCGCCATTGAAAGGGCTCCCGCGACAAGGCCGGCTATGCCTGCCAGAACAATGACGCGGAGCTCGTCACTGTGTGTGTGTGAAGAGCGGGGAAGAGAGAGGTGAGGGCGGCGGGGGCCGTGGGGAATGAATGATGGGAGGGGAGACAGGAGAGAGAAGCGAGGTGGTCGGGTTGAGGTGGTGGTCGGGTCCGTCGGAGAGGACACCCCCCTGCCCCCGCCCTCGCCCCCTGCTCTCTGCTGCTCTCCGCTCACCTCCCGCCACCCACACCCAGCATCAGGCTCGCAGTCGACACAAGCCCGTCATTAGCCCCTAGCACGCCCGCCCGCAGCCAGGGCGCCCGGTGGGCGTAGTGCTCGTGCTCGTCATCCGACTCGTTGGCCCGAGCTTTCGCGTCGGTCGCCCCGACTGCGGCGAACGGCGCGGCCCCAGCGGGTGGCGGGGCCTCAGCATCGTGGCGTAAATGCAAGCGGCGCTCCTGGAAGGGGTGGCGGAAGTTCCGGAGGCCGCCCGCAGGCTGGGCGGGCGAGGTGGAGGTGTCGGGCATTTGGCCGAAGTGGAAATGAAAAGGACTCATCATTTTTCCTTTTCCTTTTCCGAGCGTCCCACCAACCCACAGGGGGGGGCCGCGGTGAGAGAGGATAGAGAGGTCACACGCGTGCCTCTGATCTCCTCTCAACCCCCACAAATAAACCACCCCAATGCCGCCCGCCGCACCCCCGGGTCGGAGGCGGCGGCGGCGCTGGGCGGCGACAGCGGCGGCGGCGTTGCTGGCCTTCACCTCCTCTGCAGCCGCCTCCCCGCCATCCTCCCGCGCCACCACCCTCGGACCCGACCACACGGTCGGCGGCGAGTGTGAGCTGTGGGTAGCCAAGGCTGGGCAGGCGCCCGTGTACGGGAGCTGCAGCGCTGGGTGAGTGTGAGGGGCAGGCGTGTCGGTTTCATGCAAATGCGCGGGTGGCAATAGTTGTGTGGTGGGGAGGCGGCTCTGGCCCTCTGCCACCCCTCCACCCATGTCCGATGGAAATGTCAGTCATCGATTACGCGGGCAGGATGGATGGGGCGTGGTGGCTTGAGGCTCGCTGCTCGCGGGGCGGGAGGGTTTTTGAGAGGCTAGGGGGCCCCCGCCCCGCCCTCACGCATCGGCACGCCCGCGCGCTCTCACCCTTTCTTTCTCCTCCCATTCCCCACCTCCCAGGCCCGAACCGCCGCCGACCACCCTGGAAACGTGAGCAGCGGGATGACATGCGTGTGTGCGGGGTGTGAGGAACCAACGGGCATGGAGCGGAGAATGAGTCTAACAGCAAAAAAGAAAGGAGAGCGCACGCGCGCGCGGGGGCGCGGGGGAGGAACAACCCCGCTCGCCTTTCGGCGGCGCCAACCTGGCCACCCTCCTCCTTTCCCTTACCATCCAAAACCCCTTCCTCTCTCCCCTTTCATTCCCCGTCACCTCCAGTTGGCTCCTCCGCTGGCGCCCCGCCACCGCCCCGCCCTACGCCTCCACCTGCGGCCCAGGCGGGTGGGTGGCCACCTTGGGCGGCGGCGACGCAGCCTCGACCTGCGTCGCCACCTTCCCCGGCGGGTCCCTCGGCCCGGGCGCGTTTGCGCTGGCCGCCACGCGCGCGACCCTCCGCGCCGCGCTCGCCTCGCCAGCCGGCGCCGGCCTAGAGAGCGTCCACCTAGACCGCGGGGTGAGCGCGGCGCCCATCGCCGCCCCCGTGCCCGGCCCGCCCGCCGCGCAGAGGAGGAAGCTGGCCGCAGCCGCCCCGCCCGCCCCGGCAGCCGCAGCGGCCGCCCCCAATGCTCCCGGCAAGGCACCCCCGCCCGCCCCGAACGATGCGCGCACGCTCTACGAGCAAGCCCCCGCGCCCTGGCCCCTAGACCGCCTGGACCAGGCCGCCCTGCCCCTGGACGGCCGGTACCGGTACCGGGGCCTGGGCGCGGGCGTCCACGTGTACGTCGTGGACACCGGTATCCGGACCTCGCACCAGGAGTTTGGGCCGCCCGACCCAGCAGCGCCGGGGGCGCCGGCCTCCCGCGCGGACGAGGCCTTCTCACCCCTGCCCACCGGCACCCCCGGTACCGACTGCAACGGCCACGGCACGCACGTCGCCGCGACGGTGGGCGGGCTGACGTACGGCGTCGCCAAGGGCGTGACACTGCACGCGGTGCGGGCCCTGGAGTGCGGGGGCAACGGCTCGGTCTCTCGAGTCATCGCCGGCCTGGACTGGGTGCGGACCAACGGCAAGCGCCCCGCCATCGTGGTCATGGCCCTGGGCGGCGACTCCCAGTACGCCCTGGACCTGGCCGTCCGGGACCTGGTCGACGCCGGCATCGCCGTCCTGGTCGCGGCGGGCAATGAGGACGGCGACGCGTGCGCCAAGTCGCCCGCGCGCGAGCCCTCGGCCGTGACGGTCGGCGCCACGGCTCCCGACGATGGCCGCCTGTGGATGGAGGCCGGCGTCGCCTCCAATTACGGGCCCTGCGTCGACGTGTGGGCGCCGGGCGCGGAGATCCTGTCCGCGGCGGCGGGCGCGGACGATGCGACCGCCTTCCGCAGCGGGACCTCCCAGGCCGCGCCCTTTGTGGCGGGCGCGATGGCCCTGCTGCTGGAGCAGGACCCGGGCCTCTCGCCCGCCGCGCTCATGACCGCCCTGGCCGGCGGCGGTGTGTGGGGAGCCGTCCACGAGCCGGCGTCGTCGGGCGCGTTCAACGCGGCCGCCCTGGCCGGGACGCTCAACCTGCTCGCCCGGGCGGGCGGCCAGCCCGCGCTTCGCGTGGAGCCAGAGTCCCTGGCCGTGGAGGGCGGGGCCGGCGGGTTCGGGCCCTACTCGGTGGCCGTCCGCCTGGCGCGGGCGCCGCTGGGCCCCGTCACCCTCACCCCCTCTGTCACGGACCCGGCCCGGGCGAGCCTGAGCCCGGCGTCCCTGGTCTTCACGCCCGAGGACTGGGCGGCGCCCCAGGACGTCACCCTGGACGTGGCCGCCGGCCTGTGGGGCCCGCCGGGGGGCGGGCCCTTGTACCTGGACCTCGCCCTGGCCGCCCCCGGTGATGCCTCCTTCGATGGCGCCCGCCCGCGCGTGCGCGTGGGCGACGGGCGCGGCGATTCCGTGCTCTACCCCAAAGTCGTGCGCGGCCTGCCGTTCAGGGAGGCCGGGTCGACCTATTTTTACCAGGACTCGTACACCGTCTCCGCCTGTGGCGCCGTGCCGGCCGCCAATGTGTCCACCTCGCCAGCCGGCCTGGGCTTGGTGGCGACGGCCTCGCTCGCCCAGGCGCCGGCGGGCGGGTTTGAGGACGCGCCAGGGGGCAAGGACGTCGTCTACTATTTTGCGCCTGTCGCGGATGCCATCCTGACAGCCTCCCTGTGCGGCGGCCCGGGCAGCGGCGGTGGCGCCGCCGGGGACGGCCTGACCGGGGGCGGCTTTGACGCCAAGCTCTTCATCCTGGCCGACCTGGGCGGCCCCGCCACGCCGGTGACCGGCCCCGCCACCCCCGCCACCCTCGTCGCCTGCTCGGACGACGCGTGCGGCTACCAGCCCCGCGTCTCCTGGGCGGCGCGGGCCGGGGTCGGGTACGGCATCGTCGTCGACGGCTTTGGCGGCAAGTTTGGGGCGTACACGCTGGACGTGACGGCCGCGCCGGCCGGGAGCGGGCCGGCGCCGGGGCCGGGCAACGCGGGGCCGCCGGCCGCCTCCACCCCGCTCGCGGGCACGCCCCCGCCGCCCGGTTTCGGCCTGACCTGGCCGGCCGTGGCGCCGTCTCTGGTCACCCCGCCCCCCGCCGGCGGGTCTGAGCGGACGGCCCTGGCCGCCCGGGTGGCGGCAGCCAAGGGTGGCAGCGGCGGTCCAGGCGCCGGCGGGGGCGCGCCGGGCGGGCCGGGCGGGGGCGGGGGCTGGCGCGGCAAAGCCTACCCGCCCCCGCCCCCACCCACCCCGCCGCACAAGCCGACCTCCTCCCGGCGCCTCCCCCCTCCGGCCCCGCCCGCCCCGGTCTACCGGCCCGTGCCCATCGGGTCGGCGCCCGCTCCCGCATCCCCGGGCGGCGTGCGCGAGCCCCGCCTCGCGGCCAGCCTGCCCGGCGTGCGGGCGCCCCAGCTGGGGCTACCCTTTGGCGCGACGAGCGCTGGCGGCTTTGGGGCGGGGCGCGGCGGCGGCGCCGCCGGCAACGCGTCCGCCCCGCACGCCGCGCCGGTCATGCTGCCGGGCGTGGTGAGCGGGACGTCCTGCACGCCCCTGCCCGACTGCACGTCCGTCGCGGACGTGGCCATCCTGTGCGCGGCGCCGGGCGGGGCCCTACCCCCGCCGTCGGCCTGCGAGGCGCCCGACCTGGCGGCTGCGGCGGGTGGGGCGCCCTCCACCTGCGCCCACCCGGACGCGGGCGCCTGCGCGGCCGACGCCGCCGCCCCGCGCTGGGCGGCGGGGCCCTGGGGCGCATGCTCTGAAAAGTGCGGGGGCGGGACGGCCCGGCGGGAGGTCGCGTGCGTGCGGCCGGGCGGGGGCGGCGCCGCCCGCACGCCGGCCCCCGCCGAAGGCGCGTGCACGACCCCGCCCCCCGCCCCCGCCCGCCCCTGCAACCCGGCGCCCTGTTCCGGCCCGGCCGACCCGGGCCCCGCCGTCTGGCGCATCAGCCCCTGGTCCAAGTGCGATGTGGAGTGCGGCGGGGGCGGGGTGGCCCGCCGGGACGTCGTGTGCGTGCGCGCGCGGACTGGCAAGAAAACGCGGACGGACGCCGCGTGCGGCCCTGCGGCCTCCTCCCCGAAGCCGCCCTCCCGTCGGGCATGCGGCGGCCAGCCCTGCGACTTCTGTGGGGCCCAGGCTGCAATGGGCCCCGGCCGGGGCTGTTCCGGCCGGGGCGCCTGCACGGGCGGGGCGTGCGCGTGCGTGGACGGGTGGGGCGGCCCCTTTTGCGAGGTGCCGGCCGGGTGCCCGGCCTCCCTGGCCCGGGCGGCCGCCGCGGCCGCCAACGCGACGGCGGCGGGCGGCCCCGTCGTGGCGGCGGCCACCCTGCTGCGCGCCGTCAACGCGGTGTCCGGCGAGTGCTGCCCCGGCCCGGCCGTCGACGCCCGCACGGGCGAGTGCTGCCCCGGCAGCGCGGCCGCGCGCGACGCGGGCGGCGCGTGCTGCCCCTCGGGCAAGCTGGACGCGTGCGGCGTGTGCGACGGCCCCGCCCTGGCCGTGGACGGGCGCGGCGGCTGCTGCACGTCCACCACGCTGGACGCGGCGGGGCTGTGCTGCCCGTCGGGGCGGCTGGACGCGTGCGGCGTGTGCGACGGCGACGGCGGGGCGTGCGGGCTGAGCCTGGCCGTGGATGCCGGAGGGGGGGGGGGTGCGGGCGGCGGCGGCGGCGGCGGCGGCGACGCCCGCCCCAACCCGGACACCGTCGCGGCCGCTGTCGCGACCGCGCTGGGCGTCCCTCCGGCAGCCGTCTCGGCGGCGGTGCGGCCGGGCGGGCCGGCGCGGCGGCGGCGGAGGCTGGCGGCCGAGGGCGGAGGAGGCACGCCCTCGTCCTCCGAATACACAACCCTCGACGTGTCGGTCGCCCCCGGCACCCGCTCCGAAGCCGCGCCCGCCTCCGTCCTCCTCACGCCCGCGGCCGCGGCCGCCCTGATGGCCGGCCCCCGGGGCGCCGCCGCCAACCTGACCCTGGCCCGCGGGCCCGCGGCCGCGCCGGCGTGCGGCAACGGCGTGTGCGAGGCAGGGGAAGCCCCCTGGGCGGGCGGGGCCTGCGGCGCCGACTGCCCGCTCGCCCTCGCGCCCTGCCCGATCGCGGACGACGGGATCGGTCTGCCCTGCTCCGGGCGGGGCCGCTGCCTGGCTGCCGTCCCAGCCCCGGGCGGCGACGCCGACGCCGACAGCGCGCGCGGCGCACACGCACACGCAAATGGCGACCCGGCCTGGGGCGTGTGCGACTGCTGGAGGGGGTACGCCGCCCGGGACTGTTCCGCCTGCGCTTCGGGCTTCTACGTGTCGGCGGGGGCGTGCGTGCCCCTACCACCGGGCCAGTTAGCGGCGTTCACGGCGGCGGGCGTCCGGCGAGCGCCGGTGAGCGACGGGGCGGCGGGCGCCACGACGCGCGGCATGCACCGCTGGTCTACGGGCGCGACGGTCGGCGTTGCCCTGGCCGGGGCGGCCCTCGGGGCGGGCCTGTTGGGCCTGGCCGCGGCGGCGGGCGTGGCGGCGGCGCGCAAGCGGCGGGCGAGCGCCAGCGGTGGGGTGGGGGGGGGGGTCTTGCCGCCGGGCGACGCGGCGGAGGCCGGGAAGGGCGGCCTGGGGCTGGGCAAGATGGCCGGCGGCGGCGGTGGCGGCGGCGGTGCGGGTGGAGCGACGACCAAGTCGCCGCCCGCCGCGCCGCCTGCCGCGCCGCCCGCCCCATCCCGGCTACGGTCCGCCCTGACCATCCCGTCCATCACCTTCTCGGAGCCCGCCTCGGAGGCGGATGCCGCGGGCGGGTGGGCCGCGGCAAGAGGGAGGGGGGGATGAGAGAGAGGGAGTGAGGGGGGGAGGGGGGGGGGGGGTCTTCTTTTGGTTCTGTAGCCTTTTAAAAAAAAACAATGATGAACACACGGGCGAGAGAGGCGGCGCATCCGTGCGTGCGCGCGCTTGGGCGGGGCGACGGATAAGAGAGAAAGGTTTACACACCCACGGGCGTGGGGGTTGGCCAAAAGGCAACGACCCTCTCCCCTTTCCTCTTTTTCAAACCCCGTCACCCCCCAGCACACACACACACACGGCTGCGACAGGGAAAGCAACGCAAGCAGGCGGCAGGCGTCAGCCGACAGCCCCTATTGCATGCCCCTCACCTCGGTCCGCCCTTGCTTACATACAAAAGAAAACACACACACTCATTCACACGCACACCAAAAAAAGTGGGGTCCGTTGTAGAGAGGTTGAGCGCGGTTTTTTTCTCTCTCTGTTCCCTCCCGGTTGTTTCCTTTGGGTTAATAATAAGCGCAGCACCAGTCAAGCCCGCTCTCTTCCCATTTCCCCCACGGCTCGCCCTCAGTCCTGGAAGCCGCGGAACAGAGCGAACCCGCCGATTGCCGCCGACGCGGCCGCGCCGCCGTAGCCGATGTCGTGCTTGACCGCGCCGCGGCGCGCGTCGTACGCGGCCTGCACGGCGGCCGCGGACCAGGCGACGCCCGTCGCCTTGAGCAGGTTCTTCTTGGTGGCGGCGTCCGCGTCCCGGGCCAGGACGGCGGCGGCGGTCGAGCCCAGCAGGGCGATGGCCGCCCAGCGGGTGGGCACGTCGGAGCGCAGCGCGCCAAACGTCTCAGACACGGCCGCCGGCTTCGCGCCCAGCAGGCCGCCCAGGATACCGGTGCCCAGGGCGGACGCCAGGAGGGCGGTATCGTCGGAGGCTTCAAAGGCGATGCCCATGGTGGGTGGGTGGGTGGGTGGGTGTTGGAGTGGGTTTGGGAGGAGGAGGAAAGGGCTGTGTGGGTGTGGGGAGGGAGAGGAGGAGAGGAATGAGGGGGGGTCGAGAGGAGGGTGGGGGCCGGCGAATGCGCCAGCTCACGCACGGCAAGCCTTTATCGGGCGGGCGGGTCCACCCATGGGCCGGGCAGGTGCGTGAATCCACCAGGATGCAAGCCTGGGGCATAGTGCAACACCCCGCCCATCCCCGCAAGCGTTCAGCGGGCGGGTTCAAGCACGCTCAAGGCCCCCGGCCGGGCCGGCTGCAAGGCCGATGCCAGCAAAAACCCACTGGGGCGGGGGCGGGGCGGGGGTGGCGGCAGCGTGCGGGGACTGGCGCTGGACCAACGCGCCCACACTCAACACCAGTGCGTAGAGTAGTGGGTGGCCTGGCATGCGGGGCGCTGGTGTAAAGGAACAGGTTGCGAGCTGGGGTCGCCAGTTCAGGACGCGCGTGCACACCTTGAGAGGAATGGAAGAATGGGGGCTGCGAGAAAAAAAAAAGAGGGCGAGGAGGGAGGCGGGCCTTCTGCCTCTTTTCTTTTCCACAATCCTCTTTTTTTCTCCGCGCCACACACGCACCCCACCCCACCCCCACCCCGAAATGCCGCCACCCAACGCCTCCAAGCCCGGCGCCGCTTTCGCCCTCGTCCTCTTCCTAGACTGGCTGAGCTATGTGAGAGGGTGAGTTGCATGGAATATGGAGAGAGGTGGCGCAGCAGAGCGCACCGTGGCGGGTTTCCTTGCATGCGGTGCGCGCGCACGAACGCGCGCGCGGGCGCGCCCGCGCGTGCCGGGCTCCACTTATATCTGTCCCAGGCTCGGGCTCAGACGCCTGACCCATGCGACAGACGTGTGAGAACCGCGAGGCGGGTCTCCCACAATCGAGAAAGGGGGACCCGAGGCCGGTCACACGAGCCATTGTCCGACGGCGCGCGCTGCTCTTCTCCAACCCCGCCCCCTCTCCCTTCCCCTCTCCCTCCCGTTAGCCAACCCGTCGCCGCCGCCGCCGGCCTGGCCGCGGCGCTGCGCCCCGCGGGCGCCGCCCTCGCCTCCTTTGCCAAGGACTCCGGCCTCGGCCCGGAACTGGCGAAGGCTCTGCCCGCCG
>Ga0315289_10010859_pt1 | contig 12975 bp, 16 predicted proteins | sample YL17G11_40_MG_FD_203452 | JGI IMG/M metagenome (GOLD analysis project Ga0315289, IMG submission 203452) | Sediment microbial communities from Yellowstone Lake, YNP, Wyoming, USA - YL17G11_40 | ecosystem: Environmental > Aquatic > Freshwater > Lake > Sediment | place: USA: Wyoming | collected...
GATCAGCGCGAAGAGGATTCGTTTCTGCAGATTGGCGGCGTTGATCAATTCTGAGTCACCTTTCCAAATCTGCGCTCGCGTTTGCCGAAATCCTCGATCGCGGCAACAAGGCTGTCTTTATTGAAATCAGGCCACAGCTCATCGGTGAAATACAGTTCGGCATAGGCGCTTTGCCATAAGAGAAAATTGCTGATGCGTTTTTCACCGCCGGTGCGGATAATGAGTTCCGCATCGGGAAAATCATGCGAATTCAGGTACCGGCGGAACATCTCTTCATCAAGTTGATCGATCAGGGACGGGTCCCGCACGGCCTCGCGGGCGATCTCCTTTGCCGCATTGACGATTTCGGCCCGACCGCCATAGCTGATGGCAAGAATCAGATTAAGTCCGCTATTTTTTAAGGTTCGTTCCATTCCCTGAAGGAGCGCTGCACGCGATTTCTCCGGCAGACGGGTCAGGTCGCCAACCGCATGGAGCCGCACATTGTTTTTATTAAGGTCGTCCACTTCTCGCCGTATCATTTCGACCAGCAGATCCATGAGCAGTTTGACTTCCAGCATCGGCCGTCCCCAGTTTTCCTTGGAAAATACATAGACAGTCAGAAACTCCACGCCCAGTTCTCCGCATGAGCGGACTATCGTACGCGTGGCATCGGTGCCGGCGCGATGACCGGCGCTCCGCGGCAGCCCCCGCTTTTTCGCCCAGCGGCCGTTGCCGTCCATGATAATGCCGATATGACGCGGAATTTTCATAGGGGATTTAAATTGATTAAATATATATCATTGTCCACGGCCCGTCCTAACCGGCAAATATTGACATAAGGGATCATACGTGAGAGTGGAAAAATGGAAAAGCCCTTCCGTCATGGAAGGGCTTTTCCGCGCACCGGCCTTTTGATCTGGAAATCAGGTCTCCAGAATTTCCTTTTCTTTTGCCTCCAGAAGCTTGTCGATATCGGCGATTTTGGCGTCGGTGAGTTTCTGGATCTCCTCCTGTGACTTCTTGGATTCGTCCTGCGTGATTTCCTTGTCCTTTTCGGCTTTTTTCAAGCGATCATTCGCATCGCGCCGGACGTTGCGGATTGCGACTTTATTGTCTTCGCTGATCTTTTTGCAGTGCTTCACCAGTTCTTTTCGCCGCTCTTCCGAAAGCGCGGGAATGGGGACACGGATAAGATTGCCGTCGTTCTGGGGATTGAGCCCCAGGTCCGAGGCTTTGATGGCCTTTTCAATCACCGGCAGCATGGTTTTCTCCCACGGCTGGATCAGAATAAGGCGCGCTTCCGGCACCGAAATGGTTGCCACCTGGTTCACCGGCATGATGGTGCCGTAATATTCGACTTTAATGCCGTCAAGAAGCGACGGGGTCGCGCGCCCCGTGCGCACATGCGAGAAATCTTTTTTCAGCGCTTCAACGCTTTTTTCCATGCGCTGTTTTGCTTCCTGGCGAACTGAATCAATAATGGCGGACATACGATTCAACCCTCCTTGCTGATTGTGGAGCCCACGCTCGCCCCGTCCACGGCACATCGGTGAAGGTTTCCCTGTTCCAGGAGTTTCAGGACGACAATGGGAACATTATTTTCCATGCAGAAGGAAAAGGCCGTTGCGTCCATCACCGCCAGGTTCCGGGCAAGGGCTTCGGAATAGGAAATGGTCTCGAATTTTTTTGCCGAGGGATTTTTCAGCGGATCGCGGTCATAGACGCCATCAACTTTGGTGGCTTTGATAAGCACGTCGGCCTTGATTTCCGCGGCGCGAAGCGCCGCGGCCGTGTCGGTGGTAAAGAACGGATTGCCGGTTCCGCCGCCGATAATGACGACGGCGCCGCGATCAAGGGCTTCGCATGCCGCACCGGCGGAAAACGTTGTCCCCGCTTTTTCCATATTGACCGCGGTATATACGATCGCGGGGACACCATCGGCTTTCAGGAATTCTGCAAGCGCAAGCGAATTCATGACCGTCGCGAGCATGCCCATGGTGTCGCCGGCAGAACGGGAGATCTCCTTGTATCCCTGGGCGCCGCGATACAGATTGCCGCCGCCGATCACGACGCCTATCTGTACGCCCGCCTTGCGGACAGCCTTGATTTCGCCGGCGATCCGGCGCACTACAGCGGGATCGATGCCCGATCCCTGCTTGCCGGCCAGCACCTCGCCCGAAAGCTTAAGCAGAATGCGGCGATATCGTGGTTTCACAGCCGCTACTCCTCGGAGCCGAGCTCCCAGCGCACAAACGAAACAGGGACGATGCCGCATCCGGCCTCTTTTTCGGCCTGCTTGATGCGATCGCTTACGCGGATGGCGGTATCTTTAATGTAAACCTGCTCGACAAGCACCGATTCCTCGAAATACTTGCCCAGCTTGCCCTCTACGATTTTATCCCATATTTTTTCGGGTTTGCCCGACATTTTAACCTGCTCCCGATAAATCTCCCGCTCTTTTTCGACAACCGCCTGGGGAACGCTCTGGCGGTCTATGGCCACGGGGCGTGAGGCCGCGACCTGCATGGCAAGGTCCTTGCCCACTGCGGCGACCGCTTCAACGCCGGGATTATCAGCCTTGACTTTGACGAGAACGCCGATTTTGCCGTTGCCGTGGATATAGGATGCGATTTTTTCGCTCACAGTATTGCACTCGACAAAGGAAAAGCGGCGGAAGGTGATTTTTTCGCCGATTTTACCGATGAGTTCGGTCAGTCGGTCGCTGATCGATCGATTGTCCCACGCGGCTGATGTGATGCCCAGGGCCTGATCCATGGTCGCCGGCTTTTTAGCGGAGAGAAGCCTGCCGGTTTCATCAATGAATGCGATAAAATCATCGTTGCGTGCGACAAAATCCGTTTCGCAATTGACCTCGAATACCACGCTGAACAACGGGGTGTTGATTATGGTGATTTTCCCTTCTTTTGCGGCCTTGCCGGCGCGCCGGGCAGCCGTTGCCTGCCCTTGCTTGCGCAGGATATCAATGGCTTTTTCCATTTCGCCATTGGATTCGATGAGAGCGGCCTTGCACTGCATCATGCCTACGCCGGTTTTTTCACGGAGCTCGGAAACTTGAGATGCGGATATATTCATAGGTACTCCTTATTTCTAATCGTACTCTTAATCGTACTCGTAATCTCGCTTTTCAATCCGGGCTTGCCAATGAACTACCTCTATGCCGGCGAGTCACCGACTCGCCCTGGCATATTTATTCCTCTTCCGGAGTTTCGACCATCTTGCGGCGCACTACGCGGCGCTTGCGCGCTGCCGCGCTGTCGTCGACCTTGGGCACGACCGCGCCGGGCACGACTTCAACTTCGGCTTCTTCTCCCTCAGCCAGTTCCGCAACCAGCTTGACTTCGCGCGGCCCGATTTCATCCGCTTTGGCTTCTGCAAGCTCTTCCTGCATTTTCATGTTTTTCGCGGAATCGGCGATCGCATCGGCGATCGTTCGGGTGATCAGCTGCACCGATTTGAGCGCATCGTCGTTGCCCGGGATGCAGAAATCGATCTCATCAGGATCGCAATTGGTATCAACAATCGCGCCGATAGGAATACCAAGGCGGTGCGATTCAGCCACGGCAATGTGCTCTTTAATGGTATCGACGACAAACGCCATGGACGGCAGACGGCGCAGGTTCCGGATGCCGGTGAGTACGGTCAGAAGCTTTTCCTTCTTTTTCATGATGGTAAGCACTTCTTTTTTAGGAAGCGCTTCCATGGTGCCGTCTTTTTCCATGGTTTCGATTTTTTCAAGCCGCCGCACGCTCAGGCGAATGGTCTGAAAATTGGTAAGCATGCCGCCCAGCCAGCGCTCGGTCACATAGGGCATGCCGCACCGTGTGGCCTCTTCCCGGATGCAGTCTTTGATCTGCTTTTTTGTGCCGACAAAAAGAATTTTTCCGCCTTTTTCGACTTCCGCCTTGATCTGCACAAGAAATTTATCGAGACATTCAAGGGTTTTGTTCAGATCGACGATGTAGATCCCGTTGCGCGCGGTAAGAATATACCGCTTCATCTTGGGATTCCAGCGTTTGGTCTGATGGCCGAAATGGGCGCCTGCTTCCAGCAGGTCCTGGAGGGTGAGAGCGGACATGCGAACTCCTTCGGGTTAGGCCTCCGCCGGCCTGGATTCCACGCGAAAACCCCCTTTGGCAATAAGGAGGCACCCATCGCGCGCAGATCCGGCGTGAGTAGTGTAAGTGTATTGGTTCTATCGGTATGCGGAAATTCTACCTTTCACGATCCGCATATTTTCTTTTGAGATCCGGCAAACAATCAAGCGGCATTCTTAACGTTTAGAGAACTGGAAACGCTTGCGGGCGCCGGCCCTTCCATATTTTTTGCGCTCCACTGCGCGCGAATCGCGGGTAAGAAATCCGCCTTTGCGCAAAACTTTTCGATAATTTTCATTGATCTTGCCAAGTGCGCGGGAGATGCCCAGACGAATGGCGCCCGACTGACCGGAGATGCCGCCGCCCTGCACCTTTGCGAAAACATCATACGAAGGTCCCGCCTGCAGGATATCGAACGGCTGCTCAACATTGCGGGTAAGGGTATCGCTTTTCAGGTATTCGCGCATGGGCATGCCGTTGACGACCCGTTCACCCTTGCCGGTGCGGACCATGACTCGTGCGATGGCGTTTTTGCGTCTGCCGGTTGCTAAAAAGACGTTTTCCAAACGAGCATCTCCTTGGTTAAGGGCGCTTTAATAATTAAAAGGCTAAAACTTTCGGATTCTGCGCAGCGTGCAGATGATCGGCACCGCGGTATACATGCAACTTTTTCATAATAGCGCGGCCAAGCGCGGTCTTGGGAAGCATACCGTGAATTGCATGGCGAATCACCTTGGTGGAGTCCACGGCCATCTGCTTTTTATATGGAACGCTGGAATGTCCGCCCGGCTTGGTTGAATGCCGGAAATAGACTTTGGTTTCGGCTTTGTTGCCGGTAACCTGGACTTTATCGGCATTAATAACAATCACATAGTCTCCATGGTCCTGGTGTGGCGCATAGGCGGCCTTTTTCTTGCCCATGAGTATGCCCGCTATGTTTGAAGCAAGCCGACCAAGCACCGTATTGCTGGCGTCGACCACATACCATTCACGCGGAATTGTCGTATGATTTACCACGCACGTTTTCGTGTGAGATTTCATGCACCTGCTCTTTCGGTTATATGCTGTTGATTGCAAAACAAGCGTCTAAAATATAATTTCACTAATTTCATTGTCAATATTATATTATGAATCAAGCATACATTAACCCGCAAAGGACCGCTGCTGCAATCCATGACGAACCTATTCAGGCATACCGATTTTCTTCCTCTGGCCGGGCTTGCAGACCGCAAATTGAGATCCCATAGCAGGATAAGCCTGGTCATTCCTGCCCTCAACGAGGCGCCAACCATCGGCACGATTGTGGAACAGGTCCGAAGCGGGCTGGTGGATTCCTTCCGTTTGGTGGATGAAATCATCGTCATGGACGGTGGGTCTTCCGATGCTACCGCCGATGCCGCCAGGCGGACAGGAGCGCATGTCCATAGCGCGGGGACGGTGGTTCCGGATGCAGCGCTGGCGCCGGGGAAGGGAAGCGCCTTATGGGAATCGATGGCTGCCGCCCGGGGCGATATCCTGGTATTCATCGACGCGGACATCATGAATTTCGACATCCGCTTTGTCTATGGACTTATCGGACCCCTTCTTGCGGAGCCGTCAATCCTGTTTGCCAAGGCCTTTTACAAAAGACCTCTTATGATCAACGGTATTTCCATTGAGCACTTCGGCGGCCGCGTCACCGAAATCCTTATCCGCCCGCTTCTTTCGCTTTTTTATCCTTCACTGGCCGGCCTGTATCAGCCGCTCTCAGGCGAATATGCCTTCAGACGTTCGTGCCTTGAACAACTCGGATTCTCAACCGGCTACGGAGTGGAGCTGGAGCTGCTGCTGAACTTCTGCGGCCGCTTCGGGCCTGCGGCCATGGCGCAGGTTGACATGGATACCCGGTGCCATCGCAACCGCACGGTCGAAGAACTGGGCGCCATGTCGTTTTGCATTCTGCAAACGCTTCTACGCCGGCTGCAGGACGAAGGACGGATTGTGCTGTCGGCGCCGCTGGGCACGCGCATGATTTCGGCCGGCGACGACCGCGGCGACGGACCGTTCATGCGCGAAGAGCGCATTCCTCCGTATATCGAGTTTATCAACAAAAGGCCGGACAATGATTAATTATATGTCAATCGGCGTTCTCCTGTCGGTGCTGCTTCTGGCCATAGCTCTTTTCGTGCTGATGCGCGGGCTGCGCCTGCCCGCAAACTATGTTCAGCGAAAGCAGCAACGCAGCGAGCTGCGGAAGCAGTATCTGAATGCAAAGGACGAGGAGCGGGAATTGGTCGCGCAACAGCCCGCCGGGGAGGACCGTACAAAGTCGCGCCCTAAAACCGCAAAGCCGGATAACGAGCGGTGATCACATCACCTGCAGAAGGGTCGAAGCCTTGCGGATCTCATTGTCAATTTCTTCAAGCAGCACGGAAAGCGAGATATTCGACAGCCCCAGCTTCTGCCAGGCCGCTTCGGACACCATGGGCACGCGAACGTCGCCGCCCCATCCCACCTCGAGCGCGCGCACGAGGACATCCGCGCAATGGACGATTGAGGTGATGGCGAAGAATTCGCGCGACGGAGACGGTTGATGGTGGTATTTGACCACCTCCTGAAGGTTTTTAGGCAGGTTCCACCGCTGCACCACGATGCCGCCTATCTCCTGGTGGGTCAGCCCGAGGACTTCCATTTCACCCTCGTAAAAAAGCGAGTCTTTTTTCTTGACCTGCTGCACCACCCGCGATAATTCATCCGGCAGATATTGACAAAGGATTATTTTTCCCACATCGTGGATAAGACCGCCGATAAAACTCTCTTCCTTTTCAGCGTAGCCGGCATATTTGGCGATCGCCTGGGACGCGGCGCCGCAGGCAATGGAATGCAGCCAGAATTGTTCAAGGTCGAACTCGGGGTGGGCCTCATCCCGGCTCTTGAAAAAGTCGAAGATCGAGGCGGTCAGCACGATATTTTTAACCGTGGAAAATCCGAGAATGACAATAGCGTGCGTGATCGTGCTGATCCTGCCGGGGAAACCGTAAAATGCCGAATTGACAAGCCGCAGCACCTTGGACGCAATGGCCTGGTCGGTGGTGATCGCCCTGCCCACCTCTTCGGCCGAGGTGGCCGGGTTCTGGAGCAGCCTGGTGATCTTTTCGATGACCAGGGGGAGCGTCGGGATGTTGGCAATGTTATCGATGCGCTGCTTAATCGTACGATTCTGGTCCACGGGTGGTCCTATCCGCCTTTCTGCATTTTATGCTGAAGGACAACCGCGAAGATCTGCTTCATGATCGCATTGTGCATGACCGCCGCGAATTTCTTTTCGAGACGCAGCCGGATCTCGTCGGGAGAGACCTGGACGGCGTTTTCTTTTTCCGGCGACTCCTCTTCGCCTTCGACATAGACAAAATGGATATCCCAGTTCTTGAGCCGCCGCGCCATGAAAACGTTGAGCACGGCCCCTTTGGAAAGCAGCACATTGCCCGACCTGCCGCACACCTCCTTGGCAAGCACCATATCGTTTTTTATATTGTCAACAGACATCCGCTTCATCGCCTGCCGCCTTTCAGACGCTGTTCCGCCGCACACTCGCCCGCTTGCGCCTAACCATACCATCATTATATGTTACGTAATCGGATTTGGCAACCACCATTCAGAAAAATCATTTATGGCCGCGGCGATCCGCATCATCATCGTCGGACGCGAAAGCGCGTGCGTCTCCGCCGCCGTGCAGCGGTATATCGTATTGATGAGGCCATGGTGCGCATGTTCGATCGAATGCATCCGGCCGCATCAATCAGGGGATGCGCATGAAATCATGGCGCGGGAGGAAAAAGCGATTCTGGCGAAGATTCCCGCCGGCGCAAACGCCGTTGTATGCGCGGAGGACGGGCAAAGCATGAACAGCCCGCAATTCGCCCGGTGGGTGGACGACCAAAGGCGCGAGGAAAAAGATATACGCCTGATTATCGGCGGGGCGTACGGGCTGTCGGCTGATTTGAAGGGCCGTTTTAAAACCCTGAGCCTGTCACCCCTGACATTCCCCCATCGTCTGGCCCTTGAGGTGCTGATCGAGCAATTGTATCGTGCATTTACTATATTATATTCTCGTCCATATCATAAATAAGCCAGGGAGTCTATAGCCTTGTTATCTCTGCTGTTGCGCCCGAGCGGCGGCGTTGCTGTGCGGATCATCATGATCGTGGTAACGTTCCTGATCCTCACAACATCGATTATTTTCTACCTCCAGACCAACCAGCGGAACCAGGAAAAGCAACAGCGCAAAGCGCTGCAGATCGCTGAATCAGGGCTTCAGGCCGCATTGGAAAAACTGAACCAGGACTCCGCCTGGTTCGCCGGCTTTTCCAAAACAGCATGCGACAACGGATCATACCTGGTGCGGATCACCAGAAGCGCCGCCGGTGATACACCGCTTGTCAATATCGCGGCCGAAGGCCGGTTCGGCGGGATAACCCGGAGCAAAACATGCGTGCTGGGCCGCGTTTGGAACGGTACCGATTCGGTCTGGATAAAGCGGAATTTGTATTGACATACGCTATTCCGCGGCGCCGGCTTTGACATTCGGCAAACACCGCCGGCGCCGCTTGCAGGAAGGCGGCCGGCGATCTCAGGGATGCACCGGCACAACCGATAGCGCAGCGCGTTGCCGGAAGCCCTGTATATGGGGGACCGTTGGCCGACAGCGCAAACAGCATTTTTCCGTTGACAAGAATTTGCCGATTAGGTATTATAAATATATAAGTTCCGGCGGTGTAACTATTGCTAACAAAGCCAGTTATACCAATCATTTCAATCGGCATCTTACATCACCCGACCGTCCTTCACGCAAATAAGGACCATACGAACCGATGAACCTGTTATCGAAACTAAAGGGCGAAGTCGCCACGGTCGGACTGGATATCGGCAATTACTCCATCAAACTTGCCAAGATCCGCCATAAAAAGGAAGGCTATTTCCTTGAGGCCACAGGCGTTAAGGAATTGCCGAGAGGAACCATCGAAGGCAGCGAAATTAAAAACAAGGAAGCACTCATCGAATCACTTTCCACGCTGGTCAACCAGTGCGACCCGTCAATCGTCGAGGTGGTGATATCGATGTCGGGGCATGGCATCATTTCCGATAAATGCACATTTAAAATCGATCCCAATGAAAACGCGGAGGAACTGATCCTGTGGGAAGCCGGCCAACGCAGCCCTTTTGATGTAGACGATATCACGCTTGATTACCGCATACTGCATCGCAATCCGCAAAGCAATGAAGTGGAAGTGCTCCTGGTGGCCGCAAAAAACCAGATCATGCAGAATTATGTCGACCTGCTATACGAGGCGGGCCTTAAGCCGATCATCGTTGACGTTGATGCCTTTGCCATCAACAATTGCTATGCACTTGAGTGCCACAGCCGGCCGGAGCCCGGTGTCATCATGCTTCTTAATATAGGGCACGACCTGACAAACGTTACCTTTATTAAAGATGGCGTGTATCACTCCACGCGCGACATCTCCACTGCCGGCGATTTCTTCGGTAAAACGATACAACGCAATCTGAACATATCCATAGAGCAGGCCACCGATATCCTTAAAAACAAAATCGATCCTGCTCTCAACATGTCGCTTCTCGACCAGAGCCTCGAATATGCGTTTGAAGAGCTCTCGTCGGGCATCGATCTGGCCTTTTCCTATTTTAAAAGCTCGGAAAAAAGCGAAGGGATCGACAAAATTGTTCTCTCCGGCGGGTGCGCTAATGTCAAAGGACTCTCCGCATTCCTGGAAAAGCGGCATGAAACGTCGGTACGCATCTCGAATGCGCTATCGCATGTGCAATTTGATTCTAACCTGTTCGGATCCGTGAATCCGGAAAAGCTCTCCCCCCTTCTGACCGTGGCCATCGGCCTGGCGCTTCGAAAGGCCGCTTCCTGATGATAGAACGCATAGAAATAAACCTTCTCCCCGCGGAATATCGTGTCCATCGCCGGGCGATTCGCATCCAGCGGGAATTGCTCTATCCGGCGCTCTTTGTGGCGATCCTCTGGATGGTTCTCTGGTGGCTGACTATTTCGATCAGCTCGCAAATCACTGAAAAGCAGCAGAACATTTCGCAGATTGAAGATAGCATACGGAAAAATCAACATATAAAAGCCGAAATCGAACGGCTCAAGACCGACCGCAAAACCATCGGAGACAAGATCATCGCGCTTGAACGCATCAGCGTTAACAAGGAAAAATGGGTGCGCCTGATGGAGATCTTCTGCGGCAGGATCCCGCGCTACACCTGGCTTGGATCCCTTGAAGAGCGCTCGGCCCAGTCGCCGCCACAGATCGTTATACGAGGCAGCACCTTTTCGTTCCCCGAAGTGGCCAATTTCATGACCCGGCTTGCAGAAAGCGAATTCATTACCGCGGTGGATCTTTCCACCATCGAACAGACATCGCAGACGCAGGATAAATCATTTTCGTTCAATCTGACGGGTACAATCAATCCCGATGCGCGGATCGTAAAAATGTTCGGCGACAGTGCGAAAGGCAATTAGCGCATGAACCTGAAGCAGATGTTTAAGTTTGATGTGCGCAATCCCAAGACGCGGACCATTGTCGCTATTGTCGGCATCGGCATTGCCGGCGCCGTGGCCTGGTACCCGCTGATCAATCAGCCGAAACAGGCGACGCTGAAGCAGCTGAAAGAAGAAGAGATGCGCAAACAAAGCGAGCTGAACAGCATTCTGGCCATGAAACCGCAGCTTAACAAACTCAAGGAAGATATCGAACGGGCCAGCCTGCGCCTTGATTCGCTCAAGTCAATCTTTCCGGACCAGAAAGAGGTCCCCAAGCTCATTCAGGAAATCACCAAAGTGGCTGATGCCGCGGGCATTGAAACGCGGAAATTCAGCCCGCTGCCCGATATCGAACGCGAATATTACGTGGAAAACCGATATGACATGAGCGTGCTGGGCGGATATCATCAGCTGGCCAATTTCTTTGCTTTTCTGGCGAATCTCCAGCTCCTGATCAATATCAGCGACGTGACGATGAATGTGAATCCTGATGTGGCTAAACAGATGACCATTGCAGAGGAAGAGGGCCAGGCACCAATGTCCGTGGTCGCCGGCTTCCGGCTGACGACTTTTTCTTCCAAGAGATAAGGTAGACGAATGAAGCGCGCGCAATCAGATGTCTTTCTTCGCAGCAGCATCGCGGCGATGCTGCTGGCTTTATTCTGCGCATTTTCCGCTGGTGCGGGCACACCGGTACTCACCAAGTTCCAGATCCAGGGCGGGCCGCGCGGGTTGGCGTTTTTGCTGGAGGCTGATGCGCCATTCGGACTTAAGATCCAGCAGGAACCGAAAAGCCCCAATAACGGCCCGGTGGTCAAACTGCAGCTTGCCAAAGTGCTGTACGGGCTGAACGATTTCATGTTTACCTCGTTCCCTCCCGGCTGCGCGGTGAAAAAGGTCGTGGTGACCGAAAACGCGAAGAGCTCATCGGTTGAGCTCTATGTCAAGCTTTCGGTGTCACCGGCGCAGGAAATCCGCCTGAAACAGAAGAACAACCAGTGGCTGGCGCTTATCACCTCGCAACCATGCCCGGAATTCGCCTGGGGCGCTGTTAAAGGCACGGCCGCCGCAGAGCCTGCTTCATCTCCCGCTTCGCAGGCGGCGCAGCCGGCGGCGGCATCTATCCCGAAATCAAGCACCGGATCTTCATCGCGCGCAGCTGTCCAGGTCCCGGCGGCCATTCCCCCACCGGCGCACAAGCCGGTTGCAGCGCCGGCCGCCCTGAAAACCGAGCCGCCAAAAAACGCGCCTGAAAAGCCGGCCGCTCCAGTTCTTCCGCCACAACCGGCGTCTCTGATTGAGGCCCGACTGCTGCAGCGCGGGACGTTCCAGCGTCTTGCGCTGATTTTCGACCGGCCGACCATCATCCAGACAAAACACGACAACAATCAGATTATCGTAATCGCTGAGAATTCGGCTTCATCCCTGAAAGAGACGAAGTTTGCATTTGATACGGCGTATGGTTTCAAATCCATGTCCACGGCAATTGCCGGCACCGGCAAGTCAAAAAACCTGAGAATCGTTATTACGATGCGTTCCAGAAAGAGCGTCGTTATCGAACACGCAGGAAACCGGCTGGTGCTTTCGCTCCTTGCCGACTATCCGCCGCGGCTTGCCGTATGGAACGCCACGCGACGCTCGGGCACGTCGTACACATTTGTCCAGCCGCCGGCCCGGGCCGCTGCGCAAGCCCCGCAAACGCCTTTGGCCGCAGCACCCGCGCCGCCGGCCATCCCGCAGCCTGCAGTCACCTGGCTCGTTGTCATCAAAGACGATGTTAATCTGCGTTCGGAACCGTCGTCCGCCTCGCGCAACAACATCATCCGCAAACTTCCCCTTGGAACCATGGGAATGCAGGTCAAAAAACAGGGTGACTGGGTCAGGTTCCACACGCCCGAAGAAGAAGGCTGGATCGGCGCCGGCATGGTGCAGGACAGTGCGAAGGTGCCGGCTTCCCTATGGAAGAAAATCGCGGAAAAGCAGAAAACCGCCGCAATGGCCCCGGTCCCCCAGTTGCCGGAGATGCCGGAACAGCAACGTCCCGCGGACAGCGCGGCCGTCGCGGATGCCGGAAGCGAAGCAGATATGGCGGACCAGGGCCAGCAGGGGCCCGGAATGATCGAATATCGCGTTTACGGACGCGATCCATTCCTGCCGTTGAGCCGCGACGAATTCGGCGACGATGAGCTGGGCAAAGTCGAAGACATGGTGCTGGTCGGCACCCTTATCGACCAGTATGACCGTCTTGCGCTGCTGGAAGATAAAATCGTGCCGGGCAAAGCGTATGCGTTGCGCGAAGGCGATGCGGTAAAACATGGCCGGTTGCTT
>Ga0315289_10010860_pt1 | contig 12973 bp, 4 predicted proteins | sample YL17G11_40_MG_FD_203452 | JGI IMG/M metagenome (GOLD analysis project Ga0315289, IMG submission 203452) | Sediment microbial communities from Yellowstone Lake, YNP, Wyoming, USA - YL17G11_40 | ecosystem: Environmental > Aquatic > Freshwater > Lake > Sediment | place: USA: Wyoming | collected...
GGAGGGGCGCGAGGGAGAGAAAAACAGAAAGAGAGAGGAGGTGATTCCCCCCCCCCCCTTTTGCGTTTCCTATTCTGTTGTGCTAGCTGTGATTATTCTTTCTTTTTTTGTCATTTTCAAGTCGTCCGTTTTTGGTTCCTGGCCGAACGTTCCTTCTCGTCGCTGGAGGGGGGTGGGGGTGGGGGAGCGGCAAAGACGGAGAGACGGAGAGCGAGAGAGAAAAAAGACGGCGCAAGCGAACGACAAAAGGGAAAGGGAAAAAACTGAAAAAAAAGGGTTTTCATTTTTTCTGTTTCTTCTTTCGTTTTCCGCTTGAAGAAAACACCATGGATGACGCCTCCGACGCGGCTCCGCTCCTCGCGAGCCTGCGCGAGCGCGCAGCGGAGCTCGAGGCGGCAGTGCGCTTGGTACGTCTTCTGCGATTTTAAAGCTTTCGCTCGAAAGGCGAGGGCGAAACGATTGCCTCTCGTCCAATTCGATGGTTGGTCCGACGGAAAAGCAATCCGCGCTCTCACTTTCGTCCTTTTTTCTCTCTCTCTCCTTCCTCTCTCTCAACCCCTCCCCCCCTCCCCACTCCTTCCAGGACGAGGCCGCCCGCCTCGAGGCCTGGAATGCCGAGAAACCCGAGCTCCAGGCCTACATCGCGGCCCTGGCAGAGTCCAGGTCCCTGCTGAGGAAGCAGCTCCAGGGGCTGGAGGCGACGAGGAAGGCGAGGGCGGCGGAGGCGGAGGCAGAGGCGGCGGCGAGGGCCACGGCGGCGGCGGCGGCGGCGGCGGCGAGCCCGCCGCCGGCCGCCGCCGCCTCCCCCGCCCCTTCCTCCTCCGCGTCCAACCCTCCCTCCCCGACCCCGGGCTTCAACGTCATCGCAGCGCCCCGCGCCCCCGGGGTCCCTCCCCCCTCCGACGCGGCCCTGGTCGCGGAGAGAGACCGGCTGCTCGCGGGGGTCGCGAGGCTCGAGCACGCGCTGGCCGAGGCGCGGGCGCGTGCCGACGGGGGCGCGCTCGCCTCCAACCCCTTCGCTCCTCCTGCTCCCGCTCCTGCTCCTGCTCCTTCTTCTGCTCCTCCTTCTTCTCCCCTTTTTCCTTCCGCTGCTCCTGAACCCTCGTCGAAGGCCCAAGAGGCCAGGGACAGGGCCGAGGCCGACGTTTGGGCCTCGCAGCTGGTCGCGCTGCAGGACACGCTGCGGCTGACGCGCCTTGAGGCCGCCGCCGCAGACGTCGAGCTCGCCGGCAGGGCGCGCCTGTCTGCCGCCAGGCTCGAAAAGGAGGCCGCGGAGCGGGCGGGGGAGACGGCGGCGGCGAGGTGCGGGGCGCAGGTGATGGGGGTGGAGGCGAGGCTGGACAGGCTGAAGATGGCGCTGTACTTCCCAAAGGTCAAGGTGCGATTTGAGTTTTTCCCCCCCGTTTTCTCCTTTTTTTATGGTTTTTTGAGGTCTTGTGTGAAGAGGGAACAAAAAGCTCACCTCTTCCTTTCCCATCGGTACCCCCTTCCGTAAACCCTTTTCGACCAAATTCAAAACACCAAACAAAACACCAAACACAAGGGCTACGTCTTCGCCGTGGGCTCGAAGGGGATCTACTTCGGCGGGAAGGACATCATCGTGTCCGAGGCCTCGGGCCCGCTCTCCTTCTGCGTCCTGCCCCCTGCCGAGAGCGACGCCGAGAAGGGCGGCGGCGCAGCAGCGGCAGGCGGCGGCGGGCGGGAGGGACCCCTTCCCTCGCGGTTCGCCCTGATGGAGATGCGGGTCGGGGCCGGGGCGGCCGCGGCGGCGCAGGAGTGGGGCGCTTCTTCCTCTTCCTCCTCCTCGGGCTCCGCGGCGGCGGCGGCCGCCGGGGCGGGCGCGCTGCCGTCGTCGTCTTCGCCGCCGCGAAGGGGCATGGTCCGTCCCCCTTCCTTCTCTTCTTCCCCCTCCTCTTCCTCGCCGCTGAGGAGGTCCTCGCCTTCCAGAGGAGCGGGAGCATCGGGAGCAGGATCAGGAGCAGGGGCAGCGAACAAGGCGCCGCCCCCCTCGCGAATGCCCGGGGCGGCGACAGCAGCAGCAGCAGCAGCAGCGACGGGAGCAGCAGCGACGGGAGCAGCAGCCTCGTCTCGCTCGTCTCGCCCCCCTCTCCCCCCACCCTCCTCTTCTTCCGCTTCCGCCTCCCTCCTTGTTATCCCCCGCACCGCCGAGGAGCGCGCCGCCGCCGTCGCCGAGGCCTCCGCGGGGCCCCAAACGGGAAAGGCCGTCGCCGCGCGGTTCCTCGCCAAGATCGGGTCGGCGACGGCGATGGAGCGGTACGCCCGAAAGGCGGCGCTGCCGCACGGGCCCAGGGAGGCGTGGCCGGGGGCCGAGGAGGAGGGGGCCGCGGCGGAGACGAGGGGTGCGTCTGTCGCCTCTGCCTCCGGTGCCTCCTCTCCTCCGTCGGAGGCGGCGGCGCGGAAGGGGCTCGTCGGCAGGCTGATGAGGAGGGCGGCGGCGAGGAGGGCCTCGAGGAAGGGGGAGAGGGCCGCAGCGGCCCGCGGCAGCGGCAGCAGGGCAGGAGGGGGCAGCGCGGCGGCCCCTATTTCCCCCGACGCCTCCTCTTCCGCCTCGGCCTCTACGGCGGAGGCGGGCGACGGAGCCCCTGTCGGGGCCCTGGGCGTCTCGCGGGCGGCCTCCTCGAGCTCGCTCCTCGGGGGGAGCTGCAGCGGCGGAGGAGCGGGAGCGAGGGCGGCAGCCGGGGCCGCTCTCGCCTCTTCCTCTTCTCGCGCCTTCCTCTCCGACGCGCAGGAGGACATCGAAGCTGCAGCGGCTGCGGAGGCCGCAATGCCCGAGGAGGCGCGGGGAGGAGGTGGAGGCGGGGGAGGAGAAGTGGAAGACGAGGAGGGAATCAACCTCGAGAGGCTCTTGTCTTCCTCGTCGGATGACGACGGCGGCGGCGGCGGCGAGCGAGGAAAGGCGGCGATTCCTCCTCTTCTCCCTCCCCCCCCGCCCGACGGAGGCCACCTCGGCACCGCCTCTGCCCCGACGGACGCAGGGGACTTCACCGCGTCCGAGATCCCTCGCCTGGCGCTCCCCGAGAAGAAGAAGAATAAAGACGCGGCCACCGCTGCTTCGACCGCCAACGGCGGCTCGACCGACGGCGGCGGCGGCGACGGCACCACCTCGCGCGGCGGCCGAGAGCACCCTTCCTCCACCCAGCGCCCGCTCCGCGTCGTCGTCCGACTCTGCGACGTCGCCCTCGTCGGTGAAAAGGGGTCCCGCTGCCCCTCGCTGAGCGTCGCCGAGCTCTCTCTCGAGCTCGAGCTCCACGGGAGGCTCGCGGTCAAGTACGAGCGCGGCGCGGGCGGCTGCTGGGCGCCCGCGGGCCGCTGCGCCATCGACGTCTCCAAGGTCGCCCGCTCGGTCCGCGGCGCCTCGGTGCCCGTGCCCCCGGCCCTGCTGAAGCTGATCGTCTCCGCGGTCCTGCCCCCCGTCTTCCAGCGGCTGCTGCTGGGAGCGCTGCCGGCGGAGCTCGGCGAGTACCTGCTCGACGCCGGCGTCGGCGTCCGGCTCGCGGGCGACCTCGTCGCGCTGGGGCCGGCGCTGCCCGCGCTCGACGCGCCGCTCTCCGCGGCCACGGCGGCGGGGGCCGGCGGCGGCGCCGCGCCCGAGGCGGCCGGGGGCGAGGCCGCCCGCCGGGCCGCGAGGAGGGACGGCGCCGCGGCCGAGGCGCGCGCCGCCGTGGGCTTGTCGGCGGCGCAGGCCAGGGTGCTCGACGCTCTGTTCTGCGACCCTCGCTTCTCCCTGGTCGGCGTCGGTCCCCCTCCTTCGGCCGCCGCCGCCGCCGCTCCAGCGCACGCCGGCGCGAGCGAGGGCGGCGAGGCGGCACCCCAACAGCAGCAGCAGCGCCTCCGCCCCAACCCGCCCCTGACGCTGGGCTCCCTCGTCCGCCTCCGCCACCGCTACGCGCGCCATCCAGAGCTGTGGGAGTCCACCTGCGCCCTGTGGGACGCCGCGGCCTCGGCGCTGGCGGCGGCGTGGAACCTGAGGGAGAAGCCCCCGCCGCTCGAAGGGGTCTCCGCCGCGGCGGCGTCGGCGATCGCGCTCAAGCCGCTGCGCGCGTCGCTGGCGCTCGGCCACGCCGACGCGGGATGCAACGTGGACGCGGCGGTGCGGTGCCTCCGGCTTTACTTCGAGCGGCAGGCCCGAGAGCTCGCCGTCGTCGCCGGCGGCGGAGCAGGGAGCTCGGCGGCGGCCGCGGGGGCCCCCGCGAGCGGCGGCGGCGGCGCCGGCGGCCGGCTGCCCCCTCCGCCGCCGCCGCCGGGCCTCGCCGCGGCGCTCGGCGCGCTCGAGGCCTGGCACGCCTACACCCTCTCCCGCCTCGCCGGCTTCAAGGCGTCGTTCCGCGGCGCGTCGGCGCGCGTGGTGGCCCAGGCAGACGCGCGCGGGCTGAGCCTCGGGGCCGAGGGCGCCAGGTACGTCGGCCCGCTGCGGCTGCGGCTGCCCGTCCGGCTCCGGCAGCGGGGCGCGCCGGGCGCGGCGCGCCCCGCCGAGGGCGAGGAGGAGGAGGCGGGCTGGTCGTTCGAGATCCCGCTGCCGGACCCGGGCTCGTACGCCGTCAGGCGCTTCGTCGATGCGTGCCGGTCCGCGATGGCCTCGAGCGCGTCCCTGGGCCGCGTCGCGGCGCAGGCGGCGGCGGCCGCGAGGGCGAGAGAGACGAGGCCGGGAGCGGCCGGGGGGGGGCGGGGCTCCCTGCCGCCGCCGCCGCCGCCGCCGCCGACGCGGGCGGCCGTCGCGGACCCGGGAGAGGCGCTCGGCTGGTTCTGCGTCGACGACGCCGAGCGCGCCGCCGCCGGGCTGCCGCCCCTGCCGCCGCCCTCGCCGCCGCCGGGGACGCACCGCGCCCCAAGCGCCTCGTCGGTCCCCCGGCCCGCGCCCTCGTGCGTGCCGCCGACGCGGCTCGGGACGGTCTCCGTCGACGGCGCGCGCGCCCGCGTGCGCCTCGACGAGGAGGCCGTCGCGGAGCTGCTCGGCGCCGGCGGCCCCAGCGGCGGCCTGGGGGACGCGCCGGCGGCGTCGGCCGTGCGGCTGGCCCGGTCCGCCGCGAGGGTCCTCGCGGCCCTGGGGGACGTGGCGAGGCTGTCGTTCGCGCCCGCCGCGGCGCCGGCCGCGGGCGCGGCGGGCGGCGGCGGCGGCGAGGGCGAGGGCGCCGAGTTCGTGCTCGTGGCCGAGTCCGCGGCCGCGGCCTCGCTGCACGTCGACGTCGCGGGCGTCTCCTTCGCGACCGCCGAGGGCGTGACCCCGGCCAGGCTCGTCAGGCTGGCGCACGGCGTGGCCCGCTCGGTGCTGCTGGCGATGCTCGAGGGCGCGGAGGGGGGAGGAGAGGGAGGCGGCAGAGGCGGCGGCGGCGACGCCGAGGAGGGGGACGAGGAACCGGAGCAGCAGCGGCAGCGGCGCGCCCAGCTCGCGGCCTCGCTCGCGTCGCTCGACGCCAAGTTCGATCTCGCGCACGCGCACTTGGGCCGGGAGGCCCTCGACGCCGCGGTGTGCCTCGACGCGACCGCGCGGGTCGACAGGGAGAGGCTCGGCGGGGCGCTGGTGCTGAGGGTGCGCGGGCTGCCCCCTGGCGGGCCGCCGTGCCCCGACGCCGACGACGCCTCTGCCGCCGCGCAGCAGCCGCCTCCGCCTCCTCCCCCTCTGCTCGCGGTCAACGATCTCGAGCTGATGACGCTGTTCGGGGCGAGGCCCCCCGGGCCGGACGACGCCGAGGACGAGGCGATGGCGGCTTGAAAAGAGAGAGAGGGGGAGAGAAAGGGACGAGACAGAGAGAAAATGGAGAGGGAGGAGAGTTGCAAACGAAAAAACAAAAAAGTAACAAACAATATTTAAGGCCTCGGCCGAGCAATGGACGCGCGCCGACCCGCCGCTGCTTCCGAGACCCCCCCGTTCCCTCCAGCCGCTGCTGCTGCAGCAGAAGCAGCGACGGGTGCCCTCCTCGCCGCGACGGAAGGCCGGCGTGCAGCAGGAGGCAGAGCGGCACCGCCCGTCCTCTCGCCCCCCTCCGCCGTCGCCGCGAAAGAGACCGCAGCCCTCTTGCCTCCCGCCGCCGCTGACGAAGAAGACAGGGCGCTCCTGCCGCCCCCTCCGGTCGCAGAATGTGTCGAGAAGTACGACACGCTGGAGACCTCCGAAAAGGAAGCGACGCTGCCGCGGGGACCGCGAGCGACGACGCCTTCGGGTTCCGCAGCCTCGGCGGACGCAGCAGCGGCAGCAGCAGCAGCAGCTGAGGCAGCAGCAGCGGAGGCTGCCTCCATCGCCCGCGCGGCCCCGCTCAGGTCACCCTCGCAAAGCGCCCTCCACGCTTCCATCCTGGCGATGACCTGCTCCGGAGGGGCCGCGAAAGGATCGGGAGGCGGAGGGAGAGCAGGAAGAGAAGACGTCGAGAGCGAGGCGCGGCGGGCGGCGGCCGCGCCCGGGGAGATCGACATCCGCCTCGCGCCCCCCGGCGATTCGCTGGACGCTGCCGCCGCTGCTGCCGCCGCTTCTGCCGCTGCCGCGAAGGCAGCGGCGGACAGGGAGGAGCGGCGAGCCATCGGCGACGACAAGGAGGAGGAGGAAGGGGGACCGGCGTTGAAGGCGGAAGCCGCGAGCGACCCGCGGCGGCCCGGTTGCTGCTGCTTCCCTCCTGCCGCTGCCGCCGCCGCCGCCGCGGCCCCCGCGATCCCCTCTGCTGCGACCCTGCTCCCCCCCCTGCTGCTCGCCCCGCAAAACGCCTCCGCGACCCTCCGCAGAGCGGCAACGGGCAGCGCCGCGGCCAGCGCGGCGGCCTCCTCCCTCGAGGCGCAGCCGCCGAGCAACGCCGCCGCCGCGGGCGCGCTCTCGGCGGCGACGCCCGCAACGAGGCGGGCCCTCTCCGCCGCGGAGAGGCGGGCCGCGGGGGAGAGGGCGAGCCTGCCCGCGGAGAGGGCCTCGGTGAGGGAGAGGAGCCTCTCGAGCGCGGCGAAGCCCTCGGGCTCCACGGAGGGAGAAGAGGGCGGCGGAGACTCGTTTTCGTCTCGATGGGCGGCGACGAGCTGCCCCGCCGCCCTCGCGGCGACCGCCGAGGCGACGGCAGCGCTGACGCCCTCCTCGCGGAAGAACCTGCTACGGAGCATCTCCTGCGCCCTCTCGAGAGGAAGCCCCTCCGAGAGCGCCGCTGCGTCCGACGCGGAGAGCAGGGCGAAGAGCGGCGAAGAAGCGTCGCCTCTGTCGCTGTCGTCGCCGCTGCTGCCGCCGCCACCCCATTTCCCGCCAAATCCTGCGTTCCCGCCGGAAACAGAAGAAGAGCTAGAGGAAAAGATCTCGAACGCCGCCCGCGGGTCCGCGCGCGCGAGCCGCGACGCCCAGTCCCTGGCCACTCCCGCCGGGGTGGCGCCGGAGAGCAGGCAGGCCGCGGCGGCTCCGGCTGGCATGCCGAGGAGAAGGCGAGTCGCGGCGGAGGCCGAGGGAGGAGGCGAGGAGCGAGGAGAAGAAGAAGCCCCCTCGTCGCCGCTCGCCCCCGCCACCGCCATCAGCACCCTCGCGGCCTCCCCCGGGGCCATCTCCGCCAGCGCCGCGGCCCTCGTCCCCTCCTCCCGCACGCGCCCCAGGAGCCTCCTCGCGGCGTCCCCGGCCGTCGGGGCCGCGGAGAGCCACCGCGCGGCGCAGCCGGGCTCCTCGCGCAGCGCCGCCGCCGCGGTCGCCGCGGCCGAGGCGTCCGCGGCCCGCAGCAGCGCGAGCGCGCCCCCCCGGGGGCCGTCGCCCAGCCTCGACAGGGCCTCCGCGGCGGCCGCGGGGGCCAGTCTGCGGAGGCACTCGGTGCGCGGGGCGGGCGGGAGGAGGCTCAGGACAGCGGCGCGGGCGTCGGGCGCCAGCGCCGCGAGCGCGGCGGCGGCGGCGGCCGGGTCCGCCGCGGCGAGTGCCGCGGCGGGGGACGAGAGGTGCGCCCCGACGAGCGCAGGGAGCTCGGGGTCCCGAGACGAAGGGTCGGAGGGCGACAGGGCGGCGGCGAGCTGGGAGAGCCACGCGGGGGCCTCGCCTCCCGCGAACGGCCCGCCGCCGCCGCCGCCCGCCCCCCCGTCGGGCCCCGCCGCGGCGTCCCGCAGCCTCCCCCTCGCGACCCCCGACCTGTAGGCCCTGGGTCCTTTCAGGCGAGCGTGGGCCTCTGCGCTCCCCGCGAGTGCCACTGTGGCCTCCAGGGCGCGGAGGCAGAGGCGAAGGCGGACGAGGGCACCGCTCGCGACGGGGCCCGCCGGGGGGGGAGGGGGCGGGGAGGGGGGAGGAGGATGAGAGGCGGGGCAGGAGGCGTCGGGAACGGCGGCGGGCTCTGCCTTCGCGGCCGTCTTCTCGGCCACGCTCCTCAGCCTCCTCTCCAAAGAAGGCAGGCGAGGGCCCGGTGGCGGTAAGAGCGGAGGGTGCTTCTGCTTCTGCTTCTGCTCCTGCACTGCAGTCGTCGTCGCCGTCGCCGTCGCTGTCGCCGTCGCCGTCGCCGTCGCAGCCGTTGCTGGCCTCTCTTCTTCTTCTCCTCCTCCTCCTCCTCCTCCAGCCCCTCTCCCGGCCCCTGCCGCGACGCGGGCCACCACGAACCGCCACCTCGCCCTCGCCAGCGCCCTCCGCGCCCTCTCCGCAAGCGCATTCACCGCCGCGGCCTCCGCGACGCCCGCCGCCGCCGTCGCCGCGGCGGCGAGCTGCGACCTCAGCGCCTCGGCCCTCGAGAGAGCCAGGTCGCGCCTCGCCGCCGCGGCGGCCTCCGCGGCGCCGGCTCCCGCCGCGGCGCTCGCCTCGGCCCTGCGCGCGCGGGCCTCTGCCTCCGTTGCGGCCCTTTCCGCCTCGGCGACTGCCTGGGCCGCCGAGGCCGCGAGGGCGTTCCAGAGGGCGGCGGCGGCCCTAGCGAGCGCCGCGCTCTTCGTTGAGAGCGCCGCGACGAGCTCGGCAGCCGCGGCCGTCGCGCCCGCCGCGAGCGACGCCGCGGCGGCGGGGCGCCAGGTGGGGCAGAAGGCTCGGACGCGGAGCCCGGCGAGCGCCGAGGCCGAGGCGAACGACGACAGAAGGAGGAGCGAGGGCGAGGGGGAGCGGCTTTCGTCGTCGTCTGCGATGGCGGCCCCGGCGTCGTCGTCCCGGCGCAGCGCCGCTGCGGCCTCGGCCTCGGCCGCGGGCGCCACGCCCCTCGTCGAGCCCCTCGCCGCGGCGGCCCTCTCGGGGGCCGAGCTCGGGTCCGCCACCATCGAAGCGATAAGCTCTTCTAAGAGGGGGGAGGAGGAGGAGGAGGAGGAGGAGGAGGAGGAGGAGGAGAAGGAGGACGGAGGAGGGGCGCACCTCGGGGGAGGGAGAGCTATAGTGATCATCATCGTCGTCGTCGTCGTCGTCGGTGAGGTAGGAGAGGGAGGGTCGGCGGAAGTGGAAGGAGAGGAGGTCAAAGGAGGAGGGCGCCGGGCCAATCTGACCGTCGACGCGAAGGGGGCGAGCGCCGTGGCGTGCGCCTCCGTTCCGGGAGGCAGCAGCAGCGCTGTGGGGCCTCCTCTTCCTTTCCTCTTTTTGCCCCCCCTCTCGCTGCCTGAATCGTCCAGGCTGCAGGCAGGGGACGCGGCCGCGAGGACGTGGGAGAGCTCCTCCGCTCCGGGGAGCAGCGGAGCAGCCCCCCGAGGAGGCGGCGAAGGGAGAAAAGGAGAGCCCTTTCCGGGCGCCGCCGCCGCAAAAGTCGCCGAGAGGGGCGGCGCCCCCGGGAGGAGCCCCGCGGCGACGAGCCGCCTGTCGGCCTGGCGTTGGGCCGCCGCCGAGCGAGAATGCCCGTCGTCGTCATGCAGGGACAAGGCCGCGGCGGGAATCATCTCTCAAGGTCGCGGTTGGCGGAGAGTCGCGGCGTGCTTCTTTTTTTAGAAACAGTGTAGGGAAGAGGAAAAAAAAACGTCGAGGTCAGAAACCTTTTTCGGAGCGACAACAGATCGGCTCGATTCCCGCCTTTCGGGGGGCGCATGGAGGCTTCGGGAGGGAGCCAATTTTCCTCTCTACTCGAGATGCCAACCCCTGAGATCTATCAAGACCTGGACTGCGGCGTTGAAGCGGCCCCATGCGTCCCCGTCGTGGTCGGGTGAGAGAATCGGGTTTTCAGAATAAATTCGAAAACCCATTTGTCTTTCTTTCGCTCTCTTTTCTCAACCTCCCCCTCTCCAAAAAAAAAAAAAAAAACAGCCACCTCGCCGACGCCCTGGAGCTCCCCTGGCCCTCCCCGGAGGCCGTGGAAGCCCTTTCGCTGCTTGAAGAGCCCGTCGTCCTCCGCGGCGGCGCGAGGTCGTTCCTTTCATCATCGTCGTCGTCGTCGCCGTCGGCGGAAGAGACGGAAGGCTGGCGCCATCGCTGGTCGCTCGACGCGCTCGCACGGGGAAACCCGAGGCAGCGAGTGCTCGTCCGCGCAGCGCCCTCTCCTTCCTTCCCGGTCCCCAACGGCGCGCTGCTGCCACTCGTCGTCGCCGCTCTTGGCCCACGGGCGGCGCCGTCGCTGGCCTCGCTCCTGCCGCTGAGGGAGGCCGCGGAGAGGATGCAGGCTGGGTGCCCGCTGCCGCCACTCGCCTTCTCGTCGCAGGCGTCGCCTTTTTCTTCTCTTTCGTCTCTCTTTTCGTCTCCTTCTCTCTATTCGTCTCCTTCTCCTCGTACTGCTGCTGCTGCTTCTGTCGTGAGCGACGGCACGGCGGGAGGGAGGCAGGAGTGGTACTACATCCAGAGCCCTGTCCCCCGGGAGTGGCTCGGAGAAGGAGCCGGGAGCGAAGGCGGCGCCGACAGCTCACCGCTCTCGGCGCTGTTGCTCCCCGGCGGGGCCGCGAGCCCGCCGGCGCCGTCGCGGAGAACCGTCACGCAGGACTACCGTCTCTGGCTGTCACCCCCCAACGCCGTCTCGCCCCTGCACTGGGACGTCAGCAGGAGCGCGCTCGCCGTGCTCCGAGGCGCGAAGACCTTCCACTTCTGGACCCCGCAGGACACCTTCGGCGCGCTGGGCCCGAGGAGCGAGTGGGGGCTGCTGCGGAGGCGGTGCGCCGCCGAGCCGGCCGCGGCGGCGGCAGGAGCGGGGAGGCGCCGCTGCCCGCCCGCGGCACTGCGGGCCGTGGTGCGAGCCGGGGACGCCGTGGCGTTCCCGCCCTTCTGGGCCCATCACGTCCTGTCTCACGGCGAGGAGGGCGCGGAGGGCGCGGAGGGCGCGGAGGGTGCGGGAGCGGGAGACGGCGGCGGCGGCGGCGGCGGCGGCGGAGGAGGAGGAGGAGGAGGAGGAGGGGGCGGAGGAGCGGAGCAGCGGGCCCCGAGGGGGAGGCCCTCCGTGGCCCTGACTCGGAGGGCGTCGAGCGGCGTCGCCGGGCAGGCGCCGCCGCCGCCGCCGCCCAGGAGGCTGGTCGTGCCCACTACGCGGCTCTGGAAGGGGCTCGGGGCCGCGCGCTTGTAACAAAAGAGGAGAAGAACTTGAGCCGAGTCTGTTTTTTGTTTTCTTCTCGATTTTTCGAGCCCACAAAGAGCCTTATCTCTCGCCCTCTCTCTTCTCTCGGCCCAAAGGCTTGCCCTTTCTTTGCCTGACCTCTCTTGCGCTGGCTCTCTCCTTCCACGTAGGCGTCTCCCTCAAAGGTGCCGAGCGGATCGCTGTCTCGCGGCTCGCAATGAGCGGCGGCAGGGGCCACGCTGGAGGAGGAGGCAATGCATCGGCGTCGAGAGCGACGTCGGCGGCAAAACGGCGGAATCGGGCGCCGTCCCCTGCCACTCCCTCTCGCTGGCCCGCCGCCGCCGCCGCAGCCGCGGGCGCCGACTCGTCCTCCTCCTTTGGGGAGCTCTGGGGAGCCGTGAACGCCGTCGCTGCTGCAACAGGGATCAAGAAGAAGCAGGCGGAGAGTGAGGGGCGCGAATCGATGCTCGAGCTGATGTCGTCGCCGGCGGCGAAAACGATGCTCGAGCCGACGGCGACGAGGACGACGAACCAGCAGCCTCCTCAACCTCGACCTCGGCCGCAACAGAGGGACGGAGGGATCATCCGGGCGCACAGGCCCGCCGCCCACCGCCGACCCCCCGGGGGCAGGCCCGTCTCCGCCCGCGCCACGGCGGCATCCGGAGCAGCAGCGGCAGCATCGGAATTCCCCTCTGCGGCCTCGCCACCCCCTCTCCTGCCCGCGGAGATCGCGGCCCGCCTCGATCACGCCCCGCCCGCGCTCTCGGCCCTCGACTTCGCGGTCGCGCTCCTTGCCTCGGCCTCGGCGTTCGCCTTGACTTCTGCGCTGGCGCAGCTGCGGAGCGGAGGAGGCGGCGGCGCTGCTGCCGCCTCCCGACTGCTCCCGCCGCTCTCTCTCGCTGCCCCGCTCCCGCCGCTCGCGCTGCTCGCGGCGCTGGCGGCCGGCGCGCTGGCGCTCTCCGCCGCCCGCGAGCGCGCCTTCGCTGCCCGCTCCTTCACCGCGAGGGAGCTCGCGGACCCCGACTCGAGGTTCGCCGAGCTGCTCGGCGTCGAGGTGCACTACAAGGTCGCGGAGCCCGCCGGGAATCCGGCCGAGGGCGGCGGCGGCGGCGGCGGCGGCAGCGGCGGCGGCGGCGGCGGCGGCGGCGGCGGCGGGGCGCGCGGGGCCGGACGCGTCCCGGCCCGCTTCTCGATCGCCGCGATGCACGGCTTTGGCGCCGCGGCCTTTTCGTGGAGCCTCGTCGCGCGCCCGCTCGCGGACCGCCTCGGCGCGCGCTTCACCAAGCACGACATGCCCGGCTTCGGCCTGACCGAGCGGCCCTCGAGGCTGGGCCTGGCGCCCTACTCGCTGGCCTTCAACGGGAGGCTGGCGCGGGCGGTCATGGACCTCGAGCAGGAGAGGGGCGGCGGCGGCGGCGGCGGCGGCGGCGGCGGCGGCGCGGGGCCGGCGTCCTCTCGGAGCAGACCGCTCCGAGTGCTGATGGGGCACTCGCTGGGGGCCGTCTGCGCCGCCGCGGAGGCCGCGAGGGACCCGGGCGGAGTCGACGCGCTCGTGCTGGTCGCTCCGGCCATCGTGGCCGCCAGCAGCGGAACGA
>Ga0315289_10010862_pt1 | contig 12971 bp, 8 predicted proteins | sample YL17G11_40_MG_FD_203452 | JGI IMG/M metagenome (GOLD analysis project Ga0315289, IMG submission 203452) | Sediment microbial communities from Yellowstone Lake, YNP, Wyoming, USA - YL17G11_40 | ecosystem: Environmental > Aquatic > Freshwater > Lake > Sediment | place: USA: Wyoming | collected...
AAAGGAGTGTCAATGAACGCACCAATAAGGACCGTGGAGCGTGCGGCAAGGGAATTTGGTGTTCTCTTGATCTGCCTTGCCGCCGTGACGGCTGCTGCCGGCTGGCCGCGGGCCTCTGCTGCCGAGCCGCGGGGGATCCAGGTGATCTCGGTGCGGCGGATCTTCCACAACGGCGAGCACAATGCGTTCACCGATCTGTGCCGCTTCCAAGGGCAACTCTACTTGACTTTCCGCAGTTGTCCCGACGGGCACATGGTACACCCAACGTCGTCGATCATCGTGCTTTCGAGCGAAGATGGAAACCAGTGGCGGCAGGTACACCGCTTCCAGGTGCCCAAGCGCGACACCCGCGACCCGCACTTCCTCATCTTCCGCGACCAGCTTTTCGTCTACACCGGCACCTGGTATTGCGGCGATCGGTCGCCGAAGGCCGGAGAGTACGAGTACGACCTGAACCGGCACCTGGGCTATGCCGCCTGGACGTCCAACGGCCGCCGGTGGGACGGCCCGGCGATGCTCGAAGGGACCTACGGCCATTACATCTGGCGCGCGGCGGCGTACGGCGGGAAGGCCTACCTCTGCGGCCGGCGGAAGCACGAGTTTGCCGAGACCCAGCCGGCCCGCAGCTATCCCCATGCCATCGTCGAGTCGGCGATGCTGGAAAGCGACGACGGGCTGATCTGGAAAAAGGCCGCGTTGTTCAAGGAGCATGACGGCGACGAAACGGCCTTTCTCTTCGAGCCCGACGGCAGCGTGCTGGCCGTGGTGCGCGGCAACCCATCCCAGCTTTGTCGTTCCCGGCCGCCTTATCAACAGTGGCAGCGCAAGGACCTGGGGCGCTTCATCGGCGGCCCGTTGCTGGCCCGCTGGGGCGACCGCTACCTCGTCGGCGGGCGGAAGACGCTCGGCGGCAAGCCGACGACCGCGCTCTACTGGCTGCTCAGCGACGAGTTGCGGGAAGTGGCCGAACTGCCCAGCGCCGGCGACAACTCGTACCCTGGTTTCATCGAACTCAGCCCGACGCGGGCCCTGGTGTCGTATTACTCCTCTCACGAAAAGGATCAAAGCGGCAAGCCGATCACGGCGATCTACCTGGCCGAACTGGCCATCGAGGAGGCAACTCCCGGCAACGCCGCCCAATAATCCGAGTTTCGTGCCTTTCCGCAACAGACAACTACGTACCTGACGAGTCCACTTTATCCCCCATGTGCAATATCATAAGTTCAGGCATGAAAAACGACGGCTTCAGAGTTGGCGTGATTTTTTTGGGGCGCAAACGCCCGGGGTTCGACGTGCAGTGGGGCGCGCTGATGGAGGATCGGGTGCGTCACGCGATCGGCCAATTGGGCTTTGAGGTTTTCGAGCCTCAACCGAAGGCGATCGATGACGATTCCCTTCGCGCGGCGGTGGCGGCATGTCAGGCCAAGCAGGCCGATGCGCTCATCCTGCTGCAAACCACGATGGCCGACGGACGCCTAGCCCCGACGATGGCCCAACTCTGGCCGGACCCGCCCGTGCTTTGGGCAACGCCCGAAAACCCGCAAGGCGACCTGGTAAGCTCCTGCTCGCTGGTGGGCGCGCACGTTTGGGCCTCGACGTTGCGGCAGATGGGCCACGGCTTCGAGCTCGTCTGCGGCGATCCCGAAGATGCCGCCACCCAAAAGCGGCTCGCCGAGGCCGTGCGCCTGGCCGCCACAATCCGCCGGCTGCGTGGGGTGCGCGTGGGCGTCATCGGCGGACAAGCGCCCGGTTTCTTCGCCATGAGCGCCGATCCTTTCTCGCTGCACCGCGGCCTGGGCGTGCAACTGCAGACGTTCAGTCTCATCGAATTCGCCAACGTAGCCGGACAGTGGAGCGAGCGCGAGGTGGCCGAGGATGTAGCGAAAGTCAAGGCGCTGGGACTTAAGCACAAAGACACCAGCGACGACGATCTGCCCATGGCCTCGCGCCTGTATTTGGGCATGCGTTATTATCTGGATGAGGAGAACCTGGATGCGCTGTCGATCCGCTGCTGGCCGGAAATGTCCAATACGTTGGGCCAGTGGCCGTACCTGGGGCTGGCCCGATTGGCCGACGAAGGCCGCGCCGTGGCCTGCGAAGGCGATGCCGACGGCGCCCTGTCGGCCTGGATCGGCGAAAGCCTCGGCCTGGGCCGCTGCTATCTTTCCGACTGGCTGGAGCACGACGGGCAAACGATCACACTCTGGCACGGCGGGGCGGCGCCGATGTCGCTGTCGCCGCCCTCCGGCCAACCGGGATCGCCGCAGATCGCGCTGCACTTCAACAACAAGAAGCCGGCGGTCGTGGAAGCAACGATCCGGGAAGATCTGCCGATCACCATTCTCCGCCTGTGGCGGTGCGACGGAAGCTATCGCCTCACGGCACGCGACGGCCAGACTCTCAAGCCGAAACGCCACCTGCTGGGCACCAACGCGCTGGCCCGACTGCTAAAGGGCAGCCCCAGCGAATGGTTCGAAGAGCTTTGCTACCAGGGGATGCCGCATCACGTGGCCGTTTTTCCGGGACATCACGCCGTGCTGTTGCGGCGGCTGGCCCGGGTGATGCGCATCCCGATCGTGTAAATCATCGACGGTGCGACCAAATGCCCTTGCGTGATTTCGGAAGAATTGAGAACGTGTGCCACTGCTTGCAGAGATTCCGAGAACGGTTCCAAGCCAAGCGCGGTATTGCTTGCCGGAAACAGTCTTCGGCGGGACAACCTGCAAGCCGTGCTGCCCGCTCGGCTGAGCTCGCCGCAAGCCGCCGACCCGTTCAACCCCCGCGGCCGGACACCACGCCTCGCGTGGTCGTGGCACACGTCGGTTTTCCTTCCAGAACCACGCCAGCTTGTGTAGAAAGCAACATGTGCACCTTCCTCGCGCGAACCGAGAAGAGGAATCCGTATTCTCGTCAATGGTACGGGTTCCTCTTCTCTGCTCCCCGGTGGTTCCCGTCTGGAAGCGACGGCGGCGGATGTAGGGCAGGGTGACCGGTTGGACATAGATCTGCAAGCTAGAGCAGAGGAATAACATGACGCCTTACAAACTTATGGCATTGCTGACCGTTGTTTGTCTCTTGTTATCATCGGCCGCGCTAACTGCCGAGGATCGCTCGGCCTCGGTAATCGGCATCGAGCCTGACAGCGGGCGGCTGACTTCTCTATCGATTAAAGGCAAAAACATCACGTTCCCTGCGCAGGCGGGCGGCTTTCGCGCCTACGACGCCACGGCGAAGAAGGCGATTGTCTTTCCGCGAGGCACACCAGTACAGGCCGCCACCGGCATTTCCTACGATTGCGAAGGTGAGGGAGTTCGGTTGCACGCGCAGTTCAGCGTCCGCGACGCATTTGTGCAAGTCACCGGAGAGTTGGAGAATACACGCCAGGACGAGCGGGCAGTCATCCTCGATTACCTGATCCCGCCTGCTTCACCCGATGCCGTATTCTCCAACGCGCTCGATCAATCGCTCCCCATGGCCCGTGCAGCCGAGTACGAGGGGAACGTGTTTCCCATCGCGGCCATGTGCGACAAAGAGGTCGGCATCGCCGTGGCCATTCCTCCCTCGGAGCCGCGCGTCTTCGGGATGGTAGGCGACGCCAAGGGGATGTCGGTGCGTTTCTATCTGGGCCTCAGCCCGCTGCCGAAGCGGTTTCCCCATCGCGCTTCATTTGTTTTTGTGCTGTATCCGGTCGAGCCGGCGTGGGGATTCCGCAGTGCGCTCAGCCGATACTACAGCTTCTTCCCGGATTACTACACGCCGAGATTGAAGCGCGACGGCCTGTTCATGTTTCAAATGGGGGACCGCGTCCCGGCGAACATCGACCAATACGGCTTCAATCTGGTCGAGTCGCAGTGGAAGCAGGACGTCCTCGACTCAGCCATCGTGCGCGATGAGAAATGCGGCATCGCCACCTTCCCGTATCTGATCGTCGGGCAGCGGGAGATCAAATTTCTGCCCGCGATTCCCAAGGATTACGCGGAAGCAATGGCCGTGTACGCGAGTTGGAGCGTGGCCCATCACGCCGGCCACGCGCTCACCAAGGAGAACTCCGCCAGCCAGGGCGACATCCATCTGAAGGAAGAGGTCGAGTCGTCGGCCTGCAAAACGGCGGATGGGAAGTATTGCCTCGTGCTGCGAAATACCCCCTGGGGCGAGAACTCGGTGAGCTTCAAGATGAACCCCAACCCCGATCTGTTCCGCGACCAAAACCGCCCCACGGTAGCCGGCTACGCCTTCGAGCTGATGGACCAGTGGCTCGAGCAGCATCCGCAGTACGCGGGCATGTTCGTCGATTCCCTGGGCGCCAACTGGCCGGCGCTGCTGAATTACCGCAAAGATCACTTCGCCTACGCGCGGTACCCGCTCAGCTTCGATCCCCAGGGCAGGGTCGCGCTGCAGAACGACTTGTCGCACTATGAGTACGTCGAAACGCTGCGGGCCAAAATGCGGGCCACCGGCCGGCTGGTGCTGGCCAACGGCGTCTATGCCTACAAGTCGAAAGGCGCCCCGCCGAAGGCAGTCCGTCCGAAGGGCGCCGCGGCGAAGGGGGCTGCATCGAAGGGGACTGCGCCGAAGGGTGCTGGGGCGAAGGCCGTCGAGCGGCAGGCGATCGACACGAAGCTCAACGAGTTTACGGCCCAGGGCACGCCGCCGGAGCACTATCGGGCCGGCACCAAGCTGGGCCGATTCTTCTGCTCCGCGCTGTTGGATGTGGCCAGCTCCGAGGCGGGCGTTCGAGCCAACGTCGAGCGCTGCCAGGACGTCCGCGTCTTCATGGGCAAGAAGCACTACGCCTTCCTGAACTACTCCTGGGACGACGCCGCCCAGGTGGAAGAATTCGTCAATAAGTCGCTCTGCTACGGGATCTTCGCCAGCACCTCGACGAATTTCTTCAGCGGCGTGCAGTACGAGAACCGTCCCAACGGCTACCTGCGCGACAAGAAGCTCCTCGATTGGTACGTGCCGCTGGTCCGCACGCTTTCCCGCGCGGGCTGGGAGCCGGTGCGCTACGCCACCGTCGAGCCCAGCGACGTCTCGTGCGAGCGATTCGGCAGCGGCGGCGCGGTTTACTACACGCTCTACAACGACTCGAAGAGCAAGGTGGCCTGCACGCTGAGAGTCGACTTGAAATCGCTGGGCTTCGATGAAAAAGCGGCCGTGCTCGGCGAGATTGGCCGCGGCACGCCGCTGGCACGGCCGACGGGCGATTCGGCCGCACTCGAATTGGAGCCCAAGCGAACCTGCGTGATCCGGATTGCCAAGCGATGAGTATGCGACAACATTGGCGCTCATTTCTGGCGGCCCTCGTAGCAGTCTGGCTCGGCGGCACCCAGGCAGCGGCCGGCGGCGCGCCGGCCAGCGGGGGCGAAACGCTGCCTGCGACACGGCCATCCGGCGCGCTCGTCCTCTGGTACCTGCAACCAGCCCAGCGATGGCTCGCCGCGCTGCCGCTGGGAAACGGCCGATTGGGAGCCATGGTCTGGGGCGGCGTCGAGCAAGAGACCATCGGCCTGGATGAGATTACTTGCTGGTCGGGCGAGCCCAGCCTGGAAAACGTCAATCCGGAAGCCAAGTTTCTGCTGCCGCAGGTCCGCGCGCTTCTGTTCCAGGAGAAGTTCGTGGAGGCCGAGCCCTTGGTCCAGAAGCTCGTCGGTAGAAAGCTCAACAAGGGCACCCATCTTCCCTTCGGAAACTTGCTCCTCTATTTCCGGCACGCGCCCGGCCAGCCGCAAGACTACCGCCGCACGCTCGACTTGGACCGGGCGGTGGCCACGGTTTCCTACCGGGTCGGCGACACGTCTTTCCGGCGCGAGATTCTGGCCTCTCACCCGGACCAGGTGATCGTCATCCGGCTGACGGCCGACCGGCCCAAGCAGATCAGCTTCGAGGCGACCTTGGTCGGTGGGCAAGTGGGCCAAAGCCGGCCCGAGGCGCCCGACACGCTGCTGCTCGACGGCCATGCCTATGAGCCGCTCCATAGCGACGGCCACACCGGCGTGGCCCTGCACGGTCGGCTCCGCGCGATCGCCGAGGGAGGGCGGGTCTTGGTCCGCGACGGCGACGCACGACTCATGGTCGATAATGCCAACGCCGTCACGCTGCTGATAGCCCTGGGCACGACCTTCGGCGGCAAGGACCCGGTGGCCCTCGGTCGCCAGCAGATTGAAACCGCCGCTGCCCGGCCCTATGCCGAGTTGTGTCGGCGCCACGTAGAAGACCACGGCGCCCTGCTGCGTCGCGTGGCCCTTGACCTAGGGCCTTCGCCCCACACGGATTGGCCCACCGACCGGCGTCTGGAGGCCGTTCGTCAAGGCGAAGAAGATCCCGCGCTGGCCGCGTTGATGTTCCAGTTCGCCCGCTACCTGGTGATCGCCGGCAGCCGCTGCGACTCTCCCTTGCCGATGCACTTGCAAGGGGTGTGGAACGACAACCGCGCCTGTCGCATGGGATGGACCTGCGGCTATCACTTGGACATCAACCTGCAGATGCAATACTGGCCGACCGAAGTCGCCGCGCTGGGGGAATGTCATGAGCCGCTGTTGCGCTTCGTGCGCGACGTGCTTGGCCCCTCCGGCCGGCACACGGCCCAGGCGATGTACGGCTGCTGCGGCTGGGTGGCACACACGGTGTCCGACGCCTGGGGATATTCGGCCCCGGGGTGGAATCCGGGCTGGGGGCTTCATCCCACCGGCGGCGTCTGGATCGCCTCGCACCTCTGGGCGCACTACGCCTTCAGCGGCGACAAGCGGTACCTGGCCGAGACGGCCTACCCGGTACTGAAGGAAGCGGCTGAATTCTTCCTCGATTATCTCAGCGAGGAACCCGGCAGCGGCCGCCTGGTCTCGGGGCCGTCGTGCTCGCCGGAGAATACCTTTCTGCCCGCCGGCGATCGCCGCGGGCGAACGGCCGTCTCGATGGGACCGACCTGCGACCTGGTGTTGGTGGGCCAACTGTTCGACAGTGTCATCCGTGCCGGCGAGATCCTCGGCATGGATGCCGAACTGCGCGCGCGGCTGGCTCAGGCCCGGGCTCGGCTGGCGCCTTTGCAGATCGGCCAGCACGGCCAGTTGCAGGAATGGCTAAAGGACTATGTGGAAGCGATTCCCGGCCACCGTCACACCATGCACCTGCTGAGCGTGTATCCGTTCGACCTCATCACGCCGCGGGATACGCCGGAGTTGGCCCGGGCCGCCCGAGTCAGCATCGACCGCCGCTTTTCGGCCCCCAAGTGGGAGAGCCACGGCTGGAGCCAATCGCTGATGGCCTGCTATCTCGCCCGGCTGGACGACGGCGACGCCGCGCTGGCCGCCTTGCGCATCACGTGGCAGAAACTGACCGGCGAGAATCTCCTCAGCCACACGTCGGCGAAATTCCAAGGCGCGCCGATCTTCGAGGTCGATAGCAACACGGGCAGTTGCGCGGCCATCGCCGAAATGCTCCTGCAAAGCCAGCGCGGGCAAATCCACCTGTTGCCCGCGCTGCCGAAGGCCTGGCCGTCCGGCTGTGTACGCGGCCTGCGGGCGCGCGGTGGTTTTGAGGTAGACCAGGCCTGGAGCGCTGGCCGGCTGACCCGGGCCGTCATTCACTCGCAATTGGGCGGCACGTGCACGGTCAGAAGCTCGATTCCCTTAACGGCGAGCGTGGATGGCGGGCCGGTGAACGCTGTGCGTGTCGACGGCGACGGCATCCGTTTCGAGACTCACCGCGGCAAGAGTTATGTGCTTGTCGCGAGCGAATGAAAAAGGGGGCAGAACTATTTCTAAATGGACTTGCGTGGTTCCGAGAGAATTGAGAACGTGTGCCACTGCTTGCAGACACTCCGAGAACGGTTCCTAGCCAAGCGAGACACTGCTTGCCGGAAACCGTCTACCGCAGGACAACCTGCAAGCAGTGCTGCCCGCCAACCCGATCAACCCGTTCCCGCGGCCGGGCACCACGCTGCGCGTGGTCGGTGGCACACCTCGCTTTTCCTCCCAGAATTACGCAACCTCATTCAGCAACTCGGAAAACAGTTCTGACCCCTTTCTCCCACTACCGTAAAATAAGAACAAGGAAGAACCATGACGCCCCGCCAGCGCGTTCAGGCGGCCCTGGCCTACTGCCAGCCCGACTTCACTCCCTGCGACTACTTCGCCACGCCCGAGATTCATCAGGCGCTGTTGGACTACTACGGCGTCAGCCGGGATGACGAAATCCGCGAGCGGCTGGGGACCGATATCCGCTACGTCAATCCGCCGTACACCGGCCCGCCGCGGCAAACCTTCGACGACGGCTCGACGCTCGACGAGTGGGGCGTCCGTCGCCGGCGGATGCCCAACGAGTATGGCGAGTATCAGGAGTCGCTCGGCCGCCCGTACGCGGCCTTCCGAACGGTCGAGGATGTCGAGCGTTTTCCCTGGCCCAGCCCCGACTGGTACGATTACGCTGCCCTGCCCGGCCTGTGTGCCCCGTACGGCGACTTCGCCATCGCTGCCGGCGCTTTTTACATCCAGGATTTCATCAACCGGGTGGCGGCGGGGCGCGGCGTGGAGCAGGTGCTCGTGGATATCGCCGAGGAGAATCCAGTTTACCTGCGGTTGGTCGAGATTCGCCACCGCTTTTACCTGCGCCATATCGAGCGGATTCTGGAGGCGGCCCGCGGGCGGATCGACCTGGTGCTCTGCGGCGACGATTTTGGCAGCCAGCGCGGCCTGTTGATTTCGCCGGCCGCGTTTGATCGGCTCTTCGCGCCGCTGAAGACAGAGTTTTTCGACATGGTCCACAGCCACGACGCGAAGATCACGCACCATTGCTGCGGCTCCAGCCGGCGGCTGATCCCGCGGTTCATCGAGTGCGGCATGGACTGCCTGCAAACGATCCAACCGCAGGCGGCAGGGATGAACCCATACGAACTAAAGGCCGAGTTCGCCGGCCGGATCGCGCTGCACGGCGCGGTCGACGTGCAAGGCTGGCTGCAGCGGGCCGCGCTTGGGGAAATCGGCTGCGAGGTGCATCGCCTGATGGACGAGGTCGGCCGCGGCGGCGGCTTCATCTTGGCCCCCTGCCATCAAATCCAGCCCGATACCCCCTTGGAAAACGTCCTCGCCCTGTACGATGCTGTGGCCGAGCGCCGCGGCCGCTCGATCCGGCGTTGAGGAGGAAAACGGAAGTACGAAATCACACTGTCGCATATACTGGTGAATAGTAAACGGCAGAGTGACGACTCGTTTTCCTGACATGTACTTGTGACTTATACACGCACTATTGGAGCAAATGGTTATTATGCGGCGCCTCACCGGATACCCCATTTTTGAGTTGTTCTACGTTGCCGTGGTGTTAGTCGGGATAATCGGTCTCGTGGTGTCTCGACTGGCGTGCCGATAAGGTTGCACGGTGACGGTAAAGGCGATAAGTCCAATTTCACAGGCGTGTGAGCAGCGGGCCTCATCGCGGTGCCCGTGAAATTGGACTTATCCCCTTTTTCAGAACCTGGACACAACCCCATGGGAACTCACGCGGCGATTGTCGTTGGGCTGGGCCTTTACGCGCTGCTGATGCTGGCCGTTTCACTGTTTTGGGCGGCCCGGGTGAAGAAGGCGGCCGACTACCTGGTCGCCGGGCGGGGGCTGCCCTATTGGCTGCTCATTTTCACCTCCGCTCGCCCCTGCGCTTGCGGCCGCAGGCCACTTTAAGGATGCGCTTTGGCTCTGGGGGCCCAATCGGGCTCCTTGTTCGACTTTCCGTCGTGGGTCAGCGACAGCACGCGGTTGGTGGCTTGGGCGTCGGCCACGCAGATATCCCATCCCTCGGCCATCGCCCCGACCATCTCCGGCGCCGGACCGAGCCGTTTGACCCTCGGGCCGCGACTGAAGGCCAGGTAGCGGCCGTCCGGCGACCAGTCGGCGTGATACACGGCGATCGGTTTCTCGCTGGTCACCACGTCGCGCTGATTGATGACCTTCGGCTCGGGGCCGCTGAAATCCAAATCGCCCACGCGAATCGTATAGTCGTCGGCCCCCCAGGCGACCCGCTTGCCGTCGCTGCTCAGATCGGGCCGGCAGCCCGGGATCCGCAGGTTGCAGACCTTCTGCCCGTGGGTCTCGATCGCCACGATCGCATGCTGGAAGCCCATGCCCGCATGAACCGTGGCCAGATACCACTTGCCGTCGGGCGTGGGACAGACAATGAACAGGTGCAGCAGATCGGGATTCGGGTGCGGCTCGATCCGGCTACTGGACAAGTCGTAGACGCCGAGCCCCTTGGAGGCGATGTCGCGGAGCACGTAGGCATCGAACTCGGCCGGAAGATAAATGATCCCCGAGCCATCCGGCGTCCAGCAAGGATCGCGGCCATTGCCGACGATTTGCTCGCGGTCGGTGCCGTTGCGGTTCATGATGTAGATGTTGCGGCGTCGGGCGTCTCCTTCTCCCTCGTCGACCACAAGGCAGATTCTGCCGCCGTCGGGCGACACGTGCGGGTACATTTCCTGAATGTCGGGAGTGCGCGTGAGGTCGGCCAACTGCGAGCCGTCGGCGTTGACCTGGTAAAGCTCCCAATTGCCGTCGCGATGGCTCTCGAAGAGGATCTGGTAGGGGACATTCTTGAGCTCCTCCGCGAGCTCTGCGGCGCGCACCTGCGAGGTGACCGCCCAGAACCCGATCGCGAGCACCACCAAGAGCCCACAGCGCATTGCCCGGCTGCCGGTTTGCAGCCACGACATTCGCGGCCGCCGGAAAGAAACATTGTGCCGTGCCATAGCGGCGTCTCCATGAAATCGGGATTCGATGCTGCTTGGGACAATCGATAGTTTAGCCGGTTTGATCGTCGTGCTGCAACCGTTCCCCGCTGGAAGGCGTGAATCTCACGGCCGGCAATTGCAATCTGCCTGCGGATGTTTTAGGCTAAATGCCTTAACCAACACAACCATTTTCGAAAGGAGCCGACCGTGAAACGCATCCCCACGAGAACTTGGGTACCGGTTTTATGTGCTTCGGTGGGCGTGATGTTGCTGTCGCCCGTGTGGGCCGGCGAACCGGCCGCGGCGCCGAAGTTCTACGTGTATTGCATGGAGATGGGAGTACCGGGACTTAAACCCCGGCCGCCCGCTGAACAAGCCAAACTGCTGCGTGAGCTGGGCTTCGACGGCGGCGCGTACGCGTTCTGGCTCGATGAGCAGCTCGAAGAGAACTTGCGCCTGTTCGACCAGTCCGGGCTGCGCGTTTACATGCTCTATACCGGGATCAATCTCAAGCCGGGCGCCCAGGCGTATGATGCCCGCCTACCCGAGGCCATCCGCAGGCTCAAAGGCCGCGAGGTCACCGTTTGCGTGACGCTCACGGGCCTGAAGCCGGCCGACCCGCAAGGCATGGAGCCGGCCGTGAAGGCCCTGCGCGAACTGGGCGATGCGGCTGCGCAGGCGGGCGTGCGGATCTCTATCTACCATCACGTGAACAACTGGACCGAGAGCCTGCCGTTTGTCTTCGAGGTCGTCCGCAAGGCGAATCATCCGCAGGTCGGGGCGAACTTCAACCTCTGCCACTTCCTCAAGGTCGACGGCGATAAGGATTACCGCCCCTTGCTAAAGGAAAACGCCGGCAAGATCTTCGGCGTGACCATCTGCGGCGCGCAGCGCGGCGCCAACGCCTGGACCAACGGCCTGATCCAGCCGCTCGACCGGGGCGACTTCGATAACCGCCAATTGCTCGCTCTGCTCCATGAGATCGGCTACCGCGGCCCGATCGGCTTGATGTGCTACGGCATCCCCGGTGATCCGCGGGAACATCTTGCGCGTTCGATGAAAGTCTGGAAAAGCTGGTGGGCCAAGGCCGCGGGGCAGAAGTCGGCCGCGAAGAAGCCCAAAGAAGATCAGCCCATCTCCGAAGAGACCTTCAAGAAGGTCGAGGCGGCGTTGCCCGATAAGGCGCCGGCCCAACCGGCTCAGCCGCGAAAGATTCTGGTCTTCACGCTTACCAAAGGTTTTCGGCACAAGTCGATCCCGTTGGCGGCCAAGACGCTGGAGCTGATGGGCAAGAAGACCGGCGCATTTGAGACGGTTACTTCGGACAACCTCGACATGCTCCGGCCCGAGAAGAAGTCGAAACAGTAATACTCGAAATCTGCGGACCAGCGGTCATTCATCACTGCGTTTTTCGGGCGGGCGGTTTCTTCGGCGTGTCGGTTTGACCGCTCTCCAGGCGGGCGATGGCTTTCTTGGCCTGCGGCACCAGCGGGCTGCCGGGATAATCCTTCACCAGGGCGTGCAGCGTGGCCAGGGCCCGATCGGTATTGCCGCGCTTCAGCTCGCAATCGGCGGCCAGCAAAAGCACCTGATCGATATAAGGTGAATCGCGATTGACCGTCGACAGTTGTTCGGCCTGGGCGATGGCCTGGACGTGTTTTCCCCGGGCGGCCCAATACTTGGCGTACAAAAGCGTCAGGTAGCCGTCGACTTTCTCTTCGGGGAACTCGCGCTGCCAGGCGCGGATCTCGGCGGCCGCGCGGTCGGGCTGCCCCTGCCGGATGAACTCTTCGGTCGAGCGGCTGTGGGCGCCGCGCCACGCGGTGCGCTCGCTGTAACGGCGGCCGGAGCCGAGCAGGCGTTCGGCCTCGCCGTAGGCCTTGCGGGCGGCGTTGCCATCGCCGCTGAGTGCGTAGTAGTCGCCCCAAACCCGCTGAACCTTGCCCGCCGCCGCGCCCGTCGTTCTTTTGCCCAAGCGGCCGGCGGCGGCATCCAGCAGCGGCTTGGCGGCCTGCGGATCGACCAGGTCGTTGATCGCTACGTCGGCGGCCTCGGCTGCGCACTCGGCCTTGGCATCGGCCGCGCTGATGCGCTCGGCGGCCCCCTGCCAAATCTGAAATGCCACTTCCGACTCCCCCAACAGGTCGCGGGCCATCGGACCGATGAGCTGGGCCAGCTTCAGCAGTTCTTCATCACCCTTGGCGGCCGACTCTTCCACAAACGCCACTCGGCCCACCTTGACGGCCATTGCAAA
>Ga0315289_10010863_pt1 | contig 12971 bp, 19 predicted proteins | sample YL17G11_40_MG_FD_203452 | JGI IMG/M metagenome (GOLD analysis project Ga0315289, IMG submission 203452) | Sediment microbial communities from Yellowstone Lake, YNP, Wyoming, USA - YL17G11_40 | ecosystem: Environmental > Aquatic > Freshwater > Lake > Sediment | place: USA: Wyoming | collected...
ATATACCCGATTGGTCGAAGTTCCGTCATACCAAACTTGCCACCCGGTATAGTTACCACTATTGAGTATCTTCGAAGAAATTATCTGCGTTCCCGTACTGGCGGTCTTATACCAGAAATCAAAACTAAATGGTTGAGTTCTTTCAAAGTTTCCAGCCTGTCCACAATCTACATACTGGGTAGTCGCGGAAAAATTAAGGCAATTATTCAACTTGCCGGGCGCCCAAGTAATAGCACCTATCAAAGTTCCATTCCTCCCGTGTCCAGAACTATCAGCGGCACTAGTCCCTGATGTTTCATTTAGCATCCAATGTGCGTGACAATTTTGGAAAGCAACTGCTATTATTCTACACACCATATTTTTCTCGCTTATCAATCTAACGACTAGTCTACATATAATATCTTTTATAGGTAGAGTAAAAGCAATTATACTGCACACCACATTTTTCTGGCTATACAATCTTGCTATTATACGACCCACCAATTCCTTCCCACTAACCACCCTACTAATTATGCTACTAACCATATTCTTTTGTGATTGAAGAAGAGCTATTATTCTGCACTCTATAATCTTCTGGTTCATCACAGCTATTGCGAATAATCTACAAATTATATCCTTGACACTGACTCCACCGTGTATAGTTATTCTAGAGGTTAAAGGCACAGCCACATTAGTCATAGCAAAATAAGTCCATCCAGTCATCTTCTTAACCTCTCCATCCTTGAAATATACCTCACTACAGAGAGGAGTCTGAGTATTGGTTATCATAGTAGAGGGAACGGATAGCTCTAGTCCAGAGACTGGAGATGCTATCTCTACATATTTTCTTTTCTTAGTTGGCAGTGTGGTCTTTGCCATTTAGGCTCTCCTTTAACTCAACTAGAAGGTATGCTATCCACGCCTCAGCACAGCGTCCTACTATCTCTTCCTTCTTCGTCCCGTCCTCCAGAGTGTGAGTTGTAGTTAACTCTACCCACTTAGGGCATTTAGTGGACTTAGGACAGTTGTAGACACAACTCACAACTACTACATTATCTTTCTTCTCAAACATCTCTCCTCCTAAACCTTAATGATGAAGGCTAGTTCATAGTAAGATGGTAGGGTACTATAACTCCCTGTGTCAGATAGTGACGCATCCCCTACCGTTCCACTAACAGAATGACCGTGAGAACGATGTGCTACTACTGCACCACCACCACTAGCTACTGTTACCTCATTAGTGTTAGCACTAGCAGACCCTGACCAACTGTGGGCATGGGTGCCTGGATTAGTGTGGGCATGTGTCTCACTCCCACCAGTAGCTCCTGGATTGGTGGCTGCTGTCGCAACTCCTCTAATAAACTTAGCTAGTAAGTTTGGTTTAGTACCATAGGTAATATGGACGGTGCCATCACATAACGACCAGCCAGTTGGGATAGTAGTTAATATGCCACTCCACATCAATATCAACCCTGCTGATAACTGAGAGGAAGTATTCAATGCTCCAGCCTCTGTTATCTTAACCACATTACTTGCCCCGTCTAGATAGTATAACTCATTAGCCTTCCTATACACGCCTGGCAAGATTGGGTCTGTAGCCACTTGGTCTATCAAATGCACTACTGTGTGATAGCCAATGGTAGTTATCCCTGCCTCATTAGACCTAAAGTCGTGGTCTACAGCTAATCTCTCTCTAAGAGCTGTCTTACTATTCCTAATCGCATCATCCCCAGCCGAAATATCGTCTGTCCCAGCTGGTACTGCCTCATCCCAAGTAATCGAGAACGCCATTTATCTCACCTCCCTAAAAGTGAATGATTTAATACTATTGTGAGGAGACAGGTAACCATACTACAGAGAAAAGATATAACAATCAAGGTTATCCAAGTTGGACGTCTACTTGACATCTTCTCAGTTATAGACTTTAACTCATTATAGATAGATGTCAAATGGTTATTCCTTATCTCATCCATAAATAGACTAAAGTTCTTTATAGCCTCCATCATAGCCCCTATCTCTTTCTCATACTTACACGGTTCCATATCATTTCACCTTAGCTTTCCAGTCCTTCTCTGGTACCTTACTAATAATCCTGAAACTAGCACATCCAAAGGATACCCTTGGAGTATAGGTATAGTTGACTATACTCTCCGCTGACTGACTAGTTGATGGATTAGGTTTTGTGGTTGGGCGAATTAGTCCTGCGTAGACTATCCATGCTAGGGCTAATCCACCCAACACACCACCTATCCATTTCGCAATGGTTAGGTATGGCATCTTACTTCGTCTTTGTTTCGGTTAACTTCTTGACCGTATCGTATCCTAATACACCTACGCCAGCCACTCCAAGAGCTGTCAATATCGCGGCATAGATGGTATTGAAGTCCGCATCATTACCAGTCATTTTAGCTATGACAACATAGATACCTGCAAGAACTACTGCCACTATCGGGGCAAACTTCACTGGTATCCATTGCTTTAGTGCCTGAACCAAGAACGGTATTACTACCGTCACTACAATTGTCACCCAGTTCATCCTACCCTCCTTCATTAACGGTTAACTTACAACTACCTCACCTAACCTACTACTCATCACCTCCTTACACTGGCGTTATGTAACTAGGTACCAGAATCTCCGTCCACATGGTACTATCTGGTACTACATATATCCATTCCCATACAGTTATACTACAAGTTAGAGATTTTATAGCGCCAGCTTTATGGACACTTAGTCTATTATTGATATTGTTGACTGCTAAGTCTCTAACTATCATCCGACAGATAACTGAACCACCCACCACTGATACTATCCTAACCTCAATAGTATTTACTAAGTCCGCACTATCTAGTAATAGGACTGTTATACTGTCAGTGAGAGGGACTACCGACTTCACCCTAACTTCTATCCTATTAACCAGTTGGGCTGTCTTCTGACATCTAACCTCTATACTATCCCCTAGAGGTTTAGCACTTAGTACTCTAACCTCCAACCTATTAACCAATGGTTCAGTATCCAGAACCCTAACCTCTATCCTATTGGTTAGAGAGACCGAACTCACACACCTAACCTCTATCTGGTTAACCAGGCTCTCCAAATCCTTTAGGAGCACCATTAGCCTATTAGTCAGTGATACTGAACTCTGAACCTCAACGGTTATACTACCATCTAAATGTATATTGTCGAGTTGCTGACACTTCATACGACAGACTAGATTTCTACCAGTTACCACTAAGGAGGTTATACTGTCAACTAGATTTGTACTGCCATAGACAATGGTATCTATACTACAAGTTAAATTAGCACTACCTACCACCTCAGCCGTTATACTATTAACTAAGTCTTTACTACCAGTTACCTGAGAAGTTATACTATTAACTAAATTACTACTCCCATAAACAGTAGCGGATATTCTATTAACCAGATTCTTACTACTAGATAAGAGGGAAGTTATACTATTGATTAAGTTCTTGCTACCATATGCTATAGCAGGCTCAACATCAATCTGGCAAACTAAGTTCTTACTATCCGCAGTCCCTACCTGCCACTCAGCCGTAGGTGGAGTAAACCCAGACGTCCACGCTGCCTCTCCCTTAAGAATACGATACTCATCTATGTAAGCACTTGTGTAAACACCCGCTTTCTCGTCGTATCCAATTCTTACAGTTCCCGTTTCATCGGGAAAACTATAATCCCACGCACCAACTTGTAATATTGCCGAGATGTCTACTCCATCACGATAAATCTTCATTTCATCTGTGCCAGTTCCACTTCTTACAACCGCGATGTGGTGCCACTCATTATTAGGTAAACTACAATTTCCTCTTACCATAAACTCCCAATCTTCGGAGGCATTTAATCTACCAATAAAAATACTACCGTTATCAAATCGTATGGTTGTGTGAGCTTTTGGTCCTGTATAATGGTCAAATAAGGGGGAAGTTAGGGTATTATCTACAAACCTTATCCAGAAATCTATGGTGAAATCCCCCGTTCCAAAGTTCCAATCAGCACTATCAGGAACTGTCACATAATCACTACTGCCATTAAGAAGTAAACTTCCACTCCATTTCTCTTGAGCAGTAGATACAGCAGCTCCAGATACATATGTTATAGTTTGACCTGTGGTAGCTGGAGTAGGCTTATCGCCTGTAGTTCCATTAAAGTGACAGAGTAACTTAGTATTTGTAGGGTCTGTATAAGGCATTTACAACTTCCTCCACCCCTTATTCATCTTCTCTTCCAGCGTTAGTCTAACATTCCCACTCACCTCATCAACCTCCATCTTTACCGCCCACTTCTCTCCCACCACAAAACCAATCACCCTCTCCGTCAACTCATCCGTCCCCAGTAGAGTATTCAACACATTCCTCTTCAACTGAAGTAACTTGACATTCGCCCCATCTACACTCACCGTATAAGTCTTCCCATGTTTAAGGAGTTGGAGAGATGTTATGTCCTGATGGGGTATAGCTTTCCAGTCCATTTCTCCCTCTCGGATTGTTCTGCCATCCCTTAGATGTACTACGAACATTGCAGTTCAAAGCCTCCATTTAGTAAATTCAAAAATTGAACTTACTGGGTTTAGGTGTAGGAATACTTCAATTGGTATCCCCACAGCGTGTGTGCTCCATCACCAGCCGCCGAAGCCACTTTAATGGCGTAATACACATAATCGCCATAAGCGCCTGAAGAGACTGCTGAGTAGGCTACGCCTGAGCCCGTTGTCTGTGGCATCCTCTTCCACTTCACTGAGCCACCTGCTGTTAGGTTAGCACTACCTTTAGGACCAGTTGCGGATACTGTTACATATGTACCCGTGATGGTCATGTAATGCCTCCATCCAGCAGCTGAGCCAACACTTGTCTCTACTCCTGACCTAACGCCCTTCACATCGTAGAACCACCACTTGGCGGACTGGATGCTATTCACAGCGACTTTAGGTCTGATACACTTCTCGACTGACCACATACCTGCCGTAACTGTCCCGAAATTGAGACTGGTTATGGCTGAATAGGTGGGGCCTGACTTGGTGCATCTGAACCAACTAATACTGGGAGCTGCCATTGCTTGTTCACCTCCTCTCTTTCTTCATCTGTGAAGTTCTCACAGGTGTATTTTTTACAAACCAAAGGTCGTTTGTCATAGATTTTACAATAGTAACCAGTTGGACCAAACTCAAGTTGGACACAGGTGAGGGGTATTCTAATCCCTGCTATGTCCTTCCCATTCTTTCTCCAGATGAGGGTGTCACATCTATGGTAGAATAACCACCTACCCTCATCCATAATATCCTGCTTGGTCTCATCAGTTATGGTGTGGAGAGAGATGAATGCTGTGTTACAACATCTCCCACATCTAACGCACCCCATTATTTCCCCCTAAAGTTGGGCATTATTAGTTTCTCTACCATACCACCTGGGAACTTGGTGTCCATATAGGTCTTGTATATCCGTTCACTAACCCCAGTGAGTTCCTTTGAGGCATACTTCTTTAAGGTGGTCTTAAATGGCATCACCCTGATGTACTTATTCCGTAGAATTCCTGCCTCAGTACAATTGATAACCCTAACCTTCATTATCTTACAACAGTCTCTGAACCACGCCCAGAAGTTAAGGAAGGTAGAGTGGGTGAGGACTAACTTTCCATTGATATCTGGGAAGAGCATACAGTTAGCTTTGAACTTCACCATCTTCTGGAAGTTCTCCTTCTTACCTGCTATCCCACCAGCGTAGACTTTATCTGGGGTAGGCCAACTGAGGTCGTGTCCAATAAACATGATGGGCTCACACCCTAAGACGGCTGCGAAGGAGAAACAAGTGCCACTAGTGAGGACCCCAGCGGGGAGAGCTCCTTTAGAACCTGTATGATATGGGGCTTGCTCCATAATAGGGGAATGAGGGTCTTTTATATTATAGAGTAAGATGTACTGAGGGTCTATTATCCTAAAGAGTGATGGATGACAGATGGGTGGGAGTAGGGTATAGAACTTAGTGGTATCTATTCCCTTGAAGTTCTCTGCCTGTTTGGCTGTTGGGTCTATAACACAGGCGAAGTCTGGATAGATACCTTCCTTAACCAAGATTGGGAGGGCGGCGTCTACACAGAGGATGACTATATTCTTTCTGTATTCCTTGAGTAAATCTATATGTTTATCCAATGATGGGCCTACGCCAATTACCACCGCTGGATAGTGCTTAAGTAGTTTATCAAACTTCAATATGCCTGGATAAGTGTAGGCTAGTCTAACATTCCATAGGAAGTTAGAGACATGGAGTTCTAAGAGCTCCTTCTTACACTCATCTTGATACTGGCTCCTTAAGTCGTGGAGCAAATCCTCAGGCAGATACTCTTCTGCCAATATCTTCTCTACCTTCGCCATTTCATCCTCCTAGTATTTAATATAGAGAGAAGCATACCCATCGCCTGCTCTTACTCTATATTCGTACTGTTGTGAGTTAACTACAGCTGGCTCCTCTGCCAACTTTATCCTATACCTACCAAATATTTCATCCCACCACTCTTTTGGTTTAACTGTCTCGTGTAACTTTAGTTCTGGCATACATTGGCTAGGGATTGTGCAGACACTAACCAAGATATACTTCTTAGATACTCTAACCAACTCACTCACCGCTTGTGGAATATCCTCCTCTGGAATATGTTCTAAGACATCAGTACAGTAGACTAAGTCAAAGGAGTTCTCTCCAAATGGGAGAGACTGTATTCTAGCCTGTTGGACTATACCTGCCACGGCGTATGTTCTTAGGGTTGTGTCTAACAAGTGCTGACATACCTCCACTCCCTGTACCCTCTTTCTATGGAGAATGAAGTTCAATAGGGCGTAGCCACAACCACATCCGACATCTAGAACTGAGTCAAACTTTAGTCTAGCCAGAACCCACGAAGTGTATGCCATCCCCACACTCGCCTTCATATAGTCTGGGTTCTTGTAGGCTATCTCATACTTCTCTTCAGGCTTTAGTTTCTCGCCAGCCCGCATCTCCAACCTCCTCTTTCCAATTAGGTTCCATTAACTAACACTCCTTATCATTGGGTTAGCTACATAATCTCCAATATAAGGACCAGTGGTAGCATAAGGACGAGCTATTGGTATCCAGTCCTCTGCATTATGGTCACTAGCTAAACTAGCTTGATATAGAAGAGTAACCATTTCACTCTTCCAGTAAGTTGCATCTTCTACCTCCCTTAATGAAAGAAAGCCAAACATTGTTGCCATAGCACAGATTAGAGCATCCTTTCTTAAGAGAGTACTTACATCGCCTGCGGCTGATAACTCAATAGGATAGATAGAACAACGGAGATTTAGGTCATACACTATATCTGGAATGCGATATAACTCAAAGTTTACTCCATAATCTACATAGAAGCATGACCTTCCATTAGAGGTCTGCTCTGGACGGGGTATCTTTAAGTCAAACTCTCTAGGATATACATACTCTAATTTCCTTGAACTAGCTCCATCTTGGAGAGTCAGAGAATAGATATCCTTCATCCTAGTTGGAAAACCATATCTCTTGACAGAGGCTACTGTATGTCCAGTGAAGTTCTTCCTCATCTCCTCATAGGTATGCCAATCCGCCGCCAGGTTCTGCCCCCAATTCAACCAGTTAGTTATTCTACTATCAGATAACCCAGTAGAAGTCCTCTTTATATTAGCCCTAACTTCAGTCTGCATCTGTGTCAATGTCATTGCCATATTACTTCTCCCACAGTCTTAACACATCAGCTACATACCCTTTGTCCTGCTTACCCCTACTTACTGCTCCAGCTCCTAATCTATAGGATGATATTACATTCTCTGTAGTAACTGGGGTCTTAGTTGCTTTTAACATTTCTGGAATACGGGTATCTAAATACCACGAAGCCACCTTCTTATTCGTCTCAGCATCTTCCATATCATCTAAGGTGTAGTCAGTCTTAAACCTAGTGTTGTATTCATCTAGGGCTGGCTTCCTAATCTGTCCTAACCCTCTAGCCCCCTTATCCTTACTAATAGCTAAGGGATTGCCACCAGACTCTCTCTGGATAATGGCATCTAGAAGACTAGGCATTGAGTTTAACGAAAGTTGTTCCAGCGACCGTGGTGATATACCAACTATTAGCCGTCTTATCGTGTATGAGGTCACCAACTCCAGCATTAGGATAAGAACCAGCACTAGGAGCAGCCGTAGTCTCAGTCCCGATGATGTGTTGAAATGGGTCTTCGTGACCCGCAAATACCACATTTATCAAACTCGTTCTAAGTGACATCTAAACCTCCTTAAGTTAGGGAGGGAAGACCTTGCCCTATCTCCCCTCCCATTTACACCACGCTGAGGGAACAGCGCAATTACGGTGCTATCTGCAGGAAGATGGGTCCGCCATCTCCACTGTCAATGTCAGTCATCGCAAACCCAACGAAGGTCTTCTTCGTGGTGATAGTAGTAATAATGAAAGTTCCATTACTATTATCCATTACTGGGTCACCAGCAACTAACGCACCACCTGCAACACCACCAACTGGACCATAGGTCTGTGCCCAGAAGTAGTAAGCCGCAGTAACACTGATTATCGGAACGCCGATAACTGCACCAGTGCTAGCTCCAAGGACTACATCCTTGTATGGACTACGGACTATAGCCATTGTGTTTTGACCAGCGGTCACCGCCTCAATTAACGGGTCATATAATGTGATGGTACAAGTCGCACCAGCCGCCGCTGCGGTGTTTGACTTAATCTTGTAGCACTCACCAATCTTGGCACCAGTACCAGCTACACCAACTACTACATAGCCATCAGCCAACTCATCAAGAGCCATTGTCGTGCCATAGCTAGAGTGTATAGTGATATAGACGGTTTTACTACCAATAGCACTAGTCGTCGGTACCACTATATCCTCATCATATGTCGCATTGATGGGTTTAGCCTGTACTAAGTAACCAGGATTTAATGCTAAAGAACCATTCTTGCAATACCTAAATACTCTATCACCCAACACCAGTCTAGCTCCCAATCTACACTTAGCTGAGACACTCTCTTCATAAATGTCTTGAGACACTACCGTTGGGCCTTGCTCTCTGTTTCTTAATGTGTTCTTTTGGTCAGCCATCTCTTTCTCCTTTTATGCCGTATCGATTGTGTGGATAACACCCTGTCTCTTGCAATTCGAGCAGAGCAAATCACCCACGGTCACTATCTGTGCAACCCTATCATTCGGCTGGTCAACTATCGGTTTCCAGTCCGTCATATCGAAGTTCGCTATCGGGTCAGCCACCCACTCAATAAAGTTGGTGTTGAGGAAATACATTGAGGCTGCTATAAGAGCTGGTGACCAGGTTAAAGGTCTTCCTTTATACGCTAAGTCTCCAAATCCTAAGTCAGCTAAGTTCTTATCTCCAATGTTAATCCTAGCAATTTCCAGAGTTTCGCTCTCATAGTACTCATAGACCGTCTGGCTAGTTACCAGTATGGTCGGGAAGCGCGTTACTCCTTCACCTTGCTGTCCGCAGTTGTTGAACATAGTAGACATATACTTTCTTAGATTAACAGCGGCCGACAGTCCTGTAAGAGATTGATAGTTATTCCTCCACCACGTGTAGGTTGCCCTATCAATACCTCCAACAGTTCCAGTTGTCGGTAGATTAGCTACTATATTGCCTAATCCATCTATCTCTTTACCAGTATCAGCTGTTCCATCGTGGAATAGTGAGGTCTCCAACACATCAATCATTGAACCCTTCAAGTTGTCTAACTTAGCGTTCATCATATTGATAGCTGCAGCCTGTCCCCTATTCCTCTGGTCGTCCACAAAGTAACGGACGATAGAACCAGCGATGTACTTCCAGTCCCATCTCGCCACGGTGAGAGGTTGAGTATCATTGATATCGATGGTATCACCTTTACCAAAGTACCTTACCGTCTCATTCTTAGCGTACTGAAGGGGGATTTCAATCCACCTACCACCACTCTCTGTCCTTCTCTTGCCTTGCTTCGTCATATAGTACCAGAAAGGTGTTGCGTTAAATATCTGGTCTACTATCTCTTTTCTACGAAGTTGCCAAGTAGTAGTATAGAGGGTGTCCATTTGCTCAACAAAACTAAGAGCCATCTAACACCTCAATCAATTTTATCCTTAGTTCCAAACGCCGTCTTCCACGCTATATCAGCTGCTTCATCTTTACTGAAGGTTTTCTGACCTAACGAAGAACCCGACGCTCCGCCCTTCTCTGTCAACGCCTTTCTCTCCCTCTCAGCTTTAGCACCATCAACCGCTAACTTATCCTCCAATTCATCCTTTGCATCTCTCTTAGCCTGTCTATAGGCCTTCTCTGCTGAAATTGTCGGATTTTCTCGCGCTATCTTAGTTATACGGTCTTTGTGTTCCCAGAAGTCAGGATGTTTAGAGGCGGTGAGTTGAATATCTACTTGGGCTAGCGCAAGTCCAATCCTATCTTCCAGACTCCCAAGTTTCTTATCAATCTCTTCACTCACACTTCCGCTCTTTATAGAGTACTCCTTACGGACATACTCAATTATTTGCTTTGGGCTCATAGCCTCAAAGTCAACCCCTTCGTCAGAGGCTGGAGCGGTCTCTCTCCCCTTACCTTTCTTTGACTCTAGGAACTGTAGATACTCTTCACTGAGAAGTTCTCTATCAGCGTCTTCGAGTTTGCGTTCGAGGGCTTCTCTCGCTCCCCCTAATTCTTTTACCTGCCCTTGCAGGGTCTCAAGACTTGCCTTGAGTTGCGTGGCATCTTCGCTGCCCGCGCCTTTATCGCCATTTACATCACCCATTTGGTCTCGCCTCCTTTTGTTTCTCTCTCTTCCACTCTCCATAGCCCTTCATTATGAACTGCACCGCTTTACTAACATCTCTCCCCTTTACATCGCCTTCGATTATCACTAAAGGTTTCTCTGTCTCACTATAGATGTGAACAATGATAGTCCCCTTCGGTGTTCTCTCCTCCAAGGCTGCACTCGCCGAGCCATACACTTTCGTCATACACACCCCCTCCTTTTACAGTAATCGAACCGCCACTAGGTTCCGTTTCTTACACTCTTCCTTCAACTTCCTCTTACTCTCAATATAAATTGGTTTCTCAGCAATATCATCATACCACATTGGCTTAAATACCTCAATGTTTGGTGTCTCAACATCTAAACATTCCTTACACTGAGGGTCGCCCGCATGTCTATTAACCAAGGTGCAAGTTGGTTTACCGTCCACCCTCAACTCACACTTTATCATCCCATCGCCCCCTGTATCTGTTGCATATTCCCTCTTTGTCTTGCCCCAAGTTGAGCTGGGTTCTTCATCAATCCCTGTTGTTGAGCCATAAACTGATTAGCACCCATTGGACCTTGTTGAGTCTCGGGCGCCTCAGGGAGCACAGCCATCGCATCAATCCATTCGTATTCCCTCAATAGGGCTCTAAGTAAGTAGTCGATGTTTGCGCGAGGGTGCTTTGCCAAGGCGCCGATTAACTCAACTATATCCTTCTTCTTCAAAGCCTTAGTGACTGGTGTCATACTCTCTACATCAATCTTCAAATTATACTCACCAACTATAGCATCCCTAGTGTACTCTACCCAATACTTAGACCCATCAACTCCTACTACCTGTACCACATGAGAGGTATCCCATCTATCAAAGATTATTTGGTTCACTTTCCTCATTACGTTAGCTAGTGTGTCAGCCACCATATCCCTTCTTTCATCAAGCCTCAACTCAAGGGCTTGTTGGACTACACTAACCTCATATGCCGTCTTCCTAGATGACCTCTCACTCTCTCCCATTTGCTGTCTCCCCATCCCCATTAGCTCTCTAATATCCTGTCTAATCTGCTCCACCCATCCAATTAAGTCCGGTGGGATGTGGGGTTGGAGAATAGAAACTTCCTGTCCAGGTGTCCCCTTTAATTTTACCACAGGTCCTACATTCTCACTCAACATCTTCGCTATCTCTGTATCCTCTATTAAAGTTCCATTAACAAGGAACTTCATAAGAGCTATCCTTCTATGAGCCATAGCCTGAGTTCTAGCTTCGTTAATCTCTAGCTGTTGAGGTTCTATAATCCCGACATCTGGCGTTCCCCAATACCATTCTGGGTCTTCATTAAAAGTAATATCTCCAAAGGGTAGACCTTCAATCTGAAGTACATCTTCCTCTGGAGGTCTAATAAAGTCGGGGTATCCAAACACTACCGCACTAACTTCCCTCCTCTTATAATCCCTGATTTCCCAAATCTCTACCCAGTCAGCCTCCTTGGTCAACTCATTATAGAAATCTTTCCTATTATTTTCCTTATATAATTGCTCAAGATGACTGCCCTTCAACTCACCTACATTCTTATACTTCGGGTCTTTCTTCACATCCTCTAGAGGACGATAGACCCTATGTGCTATCCACTCACACTCCTCCAATGTCCTCACCCCAAATGGAACAACTATATCATCAGGAACCACCCTAACCACCCAAGGCATACCAGGCTTTATATTAACATTGTACTCCAGATGTTCTCCCTTCTTATTAAACCCAGTTAGAGTGGCATCCGTTACACCCCCCATTGAGACAGTGTCAGAAGGGGAAAAGCCATACTGACTATCATACCCCACTTTTAATATCCCCTTAGAGGTAAAGAAGGCATCCAGTATGGCTGTTTTTATCACTTCCTTTACACCCATCTCCTGTATCAACCAATTATCCACCGCTTCCATTATCTTAGCATGTATCTCAAATCCTGGCTTGTATCTAGGAGTGACAGTAATGTATGGATTACGGAAATAGAGGTTAGGTACCAATGTCCTCGCCATAGCAAATACCAAATTATAGGGTAAGACACCTTTCTGTGGACTAACTCCTGGAAACTGGCCTCTATAATACCTCCTATAGGTATCCCACTTATCACAGTTACCAAAGTTCTTCTTATACCTAATCCCCTGCTCAATCAGTTCCGTCCATCTCTTTACATCATCTGTCTGTGACACATCTAAC
>Ga0315289_10010864_pt1 | contig 12970 bp, 10 predicted proteins | sample YL17G11_40_MG_FD_203452 | JGI IMG/M metagenome (GOLD analysis project Ga0315289, IMG submission 203452) | Sediment microbial communities from Yellowstone Lake, YNP, Wyoming, USA - YL17G11_40 | ecosystem: Environmental > Aquatic > Freshwater > Lake > Sediment | place: USA: Wyoming | collected...
ATTCAAGGCTAAAAGGGTAATTTCTTTCTGCTTTGCTCATCTTTTGCAGAAGGTGTTTCTGGGCCATTCAGAGATTAGTCTGGCATACTCAATCGGAAAGGGCACCGGGATCATGGCGCCTTCATGTCAAAGGCAGAGCCTATTGCTCGAGAAAAAGCGGGAAGATATATATCCGGCAGAATAAATGAGCACGTGATAGGAGGAGAAGCTGTTAAACAGCATTCTTATCGAAAAGGTGCGGGTTGGCGGCCTAGAGCTCAAGAAACCGCTTCCTCATGTCGGCAGCCGCTGGTTGGAAGGCCACAGAAGAAGGAGATATCATGGACGACCCAGTAGTCCATTACGAGATAGCAAAGGGCGGCCCTGCCATGATCATTAACGGCGGCGTCAGCATCCATGCTTCCGGGCGCCTCGGACCCAGGTCGGCCATATTCAATGACGACAGGCGCATCCCCTCCTTCGGGCGCTTTGCTCATAAAGTGCATGCAGGCGGAGCAGCAGTGGCGTTCCAGCTAACGCATTCCGGGCTTTGGGCCGGCCCTTATCAAGTAAAGACAGGCTCCACGCCCTTTGCGCCCTCATTCCTGATCAACGATGCCCTATGCAACTACATGAGTGCAAACCGGGAGGCGTGTCCTGCATCTGAAGAGCAAATTCTTGAGGTTGCTGGAGCCTACGGCGAAGCCGCAGCACGCGCAAAGCGTGCAGGTTACGATGCGGTGGAGGTTCATGCCGCCCACGATTCCTTGCTCTCGCAGTTCCTCTCCCCGCTGACAAACACTCGCAAAGACGATTGGGGAGGCAACGTGGAAAACCGCTGCCGTCTTCACTGCGAGATCCTGGCAGACATCCGCAGCAAAGTCGGGGCCAGCTTCCCTGTGATCATGAAGCTCGGCGTGCAGGACGGGCTGGAGAGGGGACTGCCTCTGAAGGAGGGCATAACAGCAGCCAAGATCATCGCCCAAACCGGAAATGTAGATGCCCTTGAAGTCAGCCAGGGTCTATCCGGCAGCACGACAGATTTCAATGAGACATCGATCAAGACCGGCATAACCAGCATTGAGAAGGAGGGCTACTACCGGGAATGGACGAAAATGGCTAAAAATGCGGTCAAGGACGATGTCCTGGTCATTATGCAAGGAGGACTGAGGTCCTTTGAGCTTGTGGAGCACGTTGTGCGCTCAGGCGAAGCGGACCTGGTTTCTATGTGCCGGCCGTACCTGCGCGAGACGGCGCTGATAAATCGCTGGTTGGGCGGCGATCGCACCAAGGCAACTTGCATCTCATGCAATAAGTGCGTGATGGCATCCATTATGGAGGGCAAGCCTCTGCAGTGTGCCATAAAGTGATATCATTTTTATAAGTCGGGCCCTGAGGAGGATTGCGAGTGTGTACGGAAATCAGTTCCGCAGTTTTTTTGCGCCTTGCCATAATAAGGGCAGAGGGTAGAACAAGCAATCTTGGCATTTTTTATTCCTAATAACAAAATAATTCTAGCCGCTCTTCTCCGCAAGCTGGCGTCAGGAGGAGCTGGCAGGAGTTATTTCTGCAAGAGACATATAGCACCGTCGCCGCCGCTTAAAAGGTGTCTTAGCCAGAAAAAATCAATCGATATTATCGCTTATGTAAGGCTTGATCCGGACCACTGGTATTCCTGCGGTCTTCTTAAGCAGCACATCATCAGTAACGGTGAAGGGATTGAATCCATAGACAAAGGCACCCAAGCCGCTGCCTCTCAAGATCTGGAGAATTGCATATGCCGCTTCTTTTGCGTACTTAACCTCCTCTGCAAACCCTTTCGTAGTACGACTGGGCAGAATTACTTCCACCTGAGGATTGGCCAAGATATTCAGGTACCACTCTCCTTTCAAATGTCTGCCCTGGTAGCAATATAGGTTCTCATCAATCACAGCGTAATTTACTGGAGTATAACGAATCTTCCCCGTCCTCCTGCCTGTCAGTTTGAGCACCATGATCCTGCCGGTAAGGGGATTGGATATCAATCTCCCCAGACCTCTTTTAAAGCCTGGTACGACGATATACCGATTCAAGATCCTGAAAGCAGCCCTCTCAAGGGATATTATGCTCATGCGTCCTCTTGCAAGCTCAATCATTTCTGGTCTGGTCACCTAAACATCCTTCTGATTGGCTAGCCTAAATATGTCTACTGCCTCCGCCTGTTGGACATCGCTCTCCTGCACATGGCCTTCTTGCAGCTCGCACATTCGGCATATCAACTGACACAAGAGAGATTACAAGCTACCCTCCACAGAAGTCATCGGAGCGCGCAAAAAAAGGCTCGCCCGGAGCGCTTCCAGGCGGTCTCCGCCAGCTGTGTACAGGTCCAGAGTTCCTGCCTGGGCCATCGGGAGGTCCAGAGACAGACTGTCTCCGCCCCCGCAGTCTCGAGGAGAACCAATCTGGAAATGAAACGGGGAAGCCATGGAATATATAGGAAAATCGTGGACGGCTCAGATCCAGGCTTTCTGGCAGTCGCCTTGATTGAGTTGATCTATTCCCCTGATAGCATGCTACCGCGGATTGTCCTTATGGGCGGGGATCCAGTGTCATGGAATCCCCCAGGCGAAATATAAGAAAATAAGTGCTCGCAAGAGGAGCAGAGATCAAGGAGACCAATCCCTGAAGATGAATCCGGCATTGAGTGGATCGATCGATCTTTCCGCAACATCAGGAAGAGAGGAAAGAGAAGATGTATTTCAAATTTTGTATGTGTTTAGCTCATCGGTCGTGAGCCGCTTAGTGGTTTGAATTTAAAGATGGCCATCTCTTTTCTTGCTCACTGCCGCCTGGATTTGAGTCTCCCGAGTGTGGTGTTGGCATCTGGGGGCTGTCTGTCTATGCTGGATTGTTTCTGACCCCTCTAAGTCTGGCTGTCCTCAGCGCTTTTCCCCCAAAACCACTATTGTGCTTCGTCCTGTGTCGCCCCGATGCCTTTAGCTCTCGCTCAAGGCCGCGAGCGGCCCCCCTGACCCCGCGTCCGCGGGGAACACTACCCGCAGGCACGTCAAAAGCAGTTGATAGATCGATTCGCTTTCACTTTTTTGTCGTCAAAGGACTGAGTGCCAAGGGAAGCGGAAACACCGATAGAGAGCGTTTTCCGAAGAGCTAAACACATTCCAAATTTTTAAGGATGGGCACAGCTTTTAATAGCTTTGACCACAGCACCTTCTCGTCGTAGATGAAGGTGCAGCAGGCATGATCCTGGTATACTCTCTTGGGGGTTCTATTGTGGCAGGAAAGGATCCAGAAGTCCTGCGCCAGTATGCCCGAACGTTGAAGGAGCTGTGCGAAGGCCATAAAGTCTACGTGGTGGTGGGAGGGGGCAGGATTGCCCGCGAGTATATCGAAAGAGCTCGCGATCTAGGCGCCAGCGAGATCTTCTGCGATCAGCTAGGGATAGGGGCCACCAGGCTGAATGCCATGCTGCTGGCTGCCGCCCTGGGCAACGTCGCGCCAGAGAATATCCCTGGCACATATTCGCAGGCCGCGGAGAGCCCTTACCCTGTAGTGGTGATGGGGGGCCTCTGCCCGGGCCAGACCACAGACACCGTGGCTGCTCTGCTGGCAGAAAGAGTTCGCGCAGATCGCTTGATCGTTGCCACCTCGGTGGAGGGAGTCTACACCTCAGATCCGGAGAAGGATCCTGCTGCCAGGAAGCTGGACATTATGACGGCTCGGGAGCTGGTGCGCCTGGCCATGGAGACGGAGATGCGGGCCGGCTCCAGGTCTCCCGTTGACCCCCTGGCGGCCAAGATCATCGAGCGCAGCTCTATACCGTCGGCTGTGGTCCTGGGAAGCATTGTCGAAAATTTAAAGAAAGGAGCCCTGGGCGGTCATAGCGGGACTGAGATCACGCATGGGTGAGTGACTTTATAAGGTCCCGATGGTTTACCACACCCCAGATGTTTCCATTTTCGGATATCACCAGCTGGCTGGCTCCAGTCCTCCCCAGCATCTTTATGGCCTCGTAAATGGGCTCCTCGGATTCGATGGTCAAAAAGCCGCGGGTCATGATCTCCTTGACCTCTACATTGGACTTGCCATCGGCTACTGCTTTGGCGATATCATCTAAGTTGATCAGTCCCGGTGAGCTGTCATCCACCAGGGCCTCCTGCACCCCGTTGTGCACCAGAATCCGGGAGGCCTCCTGCAGGGAGATATTAGGGCTTATGCGCACTGCCCGGCGGGCGATTCTCTTGACGGGGATCTTTGGAACGGAGATCATCTCTTTTACCCGCAAGATCAGCCGACTCATGGTGTCGTCCCTTCCCACCACCTTGCCCCGCAGGTAGAGCTTGTTCACCGGGGTGGGACCGATCTCGATCTCGTCACCCACATCGAAGTCCCGGATGTTGCCGATGATGCGGATCAAGCCATCGCATTGCTGGGAGTTCATGACCTTGTTGAAGACTATCTCTGAGGCCGAAACGCCATCCACTGTCACCCCGTTCCTGATTACAGGGACCACCACCTCCTCTCCGCCGTGGTCCAGGTTCAAGACCTGATAGGCGTCTCCAGTGGCTTTGTAACCTCCTTTGGGGCCCGGCACTCCTTCAACCAGTCTCAAAGCCTTCAGGGATTGCATCTGATTCCTTATGGTCCCTGGGTTGCGATCGATCAGCTCGGCAATCTCTTCACCTTTAACCGCCCGACCTTCGCGGCGATGGATATTGATCAGCGCGGTTAATATGTCCCGTTGAACTGGCGTTAGATCCATGATTATATCGGGCTTCCATCAGGATTAATTTCCTATATAGATTTATTGATCCAAAAGCAAACTAAAATTTATTTCAAATCGAATAGTCTTTGTGCTCTTTTCAAAAAAATTGCGATTTATCCATTTTGAAATCACTTCCTGCGCATAGGGCAAACTTTTTCTCCCCTAGTAGAAAGGCGTCCCATCCGCTGCCAGATCCCTCTGACCGGCTCCTTGAAGATGCTGCCCCAGGATTCGGGCATGCAAGCACATGGAGAGATCTCACCGCTGGGCGCAACATGCATCCAGCTCCGGCCAGCGAAGCAGCCGAAGCGCCGCAGAGCACCGGGCACAGAGAAGATCCTGGGCGGGCCCGCCTCCTGCACAAACCTCTCCAGATCACGGTGGTCCTCCTCGCAGAGGGTCACGCCGCTCTTCTTCGCCCATCGGCCTGTGGGCACCACCTCGAAGAAGGTCAGCTCATGGGCGCCCGTCCGGCGGGCGAGGCTGTGGAACTCCTTTAGATGTTTTACATTTTGGCGTCGGAGCACTACATAGATGTCCACCAGAAGGCCTGCTAAAAGAGCGTTTTCAGCTGCCTGCATGGCATCGCGGAAGGCTCCCTCTCGGCCGCGCATGGCATCATGCTCTTCGGCGACGGGGCTGTCAAGGCTCACGTTGACCGCATAAAGCCCGGCCTCTTTCAGACGTCTTGCCAGCTGGGCAGAGAAGCCGACTCCAGACGTGAATAGGGTTGAGACCGCTCTGTGGTCCACCGCCGCCACCAGATCCGGGAGCTCCCTGTAAAGAGTCGGCTCGCCGCCGTCGAATATTACCAGAGTGGTTCCCATATCCAGGATCTGCTTTATGAGATCCTTCACCACATCCGGCGCGAGGAGCAGCTTTCGGCCGCTGTCCGGCAAGGCACAGTGGAGGCAGCGGTTGGGGCATTCCTCGGTTATGGAGATGGTGACCTGATCGGGGGTGCGTATGCCGAAAAGGGCCTTGACCTGGCTTCCTGCAAATCTCCGAAAGGCCAGGCTTGGAACTGGAGGATGCCAGGTGGAGAGGCATAGCCTCTCTCCGGCCGATGCCGGCAGCTGGCCGTCGATCATCCCAGCAGCGGATCTCATGGCCGGGAACAGGGATAGGGGTCCTTTGAAGTCGACCTTCACCCTCCCCTCCTGCAGCCGGGCTACGGCCCTGAGCAGGGGGCTGTCGTAGAGAAGGTACTCTTTTTCAGTAGACATCATCGGGCTCAAAGACCTTCTCGCCAACCACTTTGCCGTCCAGGTTTCTGTAGAAGCACGACCTGTAGCCGGTGTGGCATGCTCCGCCCGTCTGCTCCACCAGGAGAAGTACGGCATCGCTGTCGCAGTCGATCCTTATCTCCTTCACCAGCTGATAATGCCCGGAGGACTCTCCCTTGAGCCAGAGCTTATTCCTGGACCGTGACCAGTAGTGGGCCTTGCCTGTCTCTCTTGTCCTGGCCAGGGCCTCCTCGTTCATATATGCCAGCATTAGAACTTCGCGCGTCTTCCAGTCCTGGGCAACGGCTGGCATCAGCTTCTCCATGGATCTAGAGATAGCGAATATATACTATAAAGCCCTACCTCTATAGATATGATATGTGCCACGTGCAAGGGCCGGGGTCTGTGCGGTAGGCCCTACTGCCCCATACTCCGCAGGCTGGAGGAGACATCCGCCCTGCCCAAGATAGGCACCAGCCTTGAGGGGCTCTCCCCCCCGGAGGTCTTCGTAGGCAGGCATGGCTATCCTTCGGTGAGAGCAGGGCCCGTGGTCCCCGCTCTTGAAACTTATCATGGGCAAACTCTCGGCATGGAGATCGCAGAGATAATCGCCTCGAGGTCCTCCATGGTCCGCTCTGAGGTCCGCATAGGGGTCAAGGAGGCCCTGGCCCCCGGCAGGCTGCTGGAGGCCTGCCAGCAGATGGCCATGTCTTCGGCTCCCGTGGGCACAGAGGTCACCTTTCACAAGCCCCCTCAGGCCAGGATGCACTTCGACGGAGTGCTCTCTCCCTCCGGCCCTCACGGCCAGCTGAAGGAGATGGAGATCACCACCAATCCGCTAGTCCCGCGCAAGGTGGACGAGGTGGTTGAGGACAAAAACACCATAGCGGCGGAATCCGTGGGAGAGCTCTACTCAACCGGAATCGGCCTGGAGCACATCTCCCGGCTGCTCTCCTTCGGCCTCCTGGGCAAGAAGAGGAGGCTAGTCCCCACCCGCTGGTCCATCACCGCCTCCGACGACATGGTGGGCAAGCTGCTTACAGAGAGAATCGCAGAAAATCCTACAGTGAACGATTTTTATCTATACTCGGCAGAGGATCTGGGCAACCACTTCGAGATAATGCTTCTTCCAATGGTCTACAGCTTTGAACTGATCGAGATCTGGATGCCGGGGTCGGCCTGGTCTCCGCAAGGATGGATGGGCTCTGATAGGGAGGATCTGAGGGGCAAGAAAGAGTACAGCCCCCTGGCGGGAGGCTATTATGCGGCGAGGTTGGCGGCGCTCGAGCAACTCTGTCATCTTGGAAGGCAGTCTGCTGTTCTGGCGGTCAGGGAGATCTCGGAGGCCTACTGGGCTCCCCTGGGGGTGTGGGTGGTCAGAGAAGTGGCAAGAAAGGCCATGGCAGCCCCGCCCCGGAGGTTCGGCAACCTGGGGGAGGCTCTCGCGGAGATGGATCAGCGGATAAAGACGCCGGCAGCAGAGTGGCGGAAGCTCTCCCAGCTTTTAGCGGCCCCTGCGCAGAGAAGGCTGGCTGATTTCTTTTAGCATTCTGGCCGGCATCGCGGGTCCAGGGGGCATGGAATAACATATTATTATTTATAACTTTATCATATATATTCCAGGTTTGGTTTACAAGCGACTGTTACCAAGCCTTTCGTGAATGGATGATTGAACTGCCTATGCAACCTATCAGATTCTATCAGCCTGATAACGTCTGCGCCCGTAAGTAGATACCCACACAAACTAGACAAGGCCTCTACCCATCCTATCCAGGCATTATCGGGGGCGGTTCCAGAGAGCGCTCACCTCCTCCGGGGCCCGCAGGCGCCGGAAGGGAAGAGCAAATCGATCTATATCTATCAAACCGTTTTCAACGCCCCGGTGTGTAGTGTTCCCCACGAACGCCCGAGGTAACCGCCCGCGTTCTCGCGCGGGATCTAAAAGCACCGGGGCGACACAGGAAGAAGCAGCGAGGACAGCCAGACCTAGAGAGAGGCCGACAAACCAGCATCTCCCTTTATGTGATGCATGCCATACCACACTTGAGCGCATCAAACATCGCGGCAGTGAGTGGGGAAAAAGACGGCCGACGGAGACCACCAAAAGGAACAGCAGGGACTCAACAGTCTCCAGATGCTGAGATCAAGCCTGGCCAGCTAAACACGTACGGAAAATGTAAAGGAATAGAAGCCCATGAACGGCATCTTCCGGGGGACGGAACAGACGCTAGCATAAGCATATCAGGGCAATGGACCTTGTGGGAAAGATCCTGATCTTCCCGATTCTAAATGGCGGGCACGCCAGCGGTTGCCAGCAGCGCCTCACGCTAGTTTATCCAGAAGCTTTCTCCTCCCCTGTAGACCTGTAAGCGACAGTTACCCACAGTAGGTCTGCTCCCTTCCGGGCCTGAACCGTTGCCTGCAATTATGGTACATGAGCCTGCCTTCAGGAAGGCCCATAGACCGGTGCCGCCCCTGCAGGACGGAGAATCATTGTCCGCAGCTGGACTAGCATGCTGCGCCCAAAGTCGTCCGCCAGCTTCGCCCCCCGCATGTCGACGATTTCGGGTTATAGGTGACGCCGAACCACCCAGACTGCCCGCCACTTTTAAGGTTGAGTTCGATAGCTATAAAGCTAACGCAGATGGAGGTTAGATCTTATGGAAGAGGATATAAGCAGCAATATGGGATTTATCATGGGAAATAAGCAGCGAGAGAGGGTAGTGCAGATCTTGGGCTCCAAGGGGAAGATGGCTCCTGAGAAGATAGCCAAGATAGAGCACATGCCTCTGCCCACCGTGAAGAGGATACTTGAGGAGCTGGGCGGCAGGAAGATAGCGGCCGAAGATGGCGGCTCCTGGGGGCTGACTGAGCAAGGCCAGGCTCTCGAGAAGGAGATGAAGAAGCGCGTCTGATACGAATAGGGAGAGGGGTGCCCTTCAGAGATCGGAGATTGTCCAGGGGCGTCCGGACGATCTGCGGCTTATAGGCTTTGGGCTCCAGTAGGCTCGCAAAGCCTATGCCCGGCATCGCCCTGAAAGGAAGAGCTGCAATCTTCGGCTCTCCCGTCAGACTTGCCCGAGGTATATGCCAGGCGGCCAGACAAACGGCCTTTCTAATTTTTAGAACCAGCCTTCCGGTCGCATCCCTGCTTGAAGATGGCCTCTTTCCGGATCGGCAACTTGCGGACAGGAGAAAGCCCGTCTTTGGGGCCAAAAAGAAGTCCTGCAGAAGATGACAGGATTCAAGAGGCAATAGATCTTCCACAACTTTTTTCTCGCTTTCTCCCCGGCTCTTGGCGGATGGCATGATGTTATGATGTTACGAAATGTTTAAATAGGAACTCCACTAACCCCCACTAACCATAGGTTAGTAATTCCGGGTGATAAAGCGTCGAAGGGCCAGAGGCTTGCCCACGAAGGGAATAAGTCTCTCTCGGGAGCAATACCCGCGGAGAAGCTTCCTGTAGGTGTTTCTGGCCTTCTGGCAAGGCAGCAAAAAAAACTTGATCAATCTTGAGATGAATAAATATATTGGAGGTCTTTATGGCTGAAGAGATCACTCTCAAAGTAATTGAAGCGCGTCCCTCTGATGTGGGAAGGAGCATCGCTAGAGTTGATCCTGCGGTCTTCCGGCAGAAGGGCTGGCAGGCAGGGGACATTCTGAGCATACAGGGCAAGAAGAAGACTGCCGCCCTGCTCTGGCCCGGCTATCCCGACGATACGGGTACAGGAGTCATCCGCCTTGACGGCAACATCAGAAGAAACGCAGGCGTGAGCATTGACGATAAGGTTCCTGTCAAGGTGGTGCAGGCCGCTCCCGCCGAGGCCGTGGTCTTTGCCCCAACTGTGCCCCTGCGCATAACGGGTGCGGAGGAGTACCTGAAGAGGTACATGGAGGGCCGCGTCATTACCAGGGGCGATATCATCGAGATAGGCGTCATGGGACGCAAGATAGAGCTCATGGCCACCAGGGTCTCGCCGGCCAAAGAGGCTGTGGTCATAGGGGATCGCACCAGAATAGAGATCTCCGAGAAGCCGGCCAAAGAAGAGAAGGCCCTTCCACGAGTCACCTACGAGGATATTGGAGGCCTGGGCAACGAGATCAAGAAGGTCAGAGAGATGATTGAGCTTCCCATGAAGCACCCCGAGCTCTTCGAGCGCCTGGGCGTGGAGGCGCCCAAGGGAGTTCTGCTTTACGGTCCGCCAGGCACGGGCAAGACCCTGCTGGCCAGAGCCCTGGCCTCGGAGACCAACGCTCACTTCGAGATTCTGAGCGGCCCGGAGATCATGTCCAAGTACTACGGCGAATCGGAGGAACGTCTCCGGCAGCTCTTCAAGACGGCAGAGGAAAACGCCCCCAGCATTGTGCTCATCGACGAGATCGACTCCATAGCGCCCAAGCGCGAGGAGGTAACCGGAGAGGTAGAGAGGCGCGTGGTGGCGCAGCTTCTGGCCTTGATGGACGGCATGGAGGCAAGGGGAAAGGTCGTGGTCATCGGCGCCACCAATCGGCCTGATGCCCTTGATCAAGCGCTGCGCAGGCCTGGGAGGTTCGACCGGGAGATCGAGATCGGAGTTCCCAACAGAGAATCCCGGCTGGAGGTACTGCAGATCCACGCTCGCGGCATGCCCCTCTCCAAGGATGTGAACCTGGAGAAGCTGGCGGATGTGACCCACGGCTTCGTGGGCGCCGATCTGGCGGCTCTGGCCAGGGAGGCGGGCATGAGGTCTCTGCGTCGCATCCTGCCCGAGCTCGACCTGGAGGTGGAATCCATCCCAGCAGAGGTCCTGAACAGGATCGAGGTCAACAACGACGACTTCCTTGACGCCCTAAAGGACCTGGAGCCCTCTGCCATGCGCGAGGTGATGGTGGAGTCGCCCAACGTCAAATGGGAGGAGATCGGGGGCTTGGGCGAAGTCAAGCAGCAGCTGGTGGAGTCGGTGGAGTGGCCGCTCGCCTATGCCAAGCTCTTCCAGCATATGGACGCCAAGCCACCCAAGGGCATCCTCCTCTACGGCCCTCCCGGGACTGGAAAGACACTGCTGGCCAAGGCTGTGGCCACGGAAAGCCAGGCCAACTTCATCTCCGTCAAGGGGCCGGAGTTCCTGAGCAAATGGGTGGGCGAGTCGGAGAAGGCGGTCAGAGAGACCTTCCGCAAGGCTCGTCAGGCTGCGCCTTCAGTGGTCTTCCTGGATGAGATCGATTCCATAGCTCCCGCCAGGAGCTCTGGGACGGCGGACTCGCATGTGACCGAGAGGGTCATCTCCCAGATCCTGACTGAGCTTGATGGCCTGGAGTCGCTCAACAATGTGATAGTCATAGCGGCGACCAACAGGCCGGACATAATCGATGCCGCGCTGCTGCGGCCGGGACGCTTCGACCGGCTCATCGAGATCGGCATGCCGGATGAAAAGGCCCGCCTGGAGATCCTCAAGATCCACGCTGCCAAGAAGCCTCTGGCCGAGGATGTAAGCCTGGAGGAGCTGGCGAAAAAGACGGACAAGTACTCCGGAGCCGACCTGGCGGCCATCGTCAACGAGGCCGTGATGCTGGTCATTAGGGAGTGCGTGGTGGCGGGCAAGGCAAAAGAGGAAGAGCAGCTGTGCGCCTACAAGATCGAGAAGAAGCACTTTGACGAGGCGCTAAAGAAGGGCCAGCCCACGGCTACGGAGATGGACCTATACAAGAGGTTTGCCAAGGCCAAGACCTTTTGAGGCGGGAGGCGGGCCCCTCCCCCTAAAATATTTGAGGCATCCCTCGGGAATAGAGGCGGAGCCAGGTGGTTCTGAGCCGTCGCCGACAGCTGTAGCCAGGCTTCCTGCCCCAGGCATCTGGTCGGCATTAGGCATAGGTCATTTCAATAACATCCCGCACCGCGCCCTCTAAGCTATCTACTACTTCCGGAGGCACATACGCTCGGGGCGTCTGGGAGCGGGCGATGCAGGTAAATTTGGGTGAACAAATGCATTCCAGTATGCTCCTGGCCTTTTCTAGTCTCTTTGCTACGACTTCTTCAACTGGACCCCTGTCGCTGATTCCGTATAAAGCGTCGAGGTCGAATTCGATAGCCACCGGGAAAAAGCTCTCCTTGAGGTCTGCTCTGAAATTATCCAGTGTAATTTTTTGCGACAGTGGGATAGTCTTTCCCCGCCATTCCTTCAATTTGGTGAGAGCTTCGTCCCAGACAATCCGTTTGCGTCTTCTTCCAGCTACTAAGGTATATTTTTCCTTTGTCTTTGGCGCATCTATGATCTTTGAACCTGAGATTCTTCCGTAGGCATCTATCTTTTCTTCCCTGGGATTAAAATGGTACAGGACCACTACAACGCCAGAATGCACCGCAGGACATGTGAAGTTACCTTCATTAAGATCTCTCTTTGCGTATTCAAATAGGTAGGGCATTATTTTAGCCACATATTCGAGATTTTGCCTACCTTCTCTCGCAGGCAAAGCGGGACACTCATGGTTCATGTCATGGTGCTCGTCTATTCGAACTCCAACTAAAGGCATTTTCAGCTCTAGATATTCTCTGAACCAGTAGGGCAGGACCTCCTTATGTGAATCGACTATCACTGTCTTCATGTCTACCACACCAGCTCACAGTCAATAACTTTGAACATCGCGGAATAAATACCTTATTTCCAAAAGGAAAAATGACCCTAAGTCAAAGAAAGGAACAGACCTCATCACGCGCCCCGTAAAGCGACGCTAGAAAGAAAGCCCATGTAGTAGCAATCCCTGGTGGATGCCTACTTCTGGGGCTGATCTTTTCGACGGCGTTGGGAATCCAGTTGCGATTAATGACTATGGTAAAATCAAATTGCAATAGCAGGAGAGGTAATCGATTGCTGAGTTATCAGGCCGTAGTCTTCTCTACTCCAGCCCATCCCTTATGCGGGCTATTATAGTCATACGCATAAATTTTTATAATTTTTATTATTTAATATAAACTTCTCGATCCAATAACCTGCATAACTTTTGCATTCTGCGAACCTGCAAA
>Ga0315289_10010865_pt1 | contig 12969 bp, 10 predicted proteins | sample YL17G11_40_MG_FD_203452 | JGI IMG/M metagenome (GOLD analysis project Ga0315289, IMG submission 203452) | Sediment microbial communities from Yellowstone Lake, YNP, Wyoming, USA - YL17G11_40 | ecosystem: Environmental > Aquatic > Freshwater > Lake > Sediment | place: USA: Wyoming | collected...
TTTGTCCAGGAACGCGACCTGATGATATTTTTCTCGACTTACCTTTCCATCCCGCCGATAAAAGTCCTCAACCTCAAAATATCTCCGGAGATACTTGATCTTGTGCCGCGCGAAATAGCCAGAAAGCACATGGTCCTTCCCGTGGGCAAGGTCGGTAATACCCTTACCGTAGCCGTGGCTGATCCGCTTAACGTGATCTTGGCCGACGACATGGAACGGGTCACCGGCTGCAAGATCAGCCCGGTGATCGCCCTGCGTTCGGAACTGCGCCAGGCGATGGAATTGCATTACAAAGAGTCCATGACCAGCGCCATCGAGGAGATCATAAAAGATTCCGACGGCACGACGCTGGAGTTCATAAAATCCGAAGAAGAAAAAGACCAGGTCAGGGATGAAGATATCCTGCGTTCCATCGAGGACGCGCCGATCATCAAGATGACCAATTTTATCTTGAAAAAAGCCGTGGATGAACGGGCCAGCGACGTGATGATCGAGCCGATGCTGGCCAGCGGCAGGGTACGTCTGCGCCAGGACGGGGTCTTGCGCGAGATCCAGGTCTTCCCCAAGAAGATGCACCCTTTTATCATCTCCCGCGTCAAAGTCATCGCCAACCTCAACATCACCGAACACCGTTTGCCTCAAGACGGCAGGTTTCGTATGAGTATCTCAGGCAACGACGTGGATTTCCGCGTCTCGATCATGCCGGCCACAAGCGGTGAGAGGGCAGTATTGCGGGTCCTGGACCGTTCCGCCGGCCTTAAAAAACTTGATGACCTGGGCTTTGAGGAAAACTTGAGCGGCGTGATCAAGAACGACATAGTGTCCAGCTTCGGCATGGTCCTGGTATGCGGGCCTACCGGCTGCGGAAAGACCACCTCCCTTTACTCATTGCTTAATTATATCTACAGCCCGGAAAAAAATATCGTTACCGTGGAAGACCCGATCGAATATCAGCTGGAAGGCGTAAGCCAGGTGAACGTCAATTACGAAGTCAACCTGACTTTCGCGGCTACCTTACGTTCGATACTGCGCCAGGACCCGGACGTGATCATGGTGGGCGAAATACGCGATTTCGACACCGTGGATATCGCCATAAAAGCCGCGCTCACCGGGCATCTGGTGCTTTCCACCCTGCACACGACTACCGCCTGCGGTTCAGTGACCCGCCTGGTCAACATGGGGGTAGAGCCGTTTTTGCTTTCTTCCACGCTGATCGGCGTGCTGGCCCAGCGTCTGGTGCGTAAACTTTGTCCGCGCTGCCGCCAGGTCAACGACCTGTCGCAAGAATTGCGGCTGAAATATCATGTGCCGCCGGACATCACCTTATATAAACCCAAGGGCTGTCCGGCCTGTAATAACTTCGGTTACCGCGGCCGTATGGCTTTAATCGAGTATTTGCACCTGGTGCCGGAAATAAAAGCCACGATCAACCAGGGTGCCAACGAACACGTTATAAAACGGCTGGCCCGTAGTTTGGGCATGCGCACCCTGCGCGAGGACGGCATGGCTAAAGTAGCCCAGGGGCTTACCAGCCTGGAAGAAGTGATAAACGTTACGGCGGCGGATGAAGAGTGATGGAAACCTTAAAACAAAGAATAGCCAGGAACTTGGCGGAATATAAAAATATTCCCCAGGAAATCATGGCCAGGCTTGAACAGGAAAGCCCGGACATCAAAAGCTTCACAGCCAAAGTCGTCGAGCGCAAGCTGGCGGGCGAAGAAGACGTTTTATTTATACTTTCGCGGGAATACCGCGTGCCGTATTTGGACCTGGACAAGTTCAAAGTCAACCCCGCCAACAAAGAACTTTTGCCTAAAGACCTGGCCTTTCGCTACAAAGTCCTGCCGGTATCAAGGGTCGGCGAAGTACTCACTGTGGCTACGGCTAATCCTTTTGACGTGGTGATCCTTGACGACATCAAAGCGGCCACGGTTTATAAAAAGGTCGGTCTGATCCTGGCCGCGGAAGAGAAAATAATCAAAGCCCTGAACGCGCTTTATTCGGAGACGGCGACTTTGGCTTTTGTGGAAGAAGCGGCCAAGGCCGACGCGGGAGAAGTGAAAGAAGTCGTGGTGCGCGAGGAAGCGGGCCTGGAGACCCTGATAAAAGAAAGTAAACTGCCGCCCATCGTGCGGGTGGTGGATATGATGGTTTATGAAGGCCTGAAGCGGCGCGCCTCCGACATCCACATCGAACCCAGCGAAAAAGACCTGGCGGTGCGTTACCGCATCGACGGCGTCCTGCATCAGGGCCTGATCCTGCCCAAACGCAATCAGAGCGCCATCATCGCCCGTTTGAAGATAATGTCGTCCTTGAACATCACGGAATTCCGGGTGCCCCAGGACGGCCGTTTCAAAGTAAAGCTGGAAGATAAAGAGATAGACTTTCGCGTGTCCAGCCTTCCCACCAGTTTCGGCGAAAAGATCGTGCTGCGTATCCTTGACCGGGGAAGCCTTTCGTTGGGCCTGGTGTCCCTGGGTTTTTCGCCAGGGCCGATGAAGCTTTTTGAAGAGGCCCTGGCCGCGCCTTTTGGGATAATCTTGGTGACCGGTCCGACCGGGTCGGGTAAGTCCACCACACTTTACTCGGTGATCAACCAGATCAATCATCCGGACAAGAACATCATAACCATTGAAGACCCGGTGGAATATCAGCTGGACGGCATCACCCAGATACAGGTCAAACCGGAAATAAACCTGACTTTTGCCGGGGCGCTGCGCAGTGTTCTTCGTCAGGCCCCGGATATCATCATGGTCGGTGAGATCCGTGACAGCGAAACCGCCGGTATCGCCATCAAGGCCGCGCTGACGGGTCAGTTTATATTTTCCACCTTGCATACCAACAATTCCGTGGGCGCCATAACCCGGTTGATCGACATGGGGATAGAACCGTTCTTGCTGGCGGCGTCTTTTATCGCTTCCACGGCCCAACGACTGGTGCGCAAGCTTTGCCCTAAATGCAAAGCCCAGTCCGCGGTGGATGAGACCCTTTTGTCGCGGATCGGCCTGGCGCCCGGCTCTGGCGACAAACTTTACCGGCCCAAAGGCTGCAGCTATTGCAACGGTACCGGTTACCGCGGCCGGGTGGCGCTCTTGGAAATACTTTCCCTTGACGACGCGATAAGGGAAATGGTGATCAAACGTGCCGCGGAAGACGAGATAGTCGAATACGCCCGCAAAAAGCGCGGATTTCTGTCTTTGAAAGAAGACGGTTTCGCCAAATGCCTGGCCGGGGTGACCAGCTTGGAGGAAGTGTTGAGGGTGGCCGGATAAATGGTATAATACGATCATTGGTCAGTAGACATTAAGACATTAGAAATTTCCAGGAGGTTGATTATGCCGGTATTTTCTTATACCGCCAAAAATTATAAGACCGGACAGATAATCAAGGGCCAGGTCGAGGCCGAGTCTAAGGAAAAGGCCGTGGCCGCGCTGCACGCTCAGGGCAATACCATCCTTTCGCTTACCCCGGGCCGCGAAAAAAAATCCGGCGACAAACTGGCCAATAAAGGTAAAGTCAAAGTAGAAGAACTGGTGATATTTTCACGCCAGCTCACCACTTTGATCGAAAGCGGCATACCGGTAGTGGGCGCTTTTGAGACACTTTACATCCAGACGGAAAACCCTTATTTTAAAAAAGTGATCAGCCTGATCGCCAAGGACCTGCGCGAGGGTTCTTCGTTTTCGGGGGCGATCGGCAAATACCCTAATATTTTCAGCGAACTTTATATCAGCATGGTGGAAGCGGCGGAAGCCTCGGGAAACCTGCCGGAAATACTGGAGCGATTGTCGGTCTATTTGGAGCGCAGCAATTCTTTGCGCAAAAAAATAATGGCCAGCTTGACTTATCCGGTCATAGTCATACTCATGGCCGGAGCCATAAGTTCCTTTTTGGTATTCAAAATCATCCCCACCTTTAAAGAGATATTTTCATCCCTGGGCGGCAAGCTGCCCGCGCCTACCCAGCTGCTGATAAGTCTTTCCGACGGGCTAAAGAAATATTTCATCGTTAACACGATAGCCCTGGTCGCTTTGATTTTCGGCGCCAAAAAATACATCAGTACGCCCGACGGCAAGCGGCAATATCATAAAATGCTTCTCAAGCTGCCGATCGTAGGCTCCATCGTCCAAAAAATAGCCATCGCCCAGTTCGCCCGTACTTTTTCTACCCTGGTGCGCAGCGGCGTTTCCATCATCACCAGCCTTGAGATAGTGGCTAAGACTTCCGGCAATAAGATTATCGAGGACGCGGTGCTGGGCGCGCGCAAGTCCGTCCAGGAAGGCGTGCCGATTTCCGAGCCGCTGGAAGAATGCGGGGTATTTCCGCCGATGGTCACCCGTATGATCGCGGTCGGCGAGAAAAGCGGAAAGCTGGAAGCCATGCTTACCAAGGTGGCCCAGTTTTACGAAGAACAGGTCGAGACAGTGATCGCCGGTCTCACCAGCATTATCGAGCCTTTGGTCATCGGTTTCTTGGGGATAGTGGTGGGCGGCATAGTAGTGGCCTTATTTTTACCGATCGTTTCCATCACCAAGCTGGTCTCGGGCGGTTAATTGTAAGCGCTTACCTTGACTTTTAAGCGGTTATATGTTATATACTACCCAAGCGCGGTAAGCGCCGGGTGTCCTCTATATATTTATATTTTTTCCAACCCCATGAAACTCAAAGACTTATATCAACGAGCCATTGCTGAAGGCATAAATGCCGATATCCGCGGTGATTCCGGGATAAAGAAGCTGCTGGCCGAGACTGCCAGCCGCTGTCAGGCTTTGACCGGCAGGGATAAAGAGTTATTTGACCGGGAAAGCCTGACCAACCCTTTTAGCGACAGCCGCATTATTCACGGCGATCCGGAGACGGAAGTAAAATGCTTCCTGGCCGGTATAGACGTAGAAGGCGCCGAGATGCTTACCGCCCATACTCTGCGCGGCCGCGGTGTTAAGATCGATTTGGTGATGGCGCACCATCCGGAAGGCAAGGCCTACGCTAATTTTTATGAAGTGATGGACCTTCAGGTCGACGCTTATTTTCGCGAAGGTATCAGTATTAGCGCGGCCCAGGATTTTTTAAGCGAGCGCAAAGCCCAGGTAGCCAGGCGGGTGCACGCGGCTAATCACCAGCGTACCGCTGACGTGGCCCGGCTTCTGGATGTGCCTTTGATCTGCTTGCATACGCCCTGTGATAACCTGGCCTTCCAGTTCGTGAACGCTCTGGTATCCGATAAAAAGCCCGATACCTTAGGTAAGGTCATCGAATTATTGATGAACATCCCTGAGTACGATCACGCGGCCCGTTTCAATAACCCGCCGATGATCGTTTCCGGCGCCAAAGACTCAAGGGTATCGCGGGTGCACGTGGAGTTTACCGGCGGCACCCAGGGGCCGCAGGATATTTACAGCCATCTCGCCGCCAAAGGCGTGGACACGATCATTGCCATGCACCAGTCCGAGGACCATTATAAAAAATGCAAAGAAGCTCACATCAACGTGATATTCGCGTCCCACATCGCCTCCGACAGTTTGGGCTTTAACCTGATGTTGGATCACCTGGAAAAGTGCGCCGGTTTTCTGGAAATAAAAGAATTCGGCGGTTTCCATCGGGCAAAACGATGATTCCCCAACCTTTTATCGACGATATCCAGAGCCGCTCCGATATAGCCGAAATAATCGGCGGCTATATCCCATTAAAGCGGGCCGGCCGTAATTTTAAGGCAGTTTGCCCGTTTCACGCGGAAAAGACACCGTCTTTTTTGATCAGTCCGCAGAAACAGATCTTTCATTGTTTTGGCTGCGGCGCCGGCGGCGGCGTGTTACAGTTCATGATGCTCTATGAAAAAGTGACGTTTCCTGAAGCGGTTCAGATGCTGGCAACTCGTTTGGGCCTGGAAGTGCCGGCGCAAAAAGGCGCGCCTGACTCAGGCAAGCAGGCCGTCTATGACGTCCTGGCCCAGGCCGCGGATTTCTACCATCACAATCTTCTGAAAGAGAACAGCCGCCGGCAGCTGGATTATTTGACCGGGCGGGGCCTGGACCTGGAGACCATCAAACAGTTTAGGCTGGGGTTTTCCGGCGGTCCGCTCAGAGTTATGGACGTTTTGCGTAAAAAGGGCTTTACCCTGGATTTGCTTGCGAAAGCTTCTCTGGTCGTGCCGGGACAGGAGGGTTTTCGGGACACGTTTTTCGATCGGGTGATGTTTCCTATTTGCGATACGCGTTCCCGGATAGTCGGTTTCGGCGCGCGGCTCTGGCAGGAGCGGCCCGGCGCGCCCAAATACATCAATTCTCTGGAAGGCCCGGTGTACTCCAAGCGCGAGCAGTTGTTCGGGCTTAATTTCGCCCGCGACGCGGTAATGCGCCAGGATGCCTTGATCATAGTGGAGGGGTACATGGACGTGATAGTGCCGTTTAGCCGCGGCATAAAAAATATCGCGGCCTCCAGCGGCACGGCCCTGACCCAGGAACAGATAAAACTGATCCGGCGCTTTACATCTAACGTTGTCCTGGTCTATGATTCCGACCAAGCCGGCGAAGCCGCCAGCTTAAGGGCGCTTGACCCGCTGCTGGCAAACGAGATAAACTTGCGGATAGTCCGGCTGCCGGCCGGCCACGATCCCGACAGCTTAGTCAGAAAAGAGGGAGCTGAAGGGTTTCGCAAGCTTCTGGATAACGGCCAGGACTTTTTTGATTTCAAATTAAGCGTGCTTTGCGCCGCCAGCGACGTTCGCACCACCGCCGGTAAATCCGCGGTGGCCAAGGAGATGTTTACATCGATCAGCCGGATAAAAAGCGAAATAGTGCGTTACGATTATCTGGCCAGGCTGGCTCAAGCGTTATCGGTGAAAGAAGAATCTTTGATCGCCGAGTTCAATAAGGGTAACGTAAGCTCGCGCCAGCCGGTCGCGCCAGGACCAGCGGCCGGATCAGACCCCGTGCCCCTGACCGACAAAGTGTTAGTCAAGTTTATGGCCCAGAGCCCGGGGGCTTTCGCCCTGATAAAAGGTAATGTCCGGCCGGACGATTTTGTCTCCGCGCAGGCCCGGCAGACTGCCGACTACTTTTTTAAGAACTACAGCGGTTTGGGCCTGGAGGCTTTTATCTCCTCCATCGAAGACAGCCAGGTCAGCGGTTTTTTGAGCGACCTGATCCTTGATGAGAACGTTCCGCTGGATAAAGCGGCGTTTAAAAGCAGCCTGCTGAAAGTGCGCGGACAGCGCTTGCGCCTGGAGCAAAAACTTTTGCGCGATCAGATACGTGAGGCCGAAAAAAGCGGCGACTCCTGCCTCCTGAAACAACTGATGACCAAATATATGAGCCCCAAATAAAGAGGTAAAAAAATGGTAAAGAAGAAAATACTGGCCCGCAACATCGAACAGCTGATAGACCTGGGCAAGAAAAAAGGCTACCTTACGTATGACGAGATAAACCATTTTTTGGCCGAAGAGGTGGCGTCGCCTGAGGAGATGGATACGATACTTGAGCACCTGGATAACCAGAACATCAGCGTGCTGGAGGCCAAAGAAGTCCAGGAATGGGAGAAGGAAAAAGATAAAGATAAAAAAGAGACGGTTTCCGCAAGCCCCTCGGTGGATGACCCGGTCAAGATGTACCTCAAGCAGATGGGCCAGATCCCGCTCTTGACCCGTGAGGAGGAGATCACGCTTGCCAAAGAGATCGAAGACAAAGAAGAAGTCCTGCGCCAGGAGACGTTCGGTATTGGTCTGGCCCGCGACGTTTTTATCCAGACCTGCCAGAAACTGATCACGGAGGAGCTTAACGCCGACGATTACGTCAAAGGCGAGATCAAGAACAAGGACAAAGAGCTGGCCAGGATCAAAGGCCTTTATCAGCGGCTGGCCAAGACCCGCAATGTCGACAGCCAGAAAGAGATACTGCGCCGTTTCAATTTCACCATCGGCATCATCGAAAGCATCATCGGCGAGATGACTGCTATAACCCATGAGGTTTCACGATTAGAGCGCAAGACCCTGCGGGCCCCCAAGCGCGACAAGCTCAAACTGCTTCGGCAGAAAAGAAAAGTCCTGCGTCGGATGGGCGTGGCCGGCGATGAGGCGCATGTCCATGAATTGATGAAGCTGATCTTCAACAAACGCCGCCAGTATGAAGTGGCTAAAAAGACCCTGGTGGAGGCCAACCTGCGCCTGGTAGTGTCGATCGCCAAAAAATACGTCAACCGGGGCCTGTCGTTTTTAGACCTGATCCAGGAAGGCAACATCGGTCTGATCAAGGCCGTAGAAAAATTCGAATACAAACGCGGATACAAGTTTTCCACCTACGCTACCTGGTGGATCCGCCAGGCCATCACCAGGGCCATCGCTGACCAGGCCCGCACCATCCGCATACCCGTGCACATGACCGAGACCATCAACAAGATCATCCGGGTGTCACGCCTGTTTATCCAGGAAAAGGGGCGTGAACCCACCACGGATGAGCTGTCGCATGAACTGCGGCTCCCGATTGGCAAGATAAAAGATATCCTGAAAGTCTCGCAGCAGCCGATCTCCATCCACACGCCGATCGGCGACGACGGCGACACGTATTTCGGCGATTTTCTCGAAGATAAAAAAGCCGTTTCTCCGGCCAACGCCACGGTGTTTTCCATGCTCAAAGAAGAGCTGACCCAGGCCATGGAGACTTTGACCGACCGGGAAAAAAGCATACTCTACATGCGGTTTGGTCTGGAGGACGGCGCGCCCAAGACCCTGGAAGAAGTGGGCAGCGCTTTTCGCGTTACGCGCGAGCGCATCCGCCAGATAGAAGCTAAAGCCTTAAAAAAACTGCGCCACCCTTCGCGTTCGCGCCGGCTCCAGGCGTTTTTGGAGATCACGTTATTCCGCTCTAAGTTCAGACCTTCGTAAATTATGGAAGAAAAGCCGGAATTGAAAGAGCCGCCAGCTTCAGTCAAGCCCGCTTATTCCTGGGAAAGCGGGGTCGAGGAAGGCTTGCTGGCCATGCGGATGTGCGATCTGGGCCTGCGCCTGGAAGACAGCGAGCTGGCCGGTTACGTCAAGGAAGTCTACGCCGAGCTGGATAGCCAGGGCTTGAGTTTTTACCCTCCGGCTTATTTGGCGGATGAGTGGTTTACCCCGGACGGTGACCCGGTGATCGGGGTGCCGTTTTTTTTGGCCCACCCGCGTCTTAAGAAACTCGAAGAAAAGATGTGTCGGGAAGTGGAAGGCGGCACCAAAGAGTCTTTCAAAAGGTTGTTTCGCCACGAGTGCGGCCACGCTTTTAATTACGCCTATTTGTTCCATGCTCAAAAACGCTGGCAGGAATTGTTCGGCCCGTTTTCCAAGGAGTACCGCGACACCTACCTGTACCGGCCTTACTCTAAAAGTTTCGTGCGCCATCTGGATAACTGGTACGCCCAGTGCCATCCTGACGAGGATTTTGCCGAGACTTTCGCGGTATGGCTCGCCCCGGGTTCGGCGTGGCGGCAAAAATACCAGGGCTGGAAGGCTCTGGAGAAGCTGGAATACGTGGAAAGAATCATGCAGGAGATCAAGGGGAAGCCGCCGCTGGTATTAAGGCGCCGTAAGTATTACGCCATCGCCCATTTGAAGGTCACCCTGGCCAGGTATTACCAGCGCAAAAAAGAGCTTTACCGCCAGGATTATCCCGATTTTCATGATTCGGACCTGAAAAAAATATTTGTGATCCAGGAAAAGGCCAAAAGTTTTTTGGCCGGCTACAGCGGACAGACATTTATCCCGCATAAAAGGGCCGACGCGTTTTTAAGGCATTATCGCCGGTGTTTGATCGAAAGCGTGGTCATGTGGACCGGCGGCAAAAAATTCATCGTCGAACGATTGCTGGCGGCGCTGATCAAACGCTGCGCCCAGCTCCAGCTTTATCTGGCTTGCGAGGAAGGCGAGAGCCTTTCCCAGATGACGGCTTACGTGACCAGCCTGGTGATGAATTTTATGGTCACGGGGAGCTTTGAAAAGAGGAAACGATGAAAGAAAAATTGAAAGTACTGGTCTTATTTAACTGCGACAGCCGGCCGGCCCCTGATCAGGATTTCAGTAAATGGATCGATGACGATAAAAACGAAGACTGGGCCCCGGAACGTGAAGTGGTCCGGGCCCTTAGCCGCCTGGGCCATGACATAAAGACCTTAGGCCTTTTTGACGATATAAACGTCCTGGGTAACCGCCTGAAGGCCGACCCGGTGGATGTGGTGTTCAATCTTACCGAACATTTTCACGGCCAGGACCGCTACGACGCCAATATCGCCGGAGTTTTGGAAGTGATGGGCGTGCCGTTTACCGGCGCCGGCGCCATCGCCCTGATGCTTTGCCGCAACAAAAGCGTCAGCAAAAAACTCTTAGCATTTCATCGGATAAAAGTGCCGCGCTTCGTGGTGTTTGAGCGGGGTAAATTGGTCCGCTGGCCCAAGCCGATGAAATTTCCTTTGTTGGTCAAGCCCTTGACCAAAGACGCCTCCGAAGGCATCGCCCAGAGCTCGTTCACCGACAATGATAAAGACCTGCGCGAAAGAGTGTTCTATATCCACGACAGCCTTAACACCGACGTGATCGCCGAAGAATACATCGACGGCCGCGAATTATACGTCAGTGTGATCGGCAAAGAACGCTTGACCGTGCTTCCGGTGCGGGAGATGAAGTTCGGGCTTACGCCGGAGGACGCGCCAAGAGTTGCTACTTACAAAGCCAAATGGGACCGCGAGTACCGCAAACGCTGGCAGCTGACTAATGTGTTTGCCGGCAAACTGCCGGACGGCGTGGAGGAAGAGCTCGAGAGCATCTGCAAAAAAGCTTACCGGGTATTGATGCTGGAAGGCTACGCCCGGTTTGATTTTCGCTTGAGCGAAAATAAAGAACCATTTTTGATCGAAGCCAACCCCAATCCGCTCCTGACCACCGACGATGAGATCGCCCAATCCGCCGCCAAAGCCGACATCTCCTATGACGAGCTGATCCGTAAAATATTAAGCTTGGCGTTGCAGAAGAAAGAGTAAGGCGTATATGTCTAAGGGAAAAATACTTATAGTTGATGATGAGATCGCGATCTGCAATAGTCTCTGCAATCTGCTTTCAGGCGAGGGCTATGACGTAGATTATCGTCTTGGCGCCAAGGGAGGGCTTGAGGTCATAAAACAGCAGAAAGATTTTGACGTGGTGATCACCGATATCACTATGCCCGACATGGACGGTGTCACTTTCTTAAAAGAGATCAAGCAGATAGACAGTATGCTGCCGGTGGTGATCATAACGGGTTCCACTGCCGATGAGAACATCGAGAAGACTTTTCGGGGCCACGCCTATGAGTTTATTGTCAAACCGTTTACCGCCGTTAAGATATTTTTCGTAGTAAAACAGGCGGTCTCGCATTATGCGTCGCTTAAGAAGTTTAAAAGCAAATAGAGCTGGGAAATCCAAGACCTGAACCCGCCATCCGCTACCATTTATCCGTATGACATTTTTGTTGATTTAAGCTATAATTATGGTATAGCAGGACTTTTTGAAGTGCCATTTTGGCACATCAAGAATGCCATATAAAAATATGTATAAAAATATTGCAAAATAAGGCTGGCTATGGTATATTTTAATCGGGATATAGTATGCGGCAGTTTTATTTGGGATAGGGATAAAGAGGGTTCCAATATAGCCAAGCACGGCGTGGATTTTGAGACGGCCGCGAAAGTTTTTTTTGACCCGGATAGAAAGATCTTTAAGGACCAGGCGCATAGCGATAATGAAGAAAGGTATTTTTGTATCGGTAAAGCCGGGGAAAGAATATTAACGGTAAGGTTTACCCAAAGGGCTGATAAAATAAGGATAATCGGCGCCGGATACTGGCGCAAGGGGAAGTGGTATTATGAAAGGGAAAAATGATTCGGACATGCCTGTCGGCAAGCTGACCAGGGTCGATGATTTCCTGCCGCCGCCCAATAAATTGGTTGTGCCGGTTGATACGGTTAAAATCACCATAGCCCTGGATAAGTCAAGCGTTGAGTTCTTTAAGGGCGAGGCTTTTAAAAATAAGGTTAAATACCAAAGGATGATCAGGAATCTTCTGGAAACCTACGCGGCCAAATATTCCCATTAAAACCGCAGCCCTCACCTGTTCAGGTAATAGACAAAAATCGAGAAAGGTGCTATAAGCAGGAGAAGGGGGGGGGGCACCCGGAACGACGCTACGCGGCTTTCCGGGTGTGACACGCGGTTTAGTTCGGGTGTGGCGGAGCCGGTGATCCCAATAAGCGCGGATAGTCTTTAGTCTTGAGGCCTGACCCTAGGGTTGTACTTTCCCCCAAGGGCTTGAATGCGTATGGATCGTCGATAAGCCGGTGAAGAAACATTATAAATTTACGTAGGGGGCACACCCGGGGTGGGGAAAAGAAGTTTAAGGCGGACACCCCGGGTGTGGACGGAAGTTGGATTGCCCAATGATCGCGGGTAGTTTGTAGATTTAGGGTCTGACCCAGGGGTTTCGTTTACAAAAATAAAGAAAGGTGTTATAAAATGCAAAAGCAGGGGAATTTTCAGTTTCGACTCTAAACCGGGAGGGGTGTTTGCCAAAAATACATAAAAATTTATGTCGGGCCTTTATCTTGGCGGTCTTTTTGCCAATTTTTTTATTTTTCCACAAAGTTAATGCACAAACTGGCTCGTCGATTAAAACCATAGCCGCTTCATCCATCCCGGAAAATGGAAATGTTTTTTGTCCGGTCGGGGAATCAGTTATCATCGACGACAGCAGATTTTTTCTCTATATCCCGGGAAACATCGATTGCAAAAAGCGCCATCCATTGGTCATCATTTTTTCTCCTAGTGGCGAAGTCTTGGGGCCGATACAGTTCTTTAAACCGTTGGCCGATAAATATCAATGGCTTATTCTCGGTTCCAAGAAATTCTATAATGGTGTAAACACCGATCCGATATTTAAAGAATTAACCGATGCCTTAAACGATGACGTATTTGTAAAG
>Ga0315289_10010866_pt1 | contig 12969 bp, 18 predicted proteins | sample YL17G11_40_MG_FD_203452 | JGI IMG/M metagenome (GOLD analysis project Ga0315289, IMG submission 203452) | Sediment microbial communities from Yellowstone Lake, YNP, Wyoming, USA - YL17G11_40 | ecosystem: Environmental > Aquatic > Freshwater > Lake > Sediment | place: USA: Wyoming | collected...
CCTCTTTTTCGTTCGTGCCTTGGAGCGCTATCTCTCGGAATTCGTGAGAAAATCTTGCTGGGACTTTAGAAACGAACCTGCTGGACCAGAAGTCAACGCGAATCCTATGGTTTTAAACTTGTTAGTCGGAATAGAAGGGCTTTACCAAGCTTACAAGAAAGAGGTTCTTGAAGAAACAACCACAAATGTCTGAGGTTTAGAAATGATGCAGGCAAGAAAGCTGGCGCTGATGGGTATAGTTATCTTCGGCCTCGTCAGCCTGTTTGGAGATATCATATACGAGGGGTCAAGAGGGATAATCTCACCCTTCCTTCAGAGTCTAGGTGCCTCGGCTTTCGCCGTGGGGCTGGTGCTCGGCCTCGGCGAGTTCCTGGGATATGCCCTGAGGTTCGTCTTCGGGGTGCTTTCGGACAGGACGAGATCGTATTGGGGGTTCACGTTAGGGGGCTACTCGCTCCTGATAGCAGTGCCTCTTTTAGCCATCGCCGGCGGTTGGCAACTTGCCATAGTCCTAGTGCTGTTCGAGAGACTTTCAAAAGCAATAAGAGCTCCAGCAAGGGACACTCTCTTTTCCTATGCAACAAAGGGCATGGGGACGGGCAAAGCATTCGGGCTGCATGAACTCATGGATCAGATTGGCGCTGTCGTCGGCCCTGCAATAGTGGCTGTCGTTCTGTTTACAACGGGGGGGAAATTTGAGGCGGCTTTCTCGGTACTTTTCATCCCGTACCTCGTCATGCTACTCGTGCTCGCGGCGGCATACGCAAAACTCAAAGACCGCGTATCGCTACCAGCCGTGTCTGAGAGGAAGGTGGGCATTAGGAAACTCCCAGGAGGATTTATGACGTACTCGGCCGCTGTCGCTTTTAACTCGATGGGTTTGGTATCAATAGGGCTCATACTGTATCGGGCCTCCTCCCTCGGATCCCTATCATGGATCGTGGCGCTTCTCTACCTAACTGTCCAAGCCGTGGATGCTGTGTCCGCCCCGGTAGCCGGGTACGTCTACGATTCCGTCGGGAGAAAGTTGCTCTACCTCCCCTTCGCTCTCTCCATCCTGCCATCCACACTCATATTCTTCGGCGGTCTGGAATGCGTCGTCGCTTCCGCCGTACTCTTCGGGGTCATATATGGGATGCATGAGTCGATCTACAGAGCTGCTGTGGCCGACTTGACCCGGCCTGAAGTGAGGGGTTCTGCATACGGAGTTTTCCACACGCTCTACGGACTGGGATTCATGATTGGCGGGGCTGTCTTCGGATTATTTTTAGACCGCGGTCTCGTATATCTCGCCGTGCCCTACGTGGTCCTAACTCAAGCGCTGGCAATTTTTCTGCTGCGCAAAACCATAAACAACGGGTAATCTCAGTCCTTGATCCCGCCCGCATCGCCCCTATTTTCGGCCAAAAAAAGGAGCTATTTTGGAGGATTTGCAAATCCGCCGAGTTAACAGAACCTAAAAATCACATGTTTTTATATCCCGATAAGTATACAGAACCGTTTTTCAGGGTCACGTAAACGTTCGTGTTGTGGTCGAGCAGGAGGAAGTCGTTTCCCGAGACGCTCAGTTTCCCGTGGACAATAAAATATTAAACCAATTGTGGATTGTCGGAGAGTAGCCTTCTTCTTAATCATTGTCTAACATAGACATCGGTTGGATGATTAGCTGGTGTCTGCTCGTCGCGGCTCCGCTCCGCCTTCACGCCTTCTTGACTTAATCCTACTCGAACTCAAGCCCTACTTCAACATCTTGCTTAACGGCCACCAAATCCAGCGGATGGGCGGAATCCACACCAAGCTGAAACATAAAGATGAACTTGCAATATTTCCTCCCGTAGGTGACGGTTGACGCTTAGCAGAACTTGTCCGATAACTTTTCAATATCCACCAATAGTTTCAATATCGACGGGTCTATGAGTCGATACATTATTTTCTTCCCTTCGCGCCGCCTTTGGATGAGCCCACACCTCCGAAGTGCTTGTAGGTGATGCGATATCAACGACTGCTCCTTGTTTAGGTTCTTCATTATTTCACATACGCAGCGTTCGCCGTTTTTTAAATAAATGAGTATTTGAATTCTCGTGTCGTCAGCCACGCATTTAAGCAGCTGCAGTTGTTTATCGACGGTCATTTGATTTCCCTACAAGCCAGCTTCTTTTAACGCGCCTATCAGGGTTTTTTCGCTGGGGCAAACACCCATAATCTTAACGAACCCATCCACGACGATTGCAGGAGCAGATGTCAAATTGTACTTTTTGAACTCCTCCGTCCTTCCACGATAGGTCACGACTTCAATGTCTTTGTACTTTTTCTGTATCTTTTCGATGCGCCTCAGCAGCATTTTTCCCCCCGAACAAGATGGGACCGATAGGAAGACTTCGACTTTCATATTCCGGCCTCCCTTAGCATTGCCTCGACCGTTTCTTTACTCGGGCACATGCCGATGACTCTTATTTTTTCGTTTATTACGATGGTTGGCACCATGTCAAGTTTGTATGCGTTGAATTTCTTCATCCCTTTTTCGCCGATGTACCTGTAAACCACCACTTTTCCTTTATATTTTTTATCGATCCAGTCAGAGAGCTTCAGCAACGCCTCGCAGCCAGGGCACGGTGGGTCCCCGCTGAATACCTCCACTTTTACTTTCTCCATACGATTCGACCCCCTTCATCATTTTACGTTTTTATGGATAGCTTTTGTTAGCTCTTCCTTTGTTGGCACTTTGCCCACGAATGCAACTTTTTCTCCCACGACTATTGTCGGCGTCATCATTATTCCATATTTGTCTGCTTCCTTTGAGAAAACGTCGAATTTTTCAACTTCCACGTTGCCCAGTTCCGATGCGACTTCCTTGGCGATCTGCTCGGCTTTTTTACATCTCGCACAAGGCGGCGTGGGTCCAAATATTTTAATCTTGTTCATTTTTTCACCTTATTGCTGTTCATATGAATATGCATTAATATGTTTAAAAGCTTTTGCTTAATAAGATACTGCGTATGTGTTGGCCCAAGGGCACTGGCGTCACAGGTGTGACACGCGAACGATGTTTTTCCAAAGAATCAACGCACCAGAACCACTTCCGCCATGACGGCAACTAATACATGCGTTCTCGCCACGCCGACAATAACATTTATATACGTAACTATGTTACATATATCTAGGATATATATGTGCCAACATAGACGCGGATTCTGCCATTATCCGGGGAGAGGACTGATTCAACTGCTGATCCTGCGAATTCTGCACGAAAAACCGTCACATGGGTATCAGATAACGGATGAGTTGGAGCGGATAACCTCTAAGAAGTACATCCCTGAGCCAGGGGCGGTGTACACCATGCTGAGGAGACTGGAGGAGGGAGGTCTTCTAGTTTCAAAGTGGGAGAAGAAGGAGTCTGGCGCTGATCGTAGAGTTTACACGCTTACCAAGGCCGGAGTGAAAGCTCTCCAAGAAGGGCTTGAAATGGTGAAGAAAAGAAGGCAGTTAATGGATAATTTAGTCCAATTTTACGATACACATTTTACTGAAAAAAAGAAGGGAGGTGAAAAATAGATGTGTTGCGAATGCGGGTGCGAGCCCGGGTATCGCCATCACGGGGGGCAGCATTATCCGTACATGGATTTCCCGCCGTTAATTTCGGTTGAAGAAGAGGTCAAAACGCTGGAAGAGCTTAAGGAAATACTCGAGGACAGACTGGACAAAGTGAATAAGCGAATAGAGGCCCTAAAACGTTAAAGCTTGCCGAAAGTGCGCAAAGGTGAAAAGTTATGAATGATGCTATTAACGCGATAAACCTGACAAAGTACTACAACGGACTTTCGGCAGTGGACCACATAAACTTCGGAGTCAAAAAAGGCGAAATTTTCGGTTTTCTAGGACCGAACGGCGCTGGAAAAACAACCACCATTCGAATGCTCATTGGTTTAACTCCACCCAGCGATGGCACGGCAAAGATCTTTGGGCACGACATTCAACATGAGGCTTTGGCTGCTAAGAAATGTATGGGAATCGTTCCAGAAATCTCGAACATCTATGATGATCTGTCAGCTTGGAATAATCTGATGTTTACAAGTGAGCTCTACCAAGTCCGGGGAGCTGAGAGGGAAAAAAGGGCCAAAGAACTACTAGACATGTTTGGGCTCTATGACCGTAGAAAGGATAAAGCCAAAGGTTTTTCAAAGGGGATGAAGCGCCGACTTACCATTGCCATGGGCTTGATCCACAAACCCCAGCTGGTCTTCCTAGACGAGCCAACATCGGGCCTGGATATTCAAAGCGTCTTGATCATCAAGGATGTGATAAGAGAACTGAACAAGAAAGGCGTGACAATTTTCTTGACCACACACAACATCGAGGAAGCTAACGTGACATGCGATCGTGTAGCAATCATTAATAAAGGAAAGATAGCAGCAATCAACACTCCAGAAAAACTGAAGAAACACATTCAAAGAGTGCAATCAGTTGAAGTTGCCTTCGATAAAACATCACCGAAGATTGTGAAAGAGCTAGAGGCCATCCCATTAGTCAACGAAGTGCGTAAGGAAGGAGACAAATACAGACTGTATACAGATAATCCCGCCGCTGTACTGTCCGGGTTGTGGGATTATGTGCGCGCCAACAATCTGAACCCTATAAGTTTGAACACCTTGGGCCCAAGTCTCGAGGATGTCTTCGTCAGGCTTACCGGAATAAGTGCAAAGGCTGAAAGGAGAAATTTTAATGAATAACAGCAGTTTCTCTGTAACGCAGTTAAAAGCTGATCTAAGCGCCTCTTGGGCAATCGCAAAGAAAGACATGCGCGTGTACTACATCAAGCCCGCGGTTCTCATCTTCGGGATAATGTTTCCCCTTTTTCTGTTTCTTTCATTCGCGGTAGGAAAGAACGCTCCAGCGTCAACCCTGGTCCCTGGCTTGATTTCTATTACCTTGCTGTTCAGCGCGTCCTCGATTGGGCCAATCGCCATCCCCACCGAAAGAAGGGTGAAGACCTTTGAAAGATTGTTATCGGCGCCGATATCATTTTATTCCATCCTTATGGGCAAGACTCTGGGAGGTTTTTTGTTCGGCCTAGCCATAGGAGTAATCCCGCTGGCAGTCGGGCTTGCATTGTTTGAAACACAGATTATCAGCATTCTGGCCTTGATCGCAGGCCTGGCGCTTGCTTCCTTCTGCTTTGCTACGATGGGAATAATGTTCGGTTCCTTCCCAACCGAAAATCCAGCCGACGTGATGATGCTACTCAACTTTGTTCGTCTTCCGTTAATATTCATTAGTGGCATCTACATATCTGTCGAAAGCCTTCCTGGGTGGGGGCAAGTCGCAGCCGCATTTTCACCGCTCACCTATGCCAACGACTTGGTCAGATATGCACTTGAGGGAAAAACGATCTACGGGCCGCTATTAGACTCAATTGTTTTAATCTTCTTCATAGGTGTTTTCCTCCTGATAGGCATGAAAATCCAGCGAAAGTTCAGAAACGGTATGGGCGGCCAAAGAAAATTCAAAAAATAGTGATTTTGTTGCCAGCATGTTCAAACAGCTGATTAAAGAGGAGGAGGTGATGCATTGAAGTTAAATGTATGGGATTTAACCAAACTAACAGAATTTTCAAAGACTCAAAGAATTAAGAAAGACATTTACAGGACAAAAATGTTCAACATTGTTCTCGTCTGCCTTGAGACGGGCCAAGAGATCCCGCTTCGCAAAGAACCCTACGATGTTTGCTTTTACGTCATAGATGGTCAGGGCATTTTTACTGTGGGGGACAAAACAGCGGAGCTGACGGCGGGTTCAATTATTTTTGCTCCAGCCAACGTTGCACGTGGGATAAAAAGCACTCGACGGTCAAGTATACTTGGAATTCAGGAAGCCCACTGATATGCGGATTTTACCAAGTTCGTAACGAGAATTCAATGCACAGTTCAAAGTTTTACTTATCAGAGTTCAGCAATAGTCGGAAAAGGAGAGATTTTTTGGGTCGTTTTAATGATGTCGAGCCCTGCATCATCGAGACGTGTTCCACCCACGGAATAAACATTTGGAGTCTATCTCTGAACAGTTTTCGAACAGGCTTTATTCTCAAAACTCTCTCTTTTGGAGCGCGGCCCACGCCTGCTTTGAACGTGAAGCGGGGATTGCCCTCTTGGCGAGATTCCTCAAATTTTCAACAATGGAGGAGAGAAGGGACGCTGGAAAACCAAGAACTGCCTCATTCGTCCCTATATTCGTGGCGTCCCTGCATCCGTAGCAGCCAAAAGAGAAATTTAAGCGATTTTCGAGATACGGGATAACCGTAGCGTCTCCACATACAGCTTGGAGTACTACCGTGGAAGCTTGAACACGCTCGCCTCCTCGCGTATGTAGGTAAGCCAAGACGATCCACATTAACTTTTCTACCTCATCCTCCACAACCACTACATCCGGTTTGTAGTCGAACAGGTCCAGCGGAAAAAGATGTATATGACGAATCTGCCCCGCCCTCAGTTTAGGTACACCAAGAAGCATCTTTTCTCCCACTCTCTCGTCGGATACTATGCCAAAGCCAACAAGAGTTTTACCCGACCTGAGCTTCTTTGGTAACTCTTCAAAACCGAAAGCCGATGATGCAGCCGGACACGAAAGCTGCTCCTTTTTGAGGAGAACACTATCTCCTTGCCTAGCTCTCATTACCGCTTGGCAATAACGGTGTTTGGTCAACATCTGGGCGCTCGAGACTTCTTCTTCGGTAGACATCAATCGGACTCCAACTGCTGACCACTTTAGGCCAAGGATGTCTTTCATCTCCGCGCCCAATTTTCTAAACTCTACATTTGACATATGGCTCTTGCAAATCCCGTTTTTATTCCTCAGTTATCGCTTTCACGATCAACTCTTTCGCTTTTCTAACATCTTCCTCTGAAATATATTCCATCAGTGATTTGAGATCCTTTTTATCGATGTCCTCGTGGAGCGCTTTCTTTTTCATGCCAATGTCTCTTACAAGCACGATGCTCTTTGCCACTTTGAAGCCGGCAGCCTCCACAACCTTTTTACTGCACTCAAACGGGCAGCCGTCCACAGTTATAACCTTCCTTGCAGCTTTCGTTTTGCCATACACCGGTGGCACATTTGTTGGAAGGCCAGCCAGACAGCCGATGCAAGCTTTTTCCAATCCCAGTTCTTTAACTGCTTCCATACCAGCAAGAGCAGCTGTGATTCCTGTGTTTGACATACCTCCAAAGCAGACGTAGATAACATTCTCATGTGTGTTTTCTCCAGCTTTCCAAGTCATTTCTTTTTCTTCAGTCAAATTTTCACCTCCTTTTCTTTTACCTCAGCCACTTCTCGATCTCGTCTCTAGTAGGAATTTTTCCCTCAGATTTCACACTGCCATCTACAACTACCGCGGGCGTTGCCATTACCCCGTATTTCATTATTGTGGCCACGTCCGTGACTTCCTTGACCCCCGCGTCTATCCCGAGTTCTTCAATGGTTTCCTTCACCCTTTTTTCCACAAACTTGCACTTCGGGCATCCCGGACCCAGTATTTCAACCTTCTTCATTTCAAAACCTCCTTTTAGAGCATCATTCCAAATATTACTCCAAGCAGTGTTGAAAAAATTACCACCAAAGCTATGTATGCCCCTGTTTTCTTCGCGCCAATAATTTTCCACAGTGACAGCATGCTAGGTAGGCTCACGGCTGGCCCTGCAAGGAGCAGAGATAACGCAGGGCCCGCTCCAATGATACCTTGACTGTAACCAAGTATTGTGCCCACTATAGGGACTTCAAGCAGAGTTGGCATATACAATAGCGCTCCGATTATCGAGCCGACAAGACATGATACAACCAGATTTCCACCCATCGCAATTTTGATTATATCATAAGGTACGAAGTACGCTATCACGCCCGTTATGAACACTCCGATCAGCAAGACGGGCACAATTTTTTTGACTATCCACCACGTTTCGTGGCCCCACGCGTTAACTTCATCCTTTGAATAGTATTCCCTCACAATCGCTGCCGTCACGATTATTAGCGCAACAACGATTGGCACCTTCAGATATAGTGAGATATAGCTGGGGGCTGCAATTAATAAAATTAATACCAATGATACAAAAACTCCTGGATTTACATACCAGGGCCGCTTCTTCGAGTCTTCGTCCGCCAGGCCTGTTTCTAAAGAAGCCGGTGAAGTTCTAACTTGGTTTCTTTCGAAAATCGCAGCCATAATCAGCCCAATCACTACCGACATCAATATTGCACCAAATGCTCTTGCAATTCCTAGCCCGATGCCGAGCACGCTCGCCGTCAAGGTAATAGCTAAAATGTTGATTGCAGGCCCAGAATACAGAAAGGTTGTCGCAGGGCCTATACCGCCACCCCTCTTGTAGATGCCCGCAAACATGGGGAGAATAGTACAACTACACACGGCCAGAATTGTGCCAGAGACAGAGGCCACACTGTACGAGATCCATTTATTTACTTTACTACCAAAGTACTTTACAACAGTTCTTTTTGAGACCATCGCCACGATGAGGCCCGCGATAAAAAAAGCCGGTATTAAACATGTCACCACGTGCGCTGATAGGTACTCACCCAACTGCGTCAAGCCAGCCCACAGTGCGTCTATCAGACTGCTCATTTTCTACACCTCAAATATATGAACGATTGTTCACCTATATAAATATGAATGGTGGTTCATATGTATTTAACTTGATACTACCAGAAATTAATGCCCCAAAATCTCGCCGCCATGATCAATCCAATAATGATGATTATGATTCCGAATACTTTTTGCGTCCATCTGCCAGCAGTTGCATACTTATTGCCAAGTTTCCCCCGTATGTTACTTGTAACTGCACACAGCGGTACAATCGGTACACCATGACCTAAACCAAATACAAACAAGAGCAACCCACCCATGAGAATAGAAATCTTCTGCGTAAGAGTGAGAATAAAAACAGGCATCATCAAAGACATGGCGCACGGTGCCCATCCTATAGCAAAAAGAATGCCTAAAAAGAGTGCACCGAGATAGAGTGATTTTTTGCTGAGTTTAAAAAATATATTCTGTCCTTTGCCCATGATCCGTGAACTTGAGTTTATTTTACATATCCCTTTTATTGGTATGAGGACGTTTGTTCCAAGAACAATAAGAATAACCCCTGCTATGAGGTAGAAAACAGTAGATGCCTCGATGAAGAAACCAACAGATTGAATGGTCATCCCGAAAACAAAAAACACCAGCGACATTCCTAACGTGAAAAATACGCCAATCCAAAATCCTTGAGCCGTGAGCTTCTTAGATGTATCCTCTGAATCCTTCTGCAAAGAGCCGACATAGGATATCATTACAACCAATAAAACAATAGAACAAGGGGATAACGCAGTGAGAACGCCTAACACAAAAATACTTAAAAATGCTACACCGCTACCAGAAGTTTCTCCTTTAAACCCTCCCCAGCTCCCCTCTGCGATGTCCTGCACATCTTGAGTTAATGATTCAGCGGTTTGCACACCATCAAGTTTACCTTTCCCCATGCAATAGATATGATAAACTCCTACTATGCTCCGGTTTTCATCGATTAAAACAAGGGTAGGATTAGAAAATGCACCATCAACTGTCCAGTACTCCTGATAAAGCCCTGATATATGATATGGACTGAAATCTTCGACCCAATGCCAGCTAACGTTTATCCCATAATCCTGCTCAGCAATATCCCTGCCGCTACCAGAATAGGGATTCTTCCGAATATTAACGGTTATAATGCTAACATTATCAACCGACTGAGCGAGCGTTTCTAGCTCAACGAGCTGATCTTTCATCTCTTTTTCACATTCAATACATAATGGTGATTCCAACCCTGTGAAATGGAGAATAGTAACAGTTCCTCTATAATCGCTTAATGAAAACTCAACTCCATTTTCATCAACGGCGGTAAAATCAGGCGCTAATCTTGTTTCATGTTCTCCACTTTTGAATCCAAGCAGTAGTGATGATGTGAGTAATAGGATACCCCCAATCAAAATGATTATTAGTAAAAACCGATTTGCTTTCATTTTCTTCATCCTGTTTGCATGTAATAATTGATTGCATCCTCCACATACCCAGTTATCCATTCTGCACCTGTGGCGCCTACCGTGCTATGCCATCCAACGTGAGTACTGCCCTCATTGTCTTCAACATTAGTAAGTATCACTGTCAATGGTATGTACCATGAACCAGCTCGTGGATAATAGCTATTGAACACATCTAAAGCGCGTGCATCGCTCCCATCTGTAAGAAGATCAAAATATGTGGCTTGATCACCATATTCCTCACGCACTGTTTCCATGGCTGACTGTTGCATGATACATGGAGAACACCCCTCACTGTGCGCAACGATAACAACTGGTTTATTCTCCAGAGCGTCAAGTATCCATTGAGGATGACTAACTAATTGGCCACTCCGGGGATGATCCGATGGGTAATTTATCCAAAAATCATCAGCTCCTGAGCCCACGCCATGCTCTAGAGCCCCGCCCTCGGTTGCAAAACTCCAAATAGTAGTCGTCTCCAAATGTGCACCAGTCTCATTCATAGCGTTGTCAAATATCGTAATCGTATACGTTGTGGCATTTTCCAGGGGACTTGACGGCGTGAAAATCAATGTATCATCATCCCAGGTAAATGAACCATTCACCTCAGGTAAAATTGAGAATGCGGACTCAACACTGCTCTTATTCATTGGCGCACTAAAATTCACAGATATTGGCGTAAAAACAGAGACAGATAATCCAGCGGGGTTTACATCCGTACATTTCGGTAAGACTTCTGTGCTCCCCCCATCATCTCTTTCGAGAGGTGTTTTGAGAAAAATCAATGCCGCACCCATTGCCACAAATACGATGATTGCTCCTGCAATGATCTTCTTAGTTGAAAACCGCGACGATTGTTGTTTTTCAGGAAGTGTTTTTTCGGATGGTCCTTTTGATCCTTCTGTTATTTTCCCATGAACATATTTCATATGCCGAGGAAGATTATTACGTTTAACAATAGCTCCGCACTCAGAGCATGTCGTCCATTTATCATCATGTTTTTTCTTTATCATATTTGCCATCAAAAAACCTTCATCGCTTTAATAGCATTGGGATCTTGAGAGACACTACGCTGGCTGTCAGAATCCCGCCCATAATGCTTCCACTAGATCTTTCATTTTCTAACCATCATATATGAATATAAGTTCATACATTAATACATATAATAGTTTAAATATTTGATATGGAGTTGGTTGGTGAACAAAAAATGGAATTTCCCTGCCCTGTTTGCGGCCAGCCGATGCGCAAGTTGCCCAAGTCGAAGAAACTGATTTGCTACTTCTGCGGTCAAACTGGCGAGAGCGATTTAGCTTGCAAAGCAGAGCACTTTATCTGCGAAGCGTGCAGGCTTGCCGATGCGCAGGAGATAATCGAGAAAGTCGGTCTCACCGCTACGGAAACCGACCCAATAAAAATTGCGGACAAGTTGATGATGCACCCTGTATTTCCGATCTACGGTATCGAACATCATTGCATCGCAGCCGTTGCGATGTACAAAGCCATCAAAAATGTCAAGGGAGAAAAAGTCGATAAGAAAGATATCAAAAAGCTCACGACGCTCACCCAAAAGCTCCCTTACGGGTCATGCGGTTTTCTAGGCGTCTGCGGCGCTGCCGCCGGTGTTGGGACTGCATTTTCAGCTATTTTGGGGGCGAGCTACACAAGCGACCGCGAACGGAGCATCGCAATGGAAGCCACCTCTCGAGCAAACTTGGCGATAGCGAGGGAGGGTGGCCCGAGATGCTGCGCGGCAAGCGTATACACCGCGCTGGAAGAAGGTTCGAAAGTCGCAAAGGAAGTTTTTCATATCGATTTGAAACCGCACCTGCCTCTGAAGCGCTGCAAATTCGTGACAAAAGCCGAGGACTGCAGGCGCCTGCGCTGTCGCTTCTTCCCGGGTGAATGAGCTTGAGAGTGCTCTGGTTACGTCCGAGGAGAGCTGTGGAAGCCTTGGCTACCGAGGAAGCAATCTTGAGATGCAGGCTTGAGAATGGCTCGCCAGATACTCTCTGCTTCTGGCGGGGGAAAAAGTGCGTGGTGGTGGGTTACGACCGAAATCGAGACAAGGTGAACTTCCAGCTATGTGAAGAGTTGCGAGTACCGATCTATCGCCGCCATTCCGGAGGAGGCGCGATATATCAAGATGAAGGCAATCTCAACTACTCACTGGTTGCAGCCCAAGATGGGATTGCCCTGCCAACCGAGGTACAGTATGCCCGCCGCATCGTTGATTCCATCGTGGCGGAGGCGATTTCCGATTTGGGTCTAAAAGCGCACGCGATGGATCGAGGTGGTGTGAGTGTTGATGGTGGCAAGGTATCGGGAAGCGCGCAGTTCGTGCTTTGGGGTTATTTGCTGCACCACGGCGTTGTCGCAGTCAACACAAATTTGAACGCACTCAGTAAGCTGATACTTACAAACAAGATTCCCGTAACCACGCTTGAACGCGAGCTTGGGAGGAGAATTGACGTTAGGAAGCTGGCTACTCTCATCGGTGCTAGGTTGACAGCCGCCTTCAACACAACGACATATCGCGGCAGACTCACCGAGAAAGAAAAATACGTGGCCCAAAAACTGTTGGAGGAGAAGTATCTTTCACACGAGTGGAACGGGTGTTCGCGTGCCTAAAATCAGAGTGGAGCTTTTCATAGCTTGGCCGCCTACCTCGTTGTGCACGCAGCTCACGGAGATGACGAGGCTGGTCGCGGCGGAATTCGGCGAGCAGGTCGAAATCAACGTCTACCAGCGGGGGCAGCTGTTTCCAGATCAGCCGACCGAGGGTTTCATGAAGCTCAGGAAGCTGATAAGGCTACCAGCGATTTTGGTAGATGGTGAACTCCTTGCTGAGCGAGAGTTACCCACCGAGCAAAAGTTGCGAGCGATGATAAAGAAGAAGTTAAAGAAATGACT
>Ga0315289_10010867_pt1 | contig 12969 bp, 11 predicted proteins | sample YL17G11_40_MG_FD_203452 | JGI IMG/M metagenome (GOLD analysis project Ga0315289, IMG submission 203452) | Sediment microbial communities from Yellowstone Lake, YNP, Wyoming, USA - YL17G11_40 | ecosystem: Environmental > Aquatic > Freshwater > Lake > Sediment | place: USA: Wyoming | collected...
CCTGTTCAGCAACGGTTCCTTTTTCTGCCCTCCGGAATTATTGCGAATTTCAAAACCATTATGTGAATGTGAGTTCAACGGATTATGCTTTTCCATTTAAAAGGACCCCTTAGATTTGATTCCGCCTCCCCATTTCATCAAAATCCTGCATTTTGGTGCGCCTTTAACAACAGATTCCTTAATGACCAGTTCGCTTCCGATGAGCTTGAAAAGCTTCCGGTCCATATCCATAGCCGCATCGCACGGTTTCTCTTGATCAGGGTGCTTGAAACCGTACGGACAATAGCCCACAAAGAACTCAAAACTGTCTGGCCTCACGCTTTCGGGTATGATCTCAAAAGGAAAGTTCATCTTTTTACCTGTCTCGAGAAGGTACTTTTTCACTCCCAGAATAGAGTCCTGGCGTTTGACCCCTGATCCTGGGGTATAAAAAGCAAATCTGGCCATGCTCCGAGCAAAGGATCTTGCCAGCGTTTCGCCGATCATGGGTATTTTACAGAGCCCTTCATAGAATTTTCCGAGCCTAAGCATCATTTTCTCTGTTTGTGGCGGCATATTATCACTCCTTTTTTTAAGAGTCCCCATCCATACATCCTTTGGAACTCAAGGTTTTTCTACTTTTCTATTTATAAACATCCACGATAATCAGATTTTCCTGGCAATCTCCGCCGCCTCGGTAATAGCCTCCAAGGTTCTGCGTGGCTCGCTGGCATCGCCAATCACATACGTCTCGGCCACCCTGCCTTTGATCTCCGTTGACAGGTTGTCGACCGGTATTGCCCCCATCGCCAGAATAACGTATTCAGCGCCGTGAACGGATTCCTCTTGTCCATCTCTTACGAAGACCACGCCATCATCGAGGATTTCCTTGACTTCGGCCCGGAGTTGAATCTGCACCCGCTTTTCCCGCAGCCTATCCAACAAGAGATGCCTCGGCTCGGCCATACTATCCAGGGCGACCGCATCTCGCATTTCCAGGATGGTGACATCAGTAGGAGCCGCCATGAGATTGTCACTCGGTTGCGCCAGAAAGTCGGCCGTTTCACAGCCGGTGAGGTTCCCGCCGATAATAACTGCTTTTCTGGCCGTTCCGGCCTCGTGTCCGCCCAGAACGTCCCAGGCGGTGACCACCGTGCCTTTATCGGCTCCCGGGATGTTTTTCGGCACCAGCGGTGAGGCGCCTGTGGCGACGATGACGACGTCTGGCTTTATCTCGTCTATGAGTTTGGGAGTAACCTCCTGGCCTAAAATCACTTTCACTCCTGCCTTTTGCACCTGGAGGGAAAGATACTTGATGAGCTGGCTGATCTCCTGCATAAACGGGGGAACGCTGGCGAGATTCACCTGTCCACCCAGTTTTTCCTTCTTCTCACAAAGAGTCACCGTGTGCCCTCTAAGGGCGGCGACCCGGGCCGCCTCAAGTCCCGCCGGACCTCCCCCGGCAACTAGGACCTTTTTCGGTTTTTTTGTAGGGACAATCACCATCTCCTTTTCCCTGCCGGCGGCGGGATTCACGGTGCAGGTCGCTTGCTGCCCTTGTTGGACTTTGCCGATACATCCGCAGTTGCACGCGACGCAGGGAACGATGTCCTCGAAGCGGCCCGCGGCGGCCTTGTTCGGCAGCTCCGGGTCGGCGTGGAGAGCCCGCCCCATAGACACCAGATCTGCCTTCCCGGCCTCCAAGACGAACTCCGCGATCTGGGGGCTGTTGATCCTGCCTACGCAGATCACCGGCACGTCAACCACTTGTTTAATGGCCTCCGCAAAGGGGGCGTTGAGGGCAAGCGGGGTTCCGGAGGGGGGGACGACGGCCCACATAACGGTGGGAACCGTTCCTCCCGATATTTCCAGGGCGTCTACGCCCGTATCGACCAGGATGCGGGCGATAAACTGGCTTTCCTGAAAGGTACGACCACCGGTCCGCCGCTCTTCTCCGGAGATCCGCACGATGATCGGGAAATCTTGGCCGACTCTTTTTCGGATCGCTTTGATAATCTCCAAAAGAAATCTGAGCCTCCCTTCCAGGGATCCGCCATAACTGTCCGTTCGCTTGTTGGAGAAAGGAGACAGAAAGGAACCCACCAAGGCATAGCCATGAGCGGCATGGATCTCCACGGCGTCCAATCCTGCTTCCTTCGCTCGGTGAGCCGCCCCCGAAAAATCTTCGATCATAGCCTCGATCTCACCGACGGAAAGTTCCCGGGGTACGTCTCGAAAGAGACCGCGTCCCACGACAGCCGAAGGGCCCACCGGCTGCATCCCGGTCAACATCTTGATGCCTTCCGGCCCGGGATCCATTATCTGAACGGCCAGCTTGGCGCCGCGGCTATGCACGACCCTGGCGACCTGACTCCAGCTCTCGACCTGGGCATCATTGTAAAGGCCCAGCGGGAATAATCCGTATTTCCGATCGGGATGTATTCCGGCCGCCTCGGCAATGATCAGGCCCGCGCCTCCTTTAGCCCGAGCCTCGTAGTAATCGCGGAGCCTCTCCGAGACCGTCCCGTCCGCCATTCCGTAACTCAGGGTCATGGGAGGAAGGACAATCCGGTTCCTCACCTCCATGGCTCCAATTCGGATCGGCTTGAAAAGGTACTTTAGCATATCTTCTCCTTTCCGATTTTTTTACCAAGGCACCTTCGTTTATTGTTTAATTCATATATCACACGATTAAAGAAACCTCAACCTTTGCTCCCCGTCAGCGAAAATGGGAATTTCTGTGGGAGGGAAATTCGACAAGATAATTGGGGGACATAACTGAAATATAGACTTTGTTTAGTACCTCCAGGATTTCTGGTCTGTCTGGTCTGTCTGGTCTATCTGGTCTGTCTGGTCTGTCTGGTTTCTTTGGTTTTCATTCCGCAATCGTCAATCTATTTATCCCGAGGTCTTGCGAGGGACAATCGTCAATCGTAAATTCTTATCAACTTGAAATTGTATTTAAATGGGTGACCCCGTCTTCGTGGTTCCGAAAACGCCCCTTTTCAACTTATCACCTGCATCCCCCCAAGAAAAATACGGAACTAACGGAACTACGTCCCCTCAAACGTCCCCTCAAATCGCCTCATTGAGGCGAAAGGTGGCGACGCTATAAAGAGCGGCCAGATCCCGGTCCAAAATTACCTTCCGGCTGCGAAGGGTAATGATCATTCGGCTGACCCGCGCTTCGTATTTCTCCAGGTTTGACTTCATAAGGTATACGGTGTGAGCGGTAAAAATTTCAATTTTCTTTGGAATCTAACATTACCCTCTGCCCACGAAAAGGCAGGATGACAGTGTCTGTCGGTGGCAGATCAGCGACTTTTTTCCTATTTTTCACTACCAGCCCCGGCAATTTATAGGTTCTGGTTTATTTCCGGAATTATAATGCTTAGACATAACCATATTTATTATTAAGATACGGGAATGTCAAGATATAAGAACGACCGCAGACGGCCGACCGCAGACCGCCGCAAAGAGCAGAGAGCAGGGGGTAGAGGGCAAAGGACAAAGAGCGAAGAGCTGATTGAAAATCTCCCCCGGCCCCTCTTTCAATAAAGAGGGGAAAAATAAATTCCCCCCCATTCCCCCGAGCAAGACTCGGGGGCTACCCGCGGGGGCTAACCGGGAATAAGGGATCCCCGTGACCGGACGACGGGGAATTGCATTAAAGAAAAATCACCGGTAGATATCTTTGCGGTGAGCGACCCGGAGGATAAGAACCTGGCCGGGGGTTTTGGCATAAATAACCCGGTAATCTCCCACCCGGTATTTAAAAAGACCCTGGAATTCTCCTTTTAGAGGAATTCCGGCATCCGGGTTCGCGGAGAGCGAAGCTTCCAGCTTGTCGATAATTCTCCGCGCTTCCTCCTTATCAAGGCGCTTTAGGTCTTTGATAACCGAGGTCTTATAAGTGATTTTAGAGGCCAAGGGTCTTCTTCAACTCGGCGCTGGAAAGCACGGCGTCGTCCTTGTCCCGCAGGCGGTCCAGCGCGATTTGATAATCGGCATACTCAGCCAGATACGTTTCCAGGGCTTTCCGGACCAGGTAGGTTTTCGGGCGATCCAGGGAAGCGGCCAGGTCGTCCAGCGCCTGGGAAAGTTCCTTCGGAAGCCTGATTGAAACGGCGGTGGGCATATAAAATCCTCCTCTGGATGACAAGTATATCATGTATACCATTGTATTCCAAGGGGTAAAAAACAGTTTCGAGTTTCCCTCCGGGCCGGAGGCTAGTTTATAGTTTCGAGTTCAAAACAAAAGAGACGGGAAAATACTGGATTCCGGGTCAAGCCCGGAATGACAGAATTGATTGAAAATCTCCCCCGGCCCCTCTTTCAATAAAGAGGGGAAAAAATGAAACCACCCGTCCCTATTGAAAATCCCCCCTCCCCCCCCTTTTCACAAAGGGGGAAATACTGGATTCCCTGACCGACACGAGCGTCAGCTCGGGCAGGTCGCATCAAGTGCGGAATGACGGCAAAGAGAAATTCGGGGGGGGTTGGGGGGCTGGTGATTGACAAAGATTTTTTTCAAACTATCCTTTTTTGTTATATTGTCAGTGGGCGCATAGCTCAGTCGGGGGAGCGCCGGCCCTACAAGCCGGAGGTCACAGGTTCAAGCCCTGTTGCGCCCACCATAATCGTGGGGACGTGGTGCAGTTGGTTAGCACACTGGCCTGTCAAGCCAGAGGTCGCGGGTTCGAGCCCCGTCGTCCCCGCCATCTTCAAAAGAAATTGCGGATTGACGATTGCGGATCCTCCTACGCCTAGGCTACGGAGAACAAGTTGCGGAAGGGAAGATAAAAAAACAGAGATTCTTCACTATGCTCAGAATGACAGGCAAAAAACAGTTTCGAGTTTATGGTTTCAGGTTAAACCCTATGCGCTCTGCGCTCTGCCCTCTGCTCCTTGCTAAAAAAGACCAGATAGACCAGAAAGATTTATCCCGTTTATCCCGAGTTCTGGGAGGGAAGAGTATGCTTCGAGGGACTAAACAGACCAAAAAGACCGGATCAATTGTCAGGAAAAAGATTTAAAACAACCCGCCTCCTTTTTTAACCAGATTCAGGCTGAGAACAAATGCAGAAGATTACCCGATTCGGGGTTTCGATTGACGAAAAACTCCTAGAGCATTTCGATGAGAAAATTTCCTCGGAAGGTTACCTGAATCGCTCCGAGGCCATCCGGGACCTGATCCGGGAAAGCCTGGTGGAAAAGGAATGGAAGCTGGGGGACGGGGAATTGATCGGAGTGGTTAGCCTGGTGTTTTCCCATTCGAAAAGGGAACTGACCGAGGCGCTCACCGAGATCCAGCACCATCACTATCCCTCGATTATCTCGGCGGTTCATATCCATCTCGATCGCGAGAACTGCCTCGAGGTCCTGATCTTGAAAGGAAAAGGAAAAAAGATCCGGTCTATCACCGACGAGCTCAAAACCCTGCGCGGGGTGAAACACTGCCAGCTTTCGATATCTACCACCGGTAAGGAACTGCCGTAAAACACCGGGACTTCCTTTTATGAAAAATATTAACCAAATGGCAATTGCGTTAACTGACAAAAAATGGTAAGAATTTCCCTGAAAATATACTTTTCGTAATGAAAAATTTCATGTATTAATTAATTTATGAATGATCGTTTTTGATTTCTCCATAAATATCAATATGATGGCGCATCTGGCATGTGTTTTGCACACTATTGATATAATTTACTAACGAAATACCGTGTCTAATACTGTTCTAATAATTGAGGATACCGAGTCCATCCGGAAGGATGTTAGCGAGATTATTAAAAATCTCCCTAATATAAAACGGATCCTGGAGGCCGGGAACGGCATCGACGGTTTCCGGATGCTGCTCGAGAACCAGGTGGACCTGATTCTTTGCGACCTGGTCATGCCGGGTATGGACGGCTTCAAGTTTCTCAGCCTGAAGGAAAGCCGATCCGATCTTTCCGACATCCCGGTCATCATCCTGACCAGCCAGACCGAGACCAAAGATAAAATCAAGGGCCTGGAACACGGGGCGAGCGACTACGTAACCAAGCCCTTTGACGAGGGGGAGTTGACCGCCCGGGTCCGGGTGCAGCTCAAGATAAAAAATCTCCAGGACGAGCTCCGGGCCTCCAACGCCCGCCTGGCCGAGATCTCCGTCACCGACCCCCTGACCCGCGTCTTCAACCGGCGCTACCTCTTCGAAATCCTGGAAAAGGAATTCGACCGGGCCCTGCGTTATAAATCCAGTCTTTCCTTCGTGATGGTTGACATCGATTTTTTCAAGCGGGTCAATGACCGTTTCGGGCACCAGGTGGGGGACCAGGTCCTGGTGGACGTGGCCAACCTGGTCCGGGAAGAGCTGCGCAAGCCGGATGTCCTCGGCCGGTACGGAGGGGAAGAATTCGGGGTCATCCTCCCCGAGACCGACCTGAAGGGCGCCTGGGTGGTGGCCGAGCGCTACCGCACCCGGGTCGCGGAATACCGCTTCGGCACCGCCCACAGCCCAATCCGGACCACGATCAGCCTGGGGGTGGCCGCCGTTCCCGACAGCAAGGTCAGGACCGTCGACGAGCTGGTCAAAGAGGCGGACGATTCGCTCTACCAGGCGAAAAACCTGGGACGCAACCGCACCCAATTAGGCTCGGGGTCCGAGGCCCCGCCCTCCTTCCCTTCACCCTAGCTCTGCTAATAGAGGGTGTTCCGAGTATTTTCATCAAGTTTTTTATATGGACTGCATCCCGCCCCGGGCGGGATGCGTTGCATTAGTCCCTCCGTTGTCGGGATAAACAAGCTAATACACTCCATAAAAAAGAACGAGATTAGACCAGATCAAATATTTTCACTTTTCCCTTTAATTTCAAATGGTTAAATCATAACTCGAAACACCCTCTAATAACGAACCTATAATCCGCGGATTACTTCGTTCGGTTGCTCCCTGGGCGGAGACTCGGGCAAGCCGGGCAGGCCGCTCGTCTCGCGCCGGCCCGCCCCGCCGATTTCGGAAAATCTCCGCCGGTAGATATTGACGGGGTTCCACCACTGTGAAAATATTGAAAGACCGTGATGCGGACCTGGAAAAAATCGGGGGAGAACCTTTCCGTCCTGGTTCTCATCCCCCCCTGTCCCCAGCACACCAATGTCATCCGCGACGTGCTTTACGGAAGCTGGTGCGGGGGCAAGCTGGTGGGAGGAGGAATGATCCCCCCCTTGAGTTCCCTTTACGTCGCCACCGTCCTGGCCGCGGACCAGAATTCCACCACCCTGATTGATTGCGGCGCCGACCAGCGCGATCTGAAATCCCTGCTCGAACTCGCCCCCCAGTTTGAAATCCTGGTCCTGCAGACCTCCTCGATCACGATCGATGACGACGCCGAAACCGCCCGCGAGCTCCGGTCCCGGAACCCCGACCTGGTCACTATTTTCTACGGCTCGCACCCCACCTTCATGCCGGAAAGCACCCTGAACAAGGACGGGGTGGACCTGATCGCCCGTCGGGAGCCGGAGTTCATCATCCGTGACCTGGTCCGGGCCCTGAAAGCCGGCGGGGAGGCCTGGAAGAAGGTTAAGGGCATCGGTTACCGGGACAACGGCCGGGTCATCCTGAACGAGGGTTACGGCTTCATCGAGGACCTGGACGAGCTGCCCATCCCGGACCGGAACCTTCTCCCCCGGGAACAGAAATACTTCAACCCGCTGGTCCGGCATTATCCTTACACCAGCGCGCTTTCCTCCCGGGGCTGTTACTCCCGCTGCCGTTTCTGCACCGCCCCCTATTTCATGGGCGGAAAAATCCGGGCCCGCTCGGCGGAGAGCGTGATCACGGAATTCGAGGCCCTGAAGCGCCAGGGCTTCCGGGAGATTTATTTCCGCGACGAGACCTTCACCGCCTTCCCCTCGAGAAACCAGCAGATCTGCCGCCAACTGATCAACCGGCGCCTGGATCTCAAGTGGATCTGCAATTCCATCCCGGGCGAGCTCGACCGGGAAACCATGGCGGAGATGAAGCGGGCCGGCTGCCATACCCTTAAATTCGGGGTGGAATCGGGCGCGCCGGAGATCCTGGAGAAATCCAACAAGCGGATCAGCCTGGACGCGGTCCGGGACGACTTCCGCTGGGCCCGCGAGCTGGGTCTTTTCCGCCACGCCCACATCATGTTCGGGATGCCGGGGGAAACCCGGGAAAGCATCGAGGCCACCCTCGAGTTCCTCCTCGAGATCGACCCGGACTCGGTCTCCTTCCAGATCTGCAGCCCCTACCCGGGGACGCCGCTCTACCAGGAACTCCTGGACTCCTACCCGGAAATCATCGGCGACGGCAGCCAGGTCCTCCGCTCGAGCGAGCTCCACTCCCGGGGGATCCTGAACCACCTTTACACCAACCTCTCCAACGAGGTCCTGGAGAATTCGATCCGCCGGGCCAACCGCCGGTTTTATTTCCGCCCCCGCTACCTGGCCAAGAGCCTGTCCCGGGTGCGGTCTTTCTCCGACCTCCGCCGGCTCTGGATCGCCGGCTCCCAGCTCTTCGAATTCTCTTTTCTGGGATTCCGTTGAACCGAGGCGTCAATGCCCTTCGGTCCGTTTGAATATTTTTTCCGCTGGCAGGAGTTGGACCCGGAACTCAGTTCCCGGTGGGACCGGGTGGCGGAAAAAACCGCGCGCCTGAATCTGTCGGAGCCCCTGATTTCGGATGATTACTTCCGCGAGGCTATCCAGAATTTCTCCGCGCCCTGGATCGCCGGAAAGCCCCGAACGCTGAAGCTCGACCTTTACAACGAGGCCTTCGGAACCCAGGACCTGGGTTCCTGGTTAAAAGCCCGGAGCCGGCAGTTCCTGGGAATCGATATCTCACCGGTGATCGCCCGGCGGGCGCAAACCCGCCTCTCCCGGGACGGGCGGGAAAAAGCCGGCCTGGTGGTGGGCGACATCCGCCGGCTGCCTTTTCAGAGCCGGAGCTTCGACCTGGTCTTCTCTTTCGGAACTATTGAGCACGTGCGGGAGGTCAGGCAGGCCCTGGCCGAAGCCGCCCGGGTTTTAAAGCCCCGGGGCCGCCTGATCCTCTTCGTCAATAATCTTTTTAACCTTTTCGGCACCCCCCTTCTGAATCTCGGCCTTTCCCCCTGGCTGAAAAGGTACACAAGCTACGAACCCGCCTTCTCCCCGCAAAGGGTGCGGGGCTGGGTGGAGGCCGAAGGCTTCCGGGTTATCCAGGCGGATGGTATCATTCTCCTGCCCAAGCCGCTCAGATACTTTGAACTCGCCGTGGAGGGATTCGGACTCTCTCCCCTCCGCCGGCTGGCCCGCGGGTTCACCAGGGCAGGGGTGAAGGCCGCCCGACGCCTGGAAAAAATCGATTTCCTCCGCCGGGGCGGGGAGATGATCGCGGTAGTTGGAGAGAAGGCGACATAAATATTTTCGATTGTAGATTGACGATTGACGATTGTAGATTGAAAACCAAAGAAACCAAGAGAAATGACGACTTGTCCTGAGCGGAGTCGAAGGATTGACGATTGACGAATGAAAACCAAATGAACGCAATGAAGCCGTATTATCCTTCCTTGTTTAGCCAACTTTTCTCGCATTTCTCGCAAGGGTAAAGCCAATGTTCGGCATTGGAGGTCCGGAGCTGATCGTAATCTTTATCGTGGCCCTGCTCGCCGTGGGCCCCCAGCGCCTGCCGGAGATCGCCCGGGCCCTGGGCAAAGCCTACCGGGAATTCGAGCGCTCCCTGGACGACGTGCGCCAGAACCTGGAAGAACTGGGCCAGGAAGAACCCGAAAAACATGAAGGAGAAGGAGAAAAATCCCCTCCCGCCGAAAAAGGACCCGGGCCGGATGACGTTCATCGAGCACCTTGAGGAATTCCGGAAACGCCTGATCGTCTGCATCGTCGCGGTGCTGGTCGGCTTCGGGATCGCCTGGACTTTCTCCGAACAGCTGCTCCGGCTCCTGCTTTATCCCCTGCTTCCCCTCCTCCCCCAATACCAAGGGGAATTGATCTACACCGGCCTGGCCGAGCCTTTCATGCTCTACCTGAAGATCAGCCTGCTCTTCGGCGCCTTTCTCGCCTCCCCGGTGATCTTTTACCAGGTCTGGTCCTTCATCTCCCCCGGCCTGAAAATTCAGGAAAAAAAATACGCCCTGCCCTTCATCCTCTTCTCCACGATTTTCTTCGTCGGCGGCGCCCTCTTCGGCTTCCTGGTGGTTTTCCCCTTCGCCTTCAAATACTTTCTGAGCTTGACCGCCTCCTTTTTCTCCCCCAAGATTTCGATCAAGGAGTATTTCGGGTTCGCCAGCCGCGTCCTGCTCGCCTTCGGGCTGGTCTTCGAGTTCCCGATCGTGGCCGTGATCCTGGCGCGGATGGGGGTTCTGAACGACCGGTTCCTGCGCCGGTATCGGAAATATTCCATTGTTGTCATTTTCATCGCCGCCGCGGTCCTGACCCCGGGCCCGGACCCGATTTCCCAGGTCTGCCTGGCCGTACCACTCTTCATCCTTTACGAGCTCTCTATCTTCCTAGTCAAGCTCTTCCAGAAAAAACCGGCCCCGGAAGAGAACTCGTAACCCATAAATTTCTAATTTCTAATGACGAATTTCTAATCAATGTCCAAACTTAAAATTTCTAATGCCCAATTTCCAATTTCTAATTAATTAGGATTTGGTCATTGGGATTTGATTGGACATTAGATATTAGAAATTAGTCATTGATTTTGGCTTGGGTATTTCTTTATGCTCAAGCCCTCTTTAGAATTGATCCTTTTCGTTCTAGAATTACCCGGAATCAGGAGGAAGAAAACGTGCCTTTGACCATCGCGGAAAAGATCCTGGCCTCGCACGCGGGGAAAAAAGAGCTTCGGCCCGGGGAGATCGTCATCGCCGAGCCGGATGTCCTGCTCGCCAACGACGTGACCGCCCCCCTGGCGATCAAGATCTTCTCGGAACTGGGCGGAAAGAAAATCCTCCACCCGGAACGGGTCGTCCTGGTCCTCGATCACTTCACCCCCAACCGCGACCTGGCCGCGGCCGAGGCCTGCGCCGAGGTCCGTCGCTTCGCCCGGGAGCATCACCTCCCCCATTTCTTCGAGTCCGGCGAGACCGGGATCGAGCATGCCCTCCTCCCCGAGCAGGGGCTGGTCCTCCCCGGCCAGCTGGTGATCGGGGCCGACAGCCATACCTGCACCTACGGGGCCCTGGGCGCCTTCGCCTCCGGCGTGGGCTCGACCGATTTCGCGGTGGCCCTGAAAACCGGGCAGGTCTGGCTCAAGGTCCCGGAATCCATTCATGTCATCTTCTCCGGCTCGCTCCATCCCTGGGTGGGCGGGAAGGATCTCATTCTTCATCTGATTTCCCGCCTGGGGGTGGAAGGCGCCAATTACCAGGTGCTCGAGTTCTCCCTCGCGGAGGGGCTCTCGCTCCGGATGTCCGACCGGTTCACCATTTCCAACATGGCGGTCGAGGCCGGGGCCAAGGCCGGGATCTTCACACCCGACCGGATCACCGAGGAATACCTCGTGGGAAAAACCGAGAAAAACTATACGATCTATTCGAGCGACCGGAACGCCGCCTACCGGGAAACCCTGAAAATCGACGTGACCGCGATCGGGCCCCAGGTGGCCCTGCCTTCCTCCCCGGCCAACGCCGTCCCGGTGGAAGCGGCTCCCGAGGTGAAGCTTGACCAGGTGGTGATCGGCTCCTGCACCAACGGCTGGATCGAAGACTTAAGGACCGCCGCCCAGATCCTTGCGGGCCACCGGGCCGCCCCCGGACTCCGCCTGATCATCCTGCCCGCCACGCCCGCGATCTACCGGCAGGCCCTCCGGGAAGGCCTGATCGAAACCTTTCTCTCCGCCCGGGCCGTCATCGCCCCTCCTTCCTGCGGGCCCTGCCTGGGCGGCCATCTGGGGGTGATCGCCGCCGGGGAGCAGGCCCTGGCCACCACCAACCGCAATTTCCCCGGCCGGATGGGCCACCCGGATTCCCGGGTCTATCTCTCCGGCCCGGCGGTGGCGGCGGCCTCGGCGATCACCGGGAAGATCACCCATCCCCGGGAAATCGTCTCCGCCCCTCCCGCCCCGGAGGCAAAATGAAAATGAAAAAACTTTCCGGGCCGTCCGTCCGGGTCGGCGATCACATCGACACCGATACCATCATCCCGGCCCGCTACCTTTCCTCCACCGACTCCAAGCTCCTGGCCGCCCACTGCCTCGAACTCCTCGACGCCAAGACCCGGGACCGGATCCATGCTGGGATCGTCCTGGTCGCGGGCTCCAACTTCGGCTGCGGGAGCTCCCGCGAACACGCCCCCCTGGCCCTCAAGGCCCGGGGCATCCTGGCGGTGGTGGCCAAAAGCTTCGCCCGGATCTTCTTCCGCAACGGGATCAACCTGGGACTGCCCCTGATCGAAATCCCCGCCGCGATCGAGATCCCGGATGGGGAGGAAATCGAGCTCGATTTCGCCGCCGGGAAGATCGAAATCCCGGCCACGAAAAAAGTCTTTACCTTTCCGCCCCTGCCCGGGTTCGTCGGCGAGCTCCTCGAGGCCGGCGGCCTGCTCGCCTATCTGAAGGCCGGGGGCAAGCTCGAATAAATTCCCTGTTTCATAAGCGACCTCCCGAGTCCCCTTTTAAAGCATCCTCACCTTCGGGGAGCTTTACCAGGGTATCGCCAAGCTTTTTCCCGGGGAACGCAGGGAAAAAATGGCCGATCATGGACAGCCTTCTGGCCGCCACCGCCCTCGCCCATCACCTCGCGTTTGTTACCCGGAATGCCCACCACGTGGATGAAATGGGGGCAACCGTCCTGGACCCTTGGAAGTCATAGCCCGCCGCCGGCTGCTTCCGGAATTGAATAAAGTTATCAGGCACTTGCGGAATTCAGACCGGGTGTAAGAATTAATTTTCAGGAAATTCATTCAATTTTAAACCCAGATGGCGGCTAAACCATTAACAATCGCGGTTATTCCCGGGGACGGTACCGGGCCGGAGGTCATCGCCGAGGGCCT
>Ga0315289_10010868_pt1 | contig 12969 bp, 11 predicted proteins | sample YL17G11_40_MG_FD_203452 | JGI IMG/M metagenome (GOLD analysis project Ga0315289, IMG submission 203452) | Sediment microbial communities from Yellowstone Lake, YNP, Wyoming, USA - YL17G11_40 | ecosystem: Environmental > Aquatic > Freshwater > Lake > Sediment | place: USA: Wyoming | collected...
ATAGATAAGCCTAACAAGAAAGATAACCCTATTTTTTACTATGAGGTTGATGCTTCAACTAGTTCAGCATCAACCCGTTCGGCCTGAGCTCCCTTCGGGCCCGAGCCTCCCTTCGGGCCTGAGGGCCCGTCAGGGCCTCGAACGGCAGGGTCGAGGGCACGGCCGAAGGCCCGAGCTAGCCGAAGGGTTGACTAATTTAACAACATAGGTTAAACTAAAATTGTTAAATAAAAATAAAGAAAAAACAAAGGAATTAATATAACACAAATAAAAAACAATATAAATATTATAAATAGGCTAAGATTAGCTGTTTAACATATAATTTACGGGAATCATGTAAAAAAATTAGTGGCGAATAAATTAAAAATAAAAAGATAAATCAAATAAAAAAAGTAAGAACAAAAATACAATTAGAATGGCTAAAATAAATTAATAAAACAAATATGCCAAACCAAAACAAACTATCACAAATAAAACAATTATTAGAAACTGCCTTCGCCAGCTTACAAAATGCCAGACAATTAATGTTTGAGATTACTGGCGAGAAAGAAACTGATGTAGCCAATGTTTCTGAAAAAGCTAAAAAGCTAGGCACACCAGCTGTTGTCGGTGATGAAAAAATTATTGAGGGAGTGTTTGACGGACAGAATATGATTGGTCCTGACAGTAAACAATATAGCGTGCCAGCCAATTATGCTTCAAAATCGAAATTGGTTGAAGGGGATACTTTAAAGTTAACCATCATTGCTGATGGTTCATTTATTTATAAACAAATAGGACCAGTCGAGCGTGATAGGCTAGTTGGTGTGTTATCCAAGGATGAAATTACTGATGATTATTTAGTTTTAGCCGGCGATAAGACATTCAAGGTGCTTTTGGCGAGTGTTACATATTTTAAGGGTGAGGTTGGTGATGAAGTAGTTATTTTAACACCTAAAAATAAAGAAAGTCGGTGGGCGGCAGTGGAGAACATAATTAAAAAACCTCTTGAAATGAATAGTGAAGACAAGGAACCGAAGAAAGCCACTGATTTAGAAGCACAAGGCAAAGATAAAAAAGTTGCTAAATCTGACGATTCAACACCAGCAGACGATGATTTGAGGATATAAACCTATTAATTTACAGCTAAAATAAGAGCTTTTTTTATCTTTATATTGATATTTCTTCTACAATGTTATAGAATATAATCGCTAGAGTCATAATAAGCGATTTATTTTTGGTTATGCCATCAGCTTTATATAGAAAATATAGACCACAAAATTTTTCTGAACTTGTCGGACAAAATCATATTAAGGTAACACTTGAAAATGAGATTGAAAGCGGTCGCATTGCTCATGCTTATTTATTTTCAGGACCGAGAGGTATTGGCAAAACAACAACAGCTCGTCTTTTAGCCAAAGCAATTAACTGTGAAAAAAGAACAAACTCAAGTCCATGCAATAAATGTGACTTTTGCCGCGAGATTACTGAAGGCAGGTCTATGGATCTTATTGAAATAGACGCCGCTTCGCATACTGGTGTGGACAATGTCAGAGAAAATATTATTGAAAATGCGCGGTTTACACCTTTAAGATGTAAATACAAAGTCTTTATTATAGATGAAGTCCACATGCTTTCTATTTCAGCTTTTAACGCTCTCCTAAAAACTCTTGAGGAACCACCTGAGCATGTAATTTTTATTTTAGCGACAACTGAAATACATCGTGTGCCAGAAACAATTATTTCCCGCTGTCAGAGATTTGATTTTAAAAAAGTTAATGTTAGTGATCTTGTAAAAAGATTACAATTTATTGTTCAGCAGGAGAAATTGAAAATTGATCTTCAAATTTTGAAAAACATAGCCGTAAGAGCCGAAGGTTCAGTGAGGGATGCCGAAGTGCTTCTGGCACAGATATTTGCCCTAGGCGATAAAGACATTACACAGGAAGAAGCTGAATTGGTAATACCTCGTTCTGATATAAAGCTTGTGATTGAACTAATAGGTTTTTTAAGCAATAAAGATACATCATCAAGTATTTCACTGATAAATAAATTGATTGAGGAAGGTGTTAATATAACTGAATTTACCAAAGATATAATCGAATTTTTGAGAAAAATGCTGTTGATTAAAATAAGCGGAAAGCTTGATGAATATTCCACCTTGGAATTAGATGAGGAAGATAATAAGAGAATGGAAGGCATCAGCGCAAATTTTAAAGTAAATAACATCGTCAGATTAATCGAGATATTTCTAGAGAAGTTTAAAGAAATTAGATATGCACAAATACCGCAATTACCCTTAGAATTAGCAGCTGTTGAAATATGCGAAAGAGGAATTGAGGATAATCTGGTTGTTCCAGATAATCGATTAAATGAAATTAGGAAAGCTTCTTTACGAAGAGCCGAGGGTACGAAAAAAGAAAATGAGGATAAAAAGACAGAAAAATCCTTAAAATCTAACGGTGATCTTGCTTTATCTACTATTCAAAGTAAATGGTCAGAAATTTTAAGTGAACTTCGGAAATATAATCATTCATTAGCCTTGGCTTGTAAAGCTTGTGTGCCTGTTAAAATTGAGAGTGACGTTTTAATCATAGGCTTTAAGTTTAAATTGCATCAGGAGAGAATCAAAGACAGAAAAAACCTTGAGATTGTTGAAAAGGTAATTGAAGAAGTTTCTGGAAATAAAGTTAAGGTAAAAGCTACTATAATTACTGAAAATGAATTTGAAACATTAGCCGATAAAGTTAAATTTACAAATAATGAGGTGGGTAGCTTAACCAGTGAAATTTTGCAGTCATTTGGCGGAGAGGTAGTGGCTGAAGAATAGAATCAAATATAAAATAAAACCAGTTGAATTTTGACTGGTTTTTTGTTAAAATTAAATCATATTGCCGGGTCGTCTAATGGCAGGACGCATGACTCTGGATCATGTAATGATGGTTCGAATCCATCCCCGGCAGCCAAATTAATCATTAACTTATTTAAAATATGTCCAAAGTTGTTATGATTATCGCTCAAATAAGTTTCAGAGATGAGGAGCTTTTAGAAACAAAGAAGGTCTTGGAGGCTAATGGTATCAAAGTTAAGGTGGCAGCGCCTAAATTGGAAAGAGCAGTTGGTAAGCTTGGCGCTGAAGTGATGCCTGATTTATCATTGGAGCAGATTGAACTCGATGATTTTGACGCTATAGTTTTTGTCGGCGGTCCAGGCGCTGCTGATTTTTTTAATGATAAAATAATACTCACGATGGCCAAAGATGCATATGAGAATGAAAAGGTCGTGGCTGCTATTTGCATTGCGCCGTCAATATTAGCCAATGCTGGACTTTTAAACGGAATAAGAGCAACTGCTTTTCCGTCGGAGGAGAGAAATTTACTGACAAAAGGCGCTAGCTATACTGGTAATGTCGTTGAGGTTTCCGGGCGCATTATTACTGGCCGCGGACCAGAAGCAGCGACAGAATTTGGCCAAAGAATTGTAAAAGCATTGAAATAAATTATGATAAAAGAATCAAAAATTACCAAAGAAATGAAAGTCGGGGATGTTTTGGCTAAATTTCCCAAGACGGCTACTATATTTTTTAAGCATGGTTTTCATTGCGTCGGATGCCCGGCTGCAAATTATGAAAGTATTGAACAGGGCGCCATGATTCATAGTATTGATTTAGATAAATTAATCAATGAATTGAACGAAGCAATCAAAAATGAACAATAAATCCCGCACTTTCAACTATAATTCATCAGTAGTACATAACTCAAATCCACTTTCAATAGATAAATCAAGTGAAGGTGTTTTGAAAGTGCAGGATAAAGATTATTTTTTTATTGTTAATCCAGCGGCTGGTGGGGGCAAAAGAATGGAAGCCATCACCGAGATTGAATCATTTTTTCAGGAAAAGAGCTTAAATTTTGAAATGGTTTTAACTAAAGCACCTAAGCAGGCTACGGAACTCGCCAAAAAAGCTGCTAATAATGGTTATAAAAACATTGTGGCGGTGGGTGGCGATGGAACAGTTAACGAAGTGGTTAACGGTTTAGTCGGCACTGACGCAACTCTCGGCATTATCCCTATTGGTTCTGGCAATGATTTCTCGCGCGCAATCGGTTTAGCAAGAAATATTAATAAGGATTTGAAGATTTTACTCGCTAAAAAAACCAAAGAAATTGATCTTGGCTTTGTAAATAATCGATATTTTGTGGATGGCTTAGGCGTTGGTTTTGACGCAGAAGCTTCGATGAAAGTAAGAAAATTCCTAAAGTACGTAAATGGCTTTCTTGCCTATCTGGCATCAGTTTTAAGAACACTGGTTACTTATCAATTTCCACAGGTAAAAATTACTTTGGACAATGGTCAGATAATAAAGACAGGTATACTGATGATGGCTGTGATGAACGGCCCGCGTTACGGCGCTGGTTTTTATATCGCTCCTTCAGCCAAGATTGACGATGGTTTGTTCACGATTTGCTTGATTGAGAAGTGCAGTCGTTTTTATGCTTTACGGCAGATTCCCAAAGTTTTAAAAGGTACTCATGTGAAATTACCGATTGTTAAAATAATAACTTCAAAGGATGTGAAGATAGAGTCCAAAAGTTTTCTGCCAGCTCATGTCGATGGCGAGATACTGCAACCGCAGCAAAAATTTGAAGCAAAAATAGTGCCTAAGTGCTTGAAGGTTATTAGCGCTTAAGTCAATTATTAAAGCCTAGAACATTGAAATTCTAGGTTTTTTTTATTCCCAGACCAACTCAATGCTTGCCTTCCAAATGGGTAGAGCTGGATCCTAAGATCCAGCTCGCCTGAATCTGAGGATTCAGGCTTACCCGACAGTGGTTATTTCACTAAATTTGACAGATATCAATGGATATTATAAGGTGAATTAATCAACAAGAAAACAAAATAATGCTCATTAATAAATAAACTTGAAGGAGGTGAATTATTTGATTAGATAATCGGTTAATCTGTTAGTCAGTAAACAGTAATTAAAAATTAAAGAAAGGAGTGAAGTTATGGCAAGATTTCGCGAAAAAGTCGGATTGACTTTTGACGACGTCTTTTTGGTGCCGCAAAAATCAGATGTCGTTCCCACGGAAGTTGATGTTTCAGTCGAACTTTTTCCGGGCTTTAGACTGAAAATCCCAATTTTAAGTGCGGCGATGGACAAAGTGACAGAGGCAAGATTTGCTATTGTCTTAGCCCGTGAAGGTGGTTTAGGTGTAATTCATCGGGGATTACCTACAGAGAAGCAGAAAAAAGAGGTTGAGGATGTAAAACTCTCACAGTCTTGTGTGATTATTAGACCAATTATCCTTACTAAAAAAGATACTATTGCCAAAGCTCAAGAAAAAATGAAAAAATATAATATTTCTGGTTTTCCAGTTGTTGAAGGCGAGAAGCTGGTCGGTATAATCACAAAAAGAGATATTGATTTTGTAAGGGATGGCTTAACAGAAGTAGGCAGTAGAATGAAGACAGATGTAATCACAGCTCCAGAGAATGTAAGTATGGAAGAAGCAGAGGATAAACTTACAACCAATAGAATCGAAAAGCTTCCCTTGGTTGATAATCAGGGTAATTTAAAAGGTTTGATTACTCTGAAGGATATTAGAAAAGGTATTGTTTATCCTAATGCTTGCAAGGATAATCAAGGTCGCCTGATGGTGGGAGCGGCGGTTGGAGTCACTGGTGACTATTTTGAAAGAGCCAGGGTTTTAGTCGAAGCTGGAGTTGATGTCTTAGTTGTTGATGTCTCACATGGACATTCCTCAAATGAGCTTAAGGCTATTGAGAAACTTAAGGCTGGGTTCCCTCATATACCTTTAATCGCTGGCAATATAGCGACAAAAGAAGCGGCAAAAGATTTAGTCGAAGCTGGCGCTGATTGTATTAAGGTTGGTTTTGGTCCTGGTTCAATCTGCACTACGAGGGTAGTCACTGGTTGTGGCGTACCACAGATAACAGCCACTTTGGATTGTGTCGAAGGAGCCGGTGGAATACCAGTCATTACTGATGGTGGCATGAGGTATTCTGGCGATATCACTAAAGCACTCGCTGTCGGGGCTGATTTGGTGATGCTTGGTTCGATGTTTGCGGGAATAGAAGAAACTCCTGGTGAAGTTGTAATGTTTGAGGGTAAGCCTTATAAATATTATCGAGGTATGGGTTCTGAAGAAGCAATGGGAATAAGCGATGAAAATAGAGATAGATACAGCCAGAGTCCTATTTCCCAAGGTATTGAGAGCCTAGTACCTTATAAAGGCTATTTAAAAGAGAATTTAGATCAGTATCTCGGTGGTTTAAAAGCAGGTATGGGTATCTGCGGCGCTCGTAATATCAAAGAGCTGCATGAGAAAGCAGAGTTTACACAGGTTACTTATGCTGGATTAATCGAGAGTCATCCCCATGATGTCATTCAAGAGAAAGATGAACGTAATTATCGGAAGGGAGGAGTAAGATGACAAAAGCAGAAATACAATTAGGAGCACTTATTGAAGGTCTCCCAAGCGTAGTAGTGGTTGACAAGGATTGGGGTGATAGCGGCAAGGGCAAAATTGTTGATTTCATGTCCTCTAGGTTTCCCATTGTTTCTCGTTTTGGTGGTGGAGCTAATGCGGGACACACGGTAGTTCTGCCTTTTGGAGCATATATTGGTCATCTTATTCCTATGGGCATTACGCACGGAAAGATTTGTGTTTTGCCACAAGAAGAGCTGTTCGACCCTTATCAATTTTTCAAAGAAATCGAGGAGTTCAAACAAAAGAGTAAACGCCAGCCTCCGCCTATTTATGTCAGCGGCAATGCGCCTTTAAAACTGCCCTGGGATCCTCTAATTGAAGCTTGGATTGAGTGTTCGAGAGGAGTAGGCGCTACTGGCACTACTGGTAAGGGTATTGGCTCAATTGCGGCCAATCAAAAGCTACGAATTGGACCACGCGTTAACTATATTTTCTATCCAGAAATGCTTAAAAAAGAATTAGAAGTTTTTTACCGAGCGTGGAGACCCATCTTTGAAGAAATTGTTAAGGCACAATTAGTCCAAAAAGACGGGGTACCCATTAAAGAGCAAGATATACCGTCTGTGAACAGCGTTCTTGGAGAATTGATTGGTCTTGCGGAGAGGCTAAAACCCTTTGTTATTGATACGCGTGCATTTTTATACAAAGCGTGGAAAAAGGGAAAGAAAATACTTTTTGAAGGTGCGCAGGGTCTGATGCTCGATGAATTTGGCACCTATCACTACAACACAACTGGCATTTGCACTGCTTCTGGTGCAGCGAGAGGTACTGGCTTGCCGCTTCAAGCTATCGGACCGGTGATTGTGGTGGCTAAAGCTTACACAACACGCGTGGGCAATGGTCCGTTTCCAACAGAACTTTGGAATCGCCGTGATGCTGAAAAGGCTCCAGAGATATTTCGGAGATTGTTTGTTGAAGGGGAGGAAAGGGAAAAGTACCTTAAGGATACACTGGCTAAAATAAATGCTGGTGATGCTCCAGACTCGGAAATTGGTTTATATCTGCAGGTAAAGGGGCATGAATTAGGTGCCACAACTGGCCGAGGACGTAGCACTGGCTGGCCCGATCTCGTCATTGCTAAATACTGTGTTGAGATTAATAATCCATGGTTCTGGGCTTTTACGAGAATGGATATCTTGTCTGGTCTGAAAAAGATTAAGGTAGCCAAAGAATATCTTTACGAGGGCAATAAGGTTCCTGCCGGTACTATGCTTTCACCATCTTGGTTGCTTAAAGATGTTAGGGTAATCTATGATGAATTAGACGGTTGGGAAGAGGATATTTCAGGGATTACTGACCTCAAGAGATTACCAGTTAAGACCAGGGAATATCTCGAGTACTGGGAAGAGAAGACGGGCCGGCCGGTTGGCTTTATTTCAACTGGCCCGAGAAGACATCAGATCATCATCAAGGAGCCGCTTAAATTAAAGAAGTTTCTTAAGCAGGTTTCCTAAGTTCTTTATCACTAAGCTCCAGTTTACAAAAACTGGGGCTTTTTTTATCCACACATAATATATTATGTTTTTTGTTCTACCCTTCTGCGGGTATAGCTGGATCCTTAGATCCAGCTTGCCCGAATCTGAGGATTCGGGCGTACCCACTGGAAGAGTAACTCTCTTCATTTACAAATTTGACCGACTTTTTGGCTTATGATAAGATAATTTAATCTATTATTGAACATTGAAAACAAAATAACCTTAAAAAACGCCCCTTAATAAGTTCGGGGCAAGGAGGTATTTATGATTGATAGGTATGTAATTGAACCACTCGGTCAGTTATGGACACTTCAGAACAAATTTGAAATGTGGCTGAAAGTTGAATTAGCTGTTCTGAAAGCACGAGTTGAAATTGGCGAGATGTCATCCTCTGAATATGAGACGATTAAAGAAAAGGCGGCATTCTCCGTGGAGCGTGTTGCGGAAATCGAGGAGACCACGCATCACGACTTGATGGCTTGGGTTAATAATGTTAAAGAAGTTTTAAGAGAGGCTGGACTACCGGAAAGCACAATTGCTCGTTTTCATGAGTATATCACCAGTTATGACGCAGAGGATCCAGCTTTGTCGTTAATGCTCTGTGCCGCTGGTCAAACTCTAATTAATAATGCCAGAGAGATTGAAGATGTCCTACGAAAGTTAGCTGGACAGCACAAATGGACTAAAATGATCGGCCGTACTCATTTTGTCCACGCTGAACTCATTACCTTTGGATTTAAAGTCCTGAATTGGCTTGATCCTTTAATCTCAGCTCGAGAGGCTCTCAAGGAAGCTGTCGATGGTTTACGTGTTGGCAAAATTTCCGGAGCAGTAGGTATTTATGGAGATATTGATCCTCGCGTAGAAGAAATTGTTTGTAAGGAACTTGGCCTCAAGCCAGCGCGGATTGCCACCCAGATATTATCCCGCCGGGCACATGCTCATTTTCTGAACTGTATTGCTGAATATGGTGGCTTACTGGAAAAAATAGCGAAGGATATCCGTCTTGGCCAACAAACAGAAAGGGGTGAACTTTTTGAGCCATTTGAACATGGCCAGACAGGATCTTCACGCATGCCTCACAAGCGAAATCCCGTGATTTGTGCGCGTGTCATTGGTCTAACTAGTCTTTTAAGGGCTTATGCGCATGCCATGATTGAGCAGATCGCCACTGAGGATGAGCGTGATATCGCCCAGTCAAGCGTTGAAAGAATTGTTTTTCCAGACTCAACTCAGCTTCTTCATTACATGCAAAGGATGATGCTTTATGTGCTTGAAGGATTAGAAGTTCATCCGGAAGCCATGATGAGGAATCTTGAATTGACTAAGGGTGCGATAATGTCAGGCTATGTGAAGTCGCTACTCAATCGTAAAGGAGCAGGGAAAGAAGCTTATAAAGTTTTACAAACAGCGGCATTTGAGGCTATGGAAAAGAATCGGCTTTATAAAGAGGTTCTCTTGGAGAAGCCAGAGATTACCTCTGTATTGACTCCCGCTGAACTAAATGAGTGCTTTGATTATCGAAAGTGTCTGGAAAAACCAGTGAATGAAATTTACCAGCGTTTTGGCATCGAGGAAGTAAAGGAAGGTTAAATCAAACAAGTAGGCTAAGCACAACTTAGCCTACTTTATTCTTTTAAGCTCAAGAAAGGAGGAGCTCATGGAATCTTTAGATGTGTCAGTCATTGTCATACTTGGTAGCGAGAATGATATTTGGAAGTTAGGTGGAAAAGAAAAGGTTGAAGAGAAACTAAAATATTTAAAAGAAACTGACCCTAATTTTTCCGCTAGTGTTTCCGTGATTTCCTGTCATCGGAATCCTTTGGAGTTGTTTGAATTTTGCCAAAACAATAAGGCGCAACTCTGGATTGGTGTGGCAGGCAAAGCCGCGGCATTACCGGGCATAATAAAAGCCTATCTTCATGCTTTTAAAAAGCCAGCTCATGTGGTTGGGGTAGGTATTTCGAGTAATGACGTGGATGACTATCTAGCAGCCGAATTAAGCATAACCCAGCTTCCTGGGCAACCCGTTGAATTTATGGGATTTGATGAAAAAGGATTTAATAATGCCCTTCAGTTTTTTAAACTAATGACTGACAAGGAAGTGAGGGAAGTAGAATCTAAAGAACCGCAGTTAAACATTATATATGTTAAATAAGAAAGGAGATAAGTTAAGATGGCAAACAGAGAAAAAGTATACGCGCTTTTCAGTGTCTCTGACAAAAGAGGAATAGGTAGGCTAGCACGTGCTGTGACGCAAAAGGGGATGAGTATAATCTCCACAGGTGGTACAGCAAAGATATTAAAAGAAGAGGGAATCCCCTTTGTTCCTATTGAAACAATCACTGGTAGTCCTGAGTCTTTCGGTGGCCGTATGAAAACCATTAGCTTTCAGATTGAATCAGGGATACTTTATGACCGTAGCAATCCACACCACGTGGAAGACGCAACTCTTCTGCAAATTCCTAAGATCGACTTGGTGGTATGTAATTTCTACCCGTTTCAACAGACGATTGCCAAACAAGAAGTTACATTGGAAGAAGCGATTGAAAATATTGATATCGGTGGTCCAACCATGGTCAGAGCGGCGGCTAAGAATTTCCGAAATGTGGCCGTAGTGGTTGATCCTGATGATTATCCTAGTGTAATTGATTTAATGGATTATGAGGGACAATTGCCCTATGACTTCCGCTTTTATTTAGCAGCTAAGGCCTTTACTCTCACAGCCGATTACGATTCAGCTATTGACCCATATATGAGCTTAATGGTTGGAAAACGTGTTTTGAGGATGAACTACAGAGATGGCGAGGAACTACGCTACGGCGAAAATCCTCATCAGAAAGGCTGGATTTTTAAAGATCCATTATCAGTTGATCCTCTCGCGCTCTGGAAGTTTCAGCAGCTTCAGGGCAAGGAGATGTCTTTCAATAACTTCCTGGATATGTCAGCCGCCATTGATGCTTTGGTGGAAATTACAGTTGGCGGACATGAAGAGACGCCAGCTTGTGTGATTCTAAAGCATCAGAATCCTTCAGGAGCAGCCATTTCAGAAGAAGCTCCACCATTTAAAATCACTGGCGCTGCTTTTAGCAGGAGTATAAAAGATGCTTATTTGAAAGCATGGTATGATGGTGACTCCCTAGCTTCATATGGCGGAATCATTGTTGTCAATAAAGAGGTTGACAAAGAATTAGCCCAGATGATGATCAGATCCCCGCTGGACAAGGAAGATAAATTTTTTGAGGTTTTAGTGGCTCCTTCAGTTACCGCAGAAGCCCTAGAGGTTTTTGCTAAGTACAAAGGACGAAGAGTTCTGGTTAATCTTGCCCTTGCTGACCAGTTAGATTTTGCTCCGGGATTTGATTTTAAGAGGGTGCGTGGCGGTATTTTGGTCCAAGATATTGACAGGCACGTAGTAAAAGAGCCAGATCTTTTAGTTGTTAGTGAGACTAAACCATCCCCAGAACAAATTAGAGATATTCTTTTTGCCTGGCGCGTAGCCAAGGTCAGTAAATCAAATTCTATTGTTTTAGTAGAAAATGAAACTCTAATTGCTTCAGGTGTTGGTCAGCAAGATCGTAAAAGATGCTGTGAATTAGCAGTTTCCAAAGCTGGCGAGAGAGCAAAGGGAACGAGGGCTGCTTCTGATGCTTTTTTCCCAATGTCTGATGGACCGCAAGAGCTTATTAAGGCTGGTATTGTCATAATTTTACATCCCGGTGGTTCAAAGAAAGATCAGGAAACCATTGACCTATGCAATAAAAATGGCGTTGTCCTGGTTTTTACCTCGAAGGATTACAAGGAGTTAATGATCCGCTGTTTCAAACATTAAAAGGCATAAAGAACATGCCAAGGAGGTGAAATTTGATGGAGGAACACAGCGCGTTAATGTCGACTAATATACCAAGCGTTCCTAAGAAAACGGGGAAAGCCAGGGATATTTATGATTTTGGGGAAGAATTAGTGATTGTTACCACAGATCGCATTTCTGCTTTCGATGTTATCATGCCTGATGGCGTCCCAGGGAAGGGTAAAATATTAACGAAAATGACTCAGTTCTGGCTAGACTTCATCACCAACAATCTTGATATCCCGCATCATCTAATTTCCACTGATTTGGTTGACTTCCCTTTAGAAGTAAAGGAATATCAGCACTCATATCCCAATGCAGATTTGGATGGCCGAGTCATGCTGGTGAAGAAATTAAAGGTAATTCCTATCGAGTGCGTGGTGCGTGGCTATATTTCCGGTTCTTTATGGAAGGAATATCAGCGCAAACTAAAAAAGGCTCAAAGGGGGATGGTAAAGATTCATGATAATCTTCTACCCAGATACCTGAAGGAGTCTGATAGGCTGCCTTTTCTAATTTTTACGCCAGCCACCAAAGCTGAAACGGGTCATGACGAAAACATTAATTTTGATCGGATGGTCAAGATACTGGCAAAGTGGCTTCCGAAAAACGGATATCCATTCCTAAAGCCATTGGAGATAGCTAATAAATTAGAGCAGGGAAGCTACCAAATTTATGATAAGGCCGCTGAATACGCTCTCTCTAGAGGAATAATAATTGCTGATACTAAATTCGAATTTGGTTTAGATAGAAGCGGCAATCTTTATTTAATCGATGAGGTTTTAACTCCTGATTCTTCCCGATTCTGGCCTAGGGATAAGTATCAGCCCGGTCGCTCTCAAGAAAGCTTTGACAAGCAGTACGTACGTGATTATCTGATAAGCATCAAATGGGACAAGAAACCACCAGCACCAAAATTGCCAGATGAAATTGTGAGAAAGACAGCAGAGAAGTATGAGCAGGCTTTAAGGTTATTAACTCAGTAAAGTTCTTTCAAACTCTCTACTTTTTAGTAGGGAGTTTTTTTATCCCCACACCAATTATTAATACATACTATTTGTAATACGCCTTTTTAGTTGAGTAAATGCGCGAGATCTCAATTTAAGCTTAGATTCTCTTTTTCTGGCATCCCTTACTGAATTATCTTGTA
>Ga0315289_10010869_pt1 | contig 12967 bp, 12 predicted proteins | sample YL17G11_40_MG_FD_203452 | JGI IMG/M metagenome (GOLD analysis project Ga0315289, IMG submission 203452) | Sediment microbial communities from Yellowstone Lake, YNP, Wyoming, USA - YL17G11_40 | ecosystem: Environmental > Aquatic > Freshwater > Lake > Sediment | place: USA: Wyoming | collected...
TTCTGCTTCTAGGTTTATTCTTTTGATAGGAGGTTCTTTAGTTCTGCGAGCCTTGATAGTATGAGTTTTTGCTCAACACTTGCTACAAGTTTCTTTGTTGTAATTACTGTGTCCGGGTTGACTGATATGCTATCTATGCCATTTTCTACTAGGAACCTTGTCACTTCTGGGTAAACTGATGGTGCTTGCCCACATATGCTTACCGTTACGTCGTTTTCATGTGCTACCCTGATCAGGTGAGCGATTGATCTTAGGACTGACGGATCTCTTTCGTCGAAGTATCCTAGGTTACCAAGTATTCCACTGTCCCTATCAGCACCAAGTGTCAGCTGGGTTAGATCGTTTGATCCTATGCTGAACCCATCGCAGAGTTTGCTGAATTCGTCGGCGAGTAGTATTATTGATGGTACTTCTGCCATGAACCAGAGTTTGAAGTCTTTCCCTCTTTCAAGGCCTTCCTCTTTCATGATCTTTATTGCTTTCTCAACTTCCCATGTTGTTCTAACGAAGGGTAACATGACCCAAACATTCTTCAGACCCATTTCGTCCCTTACCTTCTTCATGGCCTTGCATTCGAGTCTAAATCCCGGCTCATATTCTGGACTGATGTACCTTGAGACACCTCTCCATCCGATCATTGGGTTATTTTCTTTTGGCTCGTACTTTTCTCCACCTTTAAGTGCAGCATACTCATTAGATTTGAAGTCACTCATTCTTACTACTATCGGTCTTGGATATATTGCGCCAGCTACCTTAGCTATTCCTTCTGCAAGCTTATCTACGAAGACCTGTGACCTTCCCTGTTCAATCAATGCTAGTGGGTGTTCACCTACCCAGTCGGCGATGATGAATTCAATTCTCATCAATCCTATGCCATCAAATGGCAGATCCTTGTATTCGTCTGCTTTGTCGGGTTCTCCGAGGTTCATATATACCTTGGTTCCTGTGATTGGTACTGCATTTGCTACAACTGCCGTAGCTGATACTGCCCCAGCCTTTGCTTCGGCCTTTTCCTCTTCTATTATTCCCTCATATATTAGTCCAAGTGATCCATCTACGGAGACGTCTTGTCCTGACTTCAGTACTTCAGTAGCCTTCTTTGTGCCTACAATACATGGCACACCTAGTTCTCTTGAAACGATTGCAGCGTGAGCGGTCATACCTCCACCATTTGTTACGATTGCAGCAGCTTTTCTCATAGCTGGAACCCAGTCTGGAGCAGTCATTTCTGTGACCAGAATCTCGCCTTCTTTGAAGTTCGCGATATCCTTTATATCCATTATAATATTGACCTTTCCTGAAGCTCTACCTGGTGAAGCCCCGAGTCCCCTTATCAAGACTGTTGCTGATGATGCCCTAACCTTTGCAACTTCTGCGGTTGTTCCTTTTGAAGACCATACTGTTTCAGGTCTTGCCTGAACGATAAAGAGTTTGTTTGTATCTGTGTCAAGAGCCCATTCAATGTCCATTGGTCTACCATAGTGCTTTTCAATCAAATCAGCATCACGAGCTAATTCGATTACTTGTTCATCATTTAAGCATGAGACCTCCTGTAGATTTTTTGGAACTTCTATTTCCTTACTGAAACCATCTACACCCTTTCCTTTTATTGTCATTAACTTCTTCTGTGAGATATTCTTTTCAAGTATCGTGAAAGTGCCTTTTTCCACCACCCATCTGTCTGGGTCAACATGCCCTTGAACGACAGACTCTCCAACCCCCCATGCACCTTCGATTGTTATTGCGCTTTTATCACCTGTTACGGGGTTAAGGGTAAAAATGACACCTGCAGCCTTGCTGTTGATCATCTTCTGCACGCCAACTGAAAGCTTTACCTTAAAGTGGTCGAATCCTTTCTCGACTCTGTATGAGATTGCTCTCGGTGTAAAAAGAGAACTGATACATTTCTTTGTGCTTTCTACTAGAGCGTCCCTTCCTTGGACAAATAAGTATGAGTCCTGTTGCCCAGCAAACGATGCTGTCGGCAAGTCTTCGGCTGTAGCACTACTTCTTACTGCAACCTCGGGATTATTTATACCAAGTTTCTTTCCTAGTGCCTTGTAATGTTCCATGAGTTCATCTTCGAGAACCTTCGGGAATTCGCAGGACTCTATTAGAGTGCGGATCTTTTTTGATGTCTGAGTGAGCTTATCTAAGTCGTTTGTGTCCAATCCTGATAGTAATTCAGCGATCTTAGGAGCAACACCCGAAGCTTCAATGAAGTAATCGTATCCTGTTGAAGTCAGGGCAAACCCTGGCGGAACAGGAATCTTAGCGTTGACCATTTCACCTAAGCTTGAATTCTTTCCTCCAACAAGTGCTACGTCTTCTCTCCTCAGTTCCTCGAAGTCTAAATAAATTTTTTCATTTCTAGACATGCTATATCCTCGGCTTTTGGCTCAAAATAACTGATATATAAACATCTTATTTTCCAATCCAATCTTTAAGGGAGATGCCTTTGCTTGAAAATGTGTCCTATAGACTATATTAAACCTATAGATCTAGAGTTCTATCTTATTGAAAATTTTTACAGTATAGGACAAGAAAAAGATCGTTACGATCACTGTATAGATGATGGAAACCATGACGATAATAGAATTGTATAAGAGAGACAGGTTGAAGATCTGCCCAATAAAAGATGGAATAAGAATTGGCATAGAAACTAATACGAAGAACAACATTCCCATCATGTAGACATATGGTGTGAATAACCTTCTCCGTATTGTCCAGATACCATAGTAGGTGCCGAAAGCAGAGTTAGCTAGGGAAAGCAGAATAGAAGATATTATCGAACTAACACTCAATGAGTCTGTCCACAATGAACTTATTGACTGAGCAATTGCTAATAGAGGGAGATAAAGTAATAGTTGCCATAGAAAAATACCGACAACATAGGATTTTATGCTGAAAGGAAAGGTCTTTAAGATCCAGAAATAGTCACTGAATTCAGTTATCCAAAGTTGTGTAAGAATAATTGGGAAAAAGATCGGGACAAAAAGTATTATGAAAGAGCTCATTTGAATAGTCTGGAAATCTGGAACTTTTGAATTTATAAAGAGATAGGGAAGATTTAGGAAGACAAGTGCTAAGAGCAGCCCATACAGATCACCAAAACGCAATGTCCTTACAAGAGATTCCTTAACGAAGAACAGGACTTTACTCTTTGGAGCATGTTCAAGAGATACAGGTATTGAGAAACGGCTCATATGTCTCAAAATACTCTGCTGTTTTTGAACTTGATATCTGAAGCTTGTGTCAAACGCTGCCCTCAATGGTATAACCTGAGCATATGGCATAAAATTCAGTACAGATGCCTTTTGCCATAGAAGAAGAGAGAAGATTATCCAAATAAAAACTGAAATTATTGGAGCAATAGGAAAAGAACCTTCAACATTGATTAGTAACGCTTGTGCAGAACCTATTGGAGAAATCAAATTAACAATAGAGGGAACATTACCCGATGTCAGTAGAAATGGTATTGGAGCACAAAATGCAATGAGAACAGCTACAATTAAAACTCTTACTATGTTCCGATTATAGAAGAGTACCAAAACCTTAAAGCTATTTTCTAGCACAACAGAAATTCCCAATATAAGGAAGATCAATAAAAAGAAGAGGATGTAAAAGACCTTCAATAACAGCATTATTACAACAAATGAAATGAAAAAAGGAAGGCAGAGGATAAAGAGAATAAGTGTAAGATCGTAGAGGGTCTTTGCCACAAAGAACTGCTGTGAACTGATAGGTGCAGAAAAAATGAAGTCCCTTTCATAGTCGATGACACTTATCTGGCTTGTTAGAGAATAGAAAAGGAAAAGTACAGGAAAAAGATAGAGAACAGGATACTGTAATAGAGTGTTTACAAGTATGTCCTTTGAGAAGCTATCCTCGCCCAAAATTAATGGTATGATCCCTAATCCTGACAATGAATAAATGAAAAAAAGTAAGAGAGTAGACTTTGACTTCCTAAACGAACCAAATGATGCTACAAGTCTCATCAGATAAATTTCCTTTATAGCCAACGCTATCTCCTACCTTCTTAGACGACCTAAGAAACTCTTCTTGTGAGGCAATGAGGACTCAGTACTTTCCTGAGAAAGAGATTCTTTTGTTAGTGCAAGGAAAAGCTGTTCAAGAGTTGTATCCTTACCTGCATGGGCAAGATCTTTGAGCTCCTGGAGATTTCCTGTTGCAATATTTTTCCCTCTACTAATGATCGCGACTCTGTCACAGAACCTCTCTGCAAGATCCAATAGATGGGTAGACAAGAGAACAGAACAGCCACCTTCTACAAGTTCTTTGATTATTGACTTTAGTTCGAACTGCCCCTCTGGATCTATTCCTATGAATGGCTCGTCCAAAAATAGAATTTTGGGATCTTCTAAAAGAGCAGAAGAGAAGACTAGTTTCTGTTTCATTCCTTTTGATAGTGAAGTGATAAGACTTTTCTTCTTTTCAATAAGGTTGAACTTACTAAACAATTGATCAATCCTTTTTCTTAATATATCTTCTGGAATATTCCTTATTCGCCCAACGTAATACAGGAATTCATACGCGTTTAAGTATTCAGGGATAGTTGCGGTTTCTGGGACGTAACCTAAGTAAGTCTTGTATTTGTATGGTTCCTTATCTATATCGTATCCTATTACATTAACCACACCTTGATCTTTTTTAATTAGACCTAGAACTATCTTAATCGTGGTTGTCTTTCCGGATCCGTTTGGACCTATAAGACCTAGGACCTCACCTTTCTTCAAGTATAAAGACAAACCATTCAATGCTGCAACGTCATCATAAGCTTTCCATAGATTGTAGATGTAGAGGGTAGCGGAGGTAGGATCGTACTTCTCAAAGACATTATTTAGCATGATACCATCACCTATTACATAAAATGTATAAAATCTTGTAGCACAAAAATATGTCACGTTCTAAAAACAGCATCCGCCACTGAGCTTACAGCATCTTCTAAATGATTTTAGAATTACTCCTCAACTTCAATAGATATCTTAGGGTCAATTTCTTTGAGCATTTCATAGATTTCCCCAATTGCTGGAATAGAACTTTTAAGATTCCAGCTTATTTTATTGATTGAAGCCTTATTGAATTCAGGTTCGATAGATATTATTGAAACAAACTTCTCCTTGATAACGTAGTACTCATAACTATGCATTCTAACATCGTAACCTTTATCACTCAATTTTTTTCTAAGGAGAATACGCTTTTCCAAATATTTAAATGGAGAAGCCATTAAATTCGTTTATTATTTAAATTAATATTTAAACATTTTAAATAACCGCAAAATCAATTATTATTAGGAATAAAACTCTGTCAGTGGACGACCAATTTAAACAGCTACAATAATGAAAAAGCCATCAAAAATTATAACATATCACAAAAATGTCACCACAAATAATATTATATATTATCGATGAGCGAGATAGAACTGGATTAAACAGAACAAAGATGCTAGAGAACTATAGCAAAACAACACTATAAAGAGGAAGATGATGATGATTGAGATATCCTTGGATCTAAGGAGATATGACCGATTCAATGCAGATTATTGCTTCACAAGTGGGCAGATCTTCGGATGGAAAAAGATAAATGGATTTTGGTATGGAATCACGAAAGGTAAACTTCTTAAAATATGTCAAAAGGAGAATATCCTCTACGTTTACTCAAATGATGACATAAACGAAAAAGAAGTTGTTAATTTTCTGGGGTTAGAAGATTGTAAACGGGATATCGACAGGAAGCTTGCCCTAAACCTATTTATGAAAAGCGTGATATCAAGATTTTCAGAAGCTAGGATTCTCAGGCAAGATCCCATCGACACAATAATAAGCTACATCTGTGCACAAAACAAAAACATACCTGCAATAGAGAAGATGATCTTCGAACTTTCAAGAAGGTTTGGTAATGAAAAGAAAATAGATTGCATAACATTCTACTCACTTCCAGATATCAATAAAATTTCAAAACTGTGTTTGAACGATCTCTTAACCATGGGTCTTGGATACAGAGCAAAATATCTCCTAAAGACAGCTAAAAGAATTCAGCAAGATAATACTTTCATTGAAAAAATAAAGAAAATAAAATATCATAACGCATGGAAGAAGATTGCTTTTGGAGACATGAAGCTCGCTGGAGTTGGACCAAAGGTCGCTGACTGTATATTACTTTATGGCTTTGATAAAATGGAAGCGTTTCCTATCGATATCTGGATATTTAGAGCGTACACAACAGCAATGGAAAACTTAGTTAATAAGGAGAATCTTGAATGCATTGAAAAAATGCTTTCTGAAGGAAAGAAAGTGAATAGAAACCTGTATTTGAAACTAGGTAATTTGGCAAGAAATTCTTTCGGAAAATGCGCAGGGTACGCACAACTCTACATATACATGTATGGACGAGATTACTTTAGATACTCTTAACTGAAATAAAGTTGAGAATCGATCTCGAAAGCAATCTAGCCATTCTTATTGGCTCAGGTATAGCACCTTGGAGTGTGAACTTGTCAACGGCATTCCTTGCATCATCAACACTTACCCCCGCACATCTAATGAAAACACGTTTATTGGTATGAAGGATAATCTGCGTTCTATCTCCAAGTCTTTGATACAATTTTATTTTATCGGGCTCGTTAGGAAAATGATGCTTCAAATGCTCTTCCAGGCCTTCAGACGGACGGTAGGTTATGGAGATAATAGGTATTCCTATAGAAGTAAATAGGCTATCTACATCAACAATATTGAACAAACTTACGACACTTCCACCAATCATAATAACATTAACATCTTTTCTTTCAAGCTGTTTAAACATACTGATTATTGAATTAGTGACGTCGTCTCCGCCTAAGGTAGCTTTACCGAAGACAAAACCGTCAATAATAAGATCAGCCCTCATGACAATCCCTGACAGAATGGAAGATGGAAGCGAACCCTTCCTAAAGCTCTCTGCAATACCAAAGCAACGGATTGCCTTTTTCTGGTAACGTACCCGCATTAATACTTTGGAAATTAAGAGTCGTATAAATCAGTTGCCCTATAGCAACTATAATTCTCTTGTCTAACAAAGATTTCATACTAGTCTCAGATATTTCATGTTTCATCATTCAGCCCCAGACGCAGAAATTCCTATATAGATGCATCTTCTCCCCCGTAGTCGAGATATATGGAAGGCTACTGTGTTAAATGTAAATCAAAAAGGGAAATCAAGAATCCCACTCAAGTCACTCTCAAGAATGGTAAACCCGCGGTAAAAGGTACTTGCCCTGCCTGTGGGACAGCAATGTTCGTAGTAGGAAAGAAACTCTAATAACCCCTTTCCCCTTTTCTTTTTGTAAAGTTATACATATATTCTCTAAATGTCCTCTTGAAATAAACAGACAGAAACAACAGTTTATAAAGGTGGGCAGAGGTAAGGGAATTCTGTCGGGTGTTGAAGTTGTCAAAGATTAAGGTTGCATTAATAGGAATTGGAAATTGTGCATCATCCTTCGTTCAAGGTCTAAGTTATTATTCGAAATGTAAGAAACATGAAGATTGTAAAGGGTTGAAAAATTTCTGCTTAGGAGGGTTCTATCCTTCAGATATTGAAATCGTTGCAGCGTTTGATATTGATAAGAGAAAGGTTGGTAAAAGTCTAGAGAAAGCGATTTTTGCAGTTCCTAATAATACACCTAGACTTTCTAATGTTCCTCAGACAAATGTTAGGGTTGAGAGAGGACCTGTACTCGATGGTATGGGAGAAAGTTTAAAGAAAGTTATTCAAGTGGATGACAGACCGGAATCCAATGCGGTTAAGATATTAAAGGAAAGTAAATCGGATATAGTGGTTAATTTACTTCCAAGTGGCGCAATTAAAGCGACTCAATGGTACGCTGAACAAGCTCTCAAAGCAGGATGTGCATTTGTGAATGTGACACCTGTTCTCATAGCAGGTGATAAGAAATGGTCAAGGCGATTTAGTGAATTAGGATTACCGTTAGTTGGCGATGATCTGATAGATCAGTTCGGGGCTACTACACTGCATAAGACACTTTTGAACCTTCTCACAAAGAATGGTGTCAGGATTACGGAGACCTATCAACTTGATGTGGGTGGTGGGACTGAATCACTGGATACGATGGAAAGAACAAAAGAGACAAAGAGAACCATTAAGACTAAGGCTATTGAGGCATCTCTACCTTATAAAGCGGAAGTAGTTGCAGGGTCAACAGATTATGTCGAATTTTTAAAGAACAAGAGGGACAGCTATTTCTGGCTTAGGGGAACTTATTTCTGCAATACACCATTGCAGATAGATTTGAAGCTTTCAGCAGTAGATGGGCCCAATGCTGGCTCAGTGTTATTCGATGTGATAAGAGCAACAAAGATTGCGATGACCAAGAAAGTTACAGGAACGGTGCTACCAATATCAGCATATGCTTTCAAGAATCCACCAGAACAAGTTCCTCTTGAAAAAGCTGAAGAAATGTTCCTCAAGTTCATTGGTTAAGGGAAATTAAAAATCTCAAATAGTCTAGTAAAACATTCTTTTCATCAAATAAGCATCTCCTCCATCCGGATAATATCTTGATATAGTATCGACTACAACAAAACCATTCTTCTTGTACAAACTTATTGCCACAACATTAGATACACTAACCTGCAATTCTACATAATCTACTTTGTTTCTAAGGTTATTGATTGCATTATCCATAAGTATCTGCCCAATTCCCTTCTTCCTATAATCAGGTAAAACTCCAATTGAAGCAATTATACCTTTATCTTTAGCAACTGAATAGATAATATACCCTACAATTTTACCATTATCGTCGACAACAATGAAACCATCAGGATAATTATTGAGAAGAATATAGAACATATAATGAGTGAAAGGTTTCGAGAAGGAAGCCTTCTCCACCTTTTCTACTTCTTCTAGGTCATCCATAGTACACTTTCTAAGCAGCAGACAGCTCACAATAGTAACTTGGAATTATCTTTTTAAGTCAATCGGTAAAGGTTTTATTAAAGATGTTCAAGCATAGGAAATATGGTATTAAAGGTTCCATTTGCCACAAAAGGAGGAGTGGTCGCAAGCGAACACTATCTTGCCACGAAAGTAGGAGTAGAGATACTTGATAGGGGAGGAAACGCTGTAGACGCTTCTATAGCCACAAGCTTCGCTTTAGCTGTCACAATGCCTCATATGGGTGGATTAGGAGGAGACTTCTTCGCACTCTATTATGAGAAAAGAACCGGAAAGATCTACTGCATAAACTCTTCAGGATACGCGCCGAGAAAGCTGACAATTGAAAAAGTTCAGTCAAGCGGTTACCCGAAGAATATGCCCCAAAGAGGACCACTATCTATCAGCGTTCCAGGTTATGTTTATGGTGCTTTTGACTTTCATAAAAGATTTGGTTCAAAAGATTTTAGCGATGTCATTAATCCCTCAATCTATTTAGCTGAAAATGGTTATCCTGCAAGTAGTAGATTCTGTAAGGTGATCGATAGAAATCTTGACATACTACAAAATGATGAGGGCGGATCAAAAATTTTTTTAAAAGACAAAAAAAGATTGTTTGAAGGAACAAATATTAAATTCCCTGAAGTGGCAAAAACTCTTTCGATCATCAGAGAACAGGGCCCAAAAGGATTCTATGATGGAGAAGTATGTGAGTCTATAGTTGATTATGTTCAATCAAAGGGAGGAGTACTAGAGCAAGAGGATTTGAAAAAATTCAAGCCCGAATGGGTAAATCCGATAGAAACGACCTATAGAGATTATAAAGTATATGAGATACCCCCAAACAGTATGGGTGCTGCAACCCTCCTACTTCTCAACCTATTAGAAAAATATGACCTACAACGTATAAAGATGTTCTCCCAAGAATACCTTGAACTCTTTCTAAAGCTCATAAAGATATCATATCAGGTTAGAGACGAACATCTATCAGATCCAAAATTTGTTAAGATTAATATGCAGAAGCTCTTATCAAAGGACTATGCTTCTGAGCTTCTCAAATCGTCCAACTTAAAGGGAAGATCTCAGAAGGTTGAAGGGGACACGACATACTTTTCAGTAGCAGACAGAGAAGGAAATGTAGTTTCTGCAATCCAGAGCCTATTTCTAAGCTTCGGCTCAGGACTTATCATACCTCGATATGGGATCCCCCTGAATTCTAGAGCAAGTTACTTCAAATTCGATGGTGTAAATAAACTGCAACCGGGAAAAAGAACCCTGCACACACTGTCAGCTATGTTGCTAGTTAACGAAGGAGAGGTTGTTGCATTAGGGTCAAGTGCAGGAGACTATCGTCCACAAATATATGCCCAAATTGTGTTGAACTATGTTGATTTTGGTTTAGGGCTACAAGGAGCTATAGAGAATCCTAGGTTTGTACTTGAAGGCCAAAGACGACTTCTTTTAGAGGACGGTATAAATGTTGGAAGACTAGGAAGACGATATGATGTAGAAATACTTAGTTATCCTTCAAGCCTTGGTGTTGCTCAAGGCGTTAAGGTGTGCAACAGCACAAAATGGGCGGGATGTGATATAAGGGGAGATGGCCTACCATTTGGTCAGTTAAACTAATTAAAGACCCCTTCAAGCTATCAATATGTAGATGTCCCAGAAAGTTATATATTCCCCCCATCCTAGAATGTATTTCACATTACTCGTAGTACTATTATCTATAGTAATGATACTATTCTTCTTCGGATTCATCGGAATAGCCTTTAAAAAAATTGGTCTTAGTTCAGGAACAGTAATAATGATACTTATTGGAACCCTTGTAGGGAGTCTTATCAACATACCATTATTTAAGATAAGATCAACCATTCCCATAATGAAAACGCAAGAAGTTGAACTTTATGGATTCGCATTCAAGGTCCCTACGATCGAAGAAGGAGAGACCCACACAACAGTTGCAATAAATCTTGGAGGAGCGATAATACCCATTCTCGTCAGCACTTATATCATAGTCAAGAATCCTGACGCGATGTTTTATGGAATAGTTAGTACAGTCATAGTTGCTTTAATAACCCATCTAGTCGCTAAACCTAAACCAGGTCTAGGAATAGTATCACCAGCGTTTATACCACCAATCGTTGCCGCTCTAGCAGCCCTATTTCTCCCAGTACCATCACAGCATCAACCGATTGTCGCTTACGTAGGTGGTGTGATGGGGACTCTAATTGGTGCTGACCTAACGAATCTTCATAGAATAAGTGGACTAGGAGCACAGGTAGCAAGTATAGGGGGTGCAGGAACTTTTGATGGCATATTCTTAAGTGGAATTCTTGCAGTTATCCTTGCATAAGGTAAATGCGATTACTTTGACAGGTCAAGAAGCTTCTGTCTAAGCTTCGCGGCTTCTAAAACATCTATAGCATCTCCGCCTTCCCTATAGTATTCCAATGCCTTATCGCAGTATGGTAGAGCCTGTTTAGCCTTCAATTTCATATCAGTCTGCTGAGCTAGAACATTTTTCACAGCTTCGAGATACCAATCTCCGCCCATCTTATAATCGTCAATATTCTTGTAGCATTCGGCAAGCCATCTACAGTATTCGACCTTTTCAAGCGGAGGTTTATTCTTGTCGTTAACTCCGTTTTCCAAAATGGATATTGCACCTCTATATTCCCCCCGATGTATTAGGCTAATGATGTCGGGCAGACTCACAGAACGACCACACAGTATTACCTCATCGATATGAATAAAAACTTTTAAGATACAATAATGGAGTTCCCACTATATCAAAATGACTTTAGATTGCAAGATTCTTTGCGATTGTTAACATAGCAATATCTTTCTCTGATAGAGTTCTCTTGTTGCCAGTTAATGGCCTTATGCAGACATTACCATCGTTTATTCCGATCATAATATCCTTTTTACCTATCAATAGACTTTCAACCGCTTTGCTACCGAATAGGGTGGCAAGAACTCTTGAACGTACTGTAGGCGAGCCTCCTCTCTGTATGTAACCTATCGAAGAGAATCTTACTTCAGCATCTATGCTGTTCTTGAGCTCTTCAGCCAAAAGATAACCGTTTGTAGCTCCTTCAGCTATAACTATTATCGTCGAACTCTTTCCCATAGCTTTCATCTTATTGTATTCTTTTGCAAGATCATTAAGGTCAAACGCTCTTTCTGGAATAAGTATAAATTCTGCACCTGCTGCAAATCCTACAGTCACAGCAATAAACCCACTACCCCGTCCCATCACTTCTACCACAAAGAGCCTTTCAAGAGATATTGCAGTGTCCCTAATTTTGTCAATTGCCTCAAGAGCAGTGTTTACAGCAGTATCAAAACCTATGGTTTCTTCAGTCCCTTCTATGTCGTTGTCTATTGAGGCAGGAATACCTATTACTGGAATACCCGATTTCTTGGAGATTTCCTTTGCCCCCCTGAAGGTCCCCTCTCCTCCTATTGTAATCAGATAGTCAAGCTGGATTTCGTTTAGGTTCTTCGCTGCAAGTTCAATTCCTTCATTTGTCATAATTTCTTCACATCTTGCTGTTTTAAGAATTGTTCCCCCTAGATTTATTATGCCTCCCACACTTCTCGATGTCAAATGTTCAAAGTCTTTCTCTAACAGTCCTTTGTATCCTCTCTTTATGCCTATTACCTTACCATCATTTGCAAGCATAGAACGAACACAACATCTTATCGTAGCGTTCATGCCAGGGGCGTCTCCTCCTGCTGTTATTATTCCAGCTAGTATCCTTGACATACTATGAAGACATTCTGGAAGACCAGTTATTAAGTTTGTGCTTAGTAAAACTTGGAACCTAACGGTATATTATCAGAAGCCATTATAAGGTAAGTCTGTTTGTTCTGATCCTCAGCTAGTAGAAGCATCCCCTTGCTCTCAATACCAAATACTTTCTTCGGTTTTAAGTTCGTCACAAACACCATTTTCTTTCCAGCAAGTTCAGATGGATCATGCTGATCGGCAATACCAGTAACAATTGTT
>Ga0315289_10010870_pt1 | contig 12967 bp, 15 predicted proteins | sample YL17G11_40_MG_FD_203452 | JGI IMG/M metagenome (GOLD analysis project Ga0315289, IMG submission 203452) | Sediment microbial communities from Yellowstone Lake, YNP, Wyoming, USA - YL17G11_40 | ecosystem: Environmental > Aquatic > Freshwater > Lake > Sediment | place: USA: Wyoming | collected...
ATCAAAGGCGGGTCCGAGATCAGCGGCACACTCAGTGGGAATTTTGCCATCAAGACCTCGCAGGAGAATTTCAAGGACTCAAAAGGCGAGATATCCATAGTGTGGAAGGATGGACAGATACCCTTGAACATCCCGTCCTTTCCCGTTGCAGCTATACCCTTTTCCACGTTTGAGGTGAACGCCAAGATGGACAAGGGCGTTCTTACCATAGAAAAGGCGGTATTGAACGGCAATGACATTTCCGGCACGGTTGACGGCGATGTCAGGCTTGGTATGAATATGCAATCATCCCAGCTGAATTTACGGGGTAATCTGAAACTTTCTCCCGGATATAGAACCATGCTGGGGAATCTATCAGGTGATAACCTCACGTTTACCCTGGGAGGGACGGCGGGGATGCCCCTGTTCAATATGGGGTCGTAAAAGAGAGAAGACAGAAGCTGACGTACAGTGCACCCGCATATGAAAGTATGAGGTGAGGGTATGAGCGATATGGAAGCATGGAAGACCAAATTTCCCAAGGCAATCAGCCTTTCCTGGGAGGATGTTGAGAAACTCCTCTGGAATATATATATCACCTTACGGACATCGGAATATGACCCGGATGTGGTCATCGCCGTAGCGAGGGGAGGGCTGATCCCAGCACGAATCCTGCTCGATTATCTCCAAAAGAAGTATATCTGCACCTTTCAGATGGGCCACTTTACAGGTGATGCTAGCCTGACCGAAAGCCCGATCCTGATCTATCCGCTTCCCGAGGTAGACCTCTCCAGCAAGAAGGTGCTCGTGGTGGATGATATCAGCGATGAGGGAGGCACGATGGAGGCGGTGGTGAAATACCTTGGGCCTCGGGTGGGGGCCATCAAGACCTCGGTCCTTGTCAGCAAGATCGACAGCCGTTATAAAGCGGACTTCTGCCCGAAAGTCATGACGGAATGGCGCTGGGTATTTTTCCCCTGGTCGAAGCATGAAGACCTCCTGTCATTTACCGAGAAGGTTCTGCAGCTCACCGGCGGCGCCTCAATTGAAGAGATCATCCACATACTCCAGGATGCCATGTACGTAGAGATCGCCACCTCTGACATCGAAAAGGTGCTCTTTGATATGAAACAGGCTGGGGAGATCGGGGAGAAGAACAAGATCTGGTCCCTTGTCGAGCCATGATGCGATAATCCTTACTATTCAGAGCAAGCCAGGTTAGAAAATCACCATATTCAAAAAATAGCCCGTCTCGTATGATCTTGATGGTACGCTGACTAAACATGCCTTCGTGGACGGGGTTTGGGATGAAGGGATACCGAAGGCATTGGCTGAGAATAATGGCCTGTATCTTGAAGATGCGAGGCGTTGCTGCCGGGATGCCTATTCCAAAGAAGGCGAGCATTCCATCCGGTGGTATCAGCTCGATTACTGGCTGAGATACTTCGACTTGAAGAATCTCAGCGTGGATGGATTTATCAGCGCTTATGCTCCCCGGATCACCCTTTTTTAAAGAAGCCCTCCCGGTCCTTACTTGTCTGCAACGGTACGGAGTAAGGATGCTGATATTCTCGAACGCAACCCGGCCGTTTATTGACGCTGAGATCAAGCGCATCGGGATTGAGGATTTTTTCGAGGCGATCATATCGCTTCCCGATGACTGGGGGATAGTGAAAGCGGAGCCATCAACATATACAAGGCTCATGAACGTTCACAGCGAAATAACTTATATTGGCGACCATAACCATAACGATTATGAAGTGCCACGAAGTCTTGGGATTGCTGCTTTCCATGTTTGACGTGCTCGATACCCAAGGCCGTAGAATCGGTTTCAAGCCTCCATGAATTTGTGTGGAGGTTTTTCAGCGATATCAGGTATTATAGCAAACGACAATAATTAGTAGACAATTGATTTGTTCTTTGATATACTGCCTTCCAAAAATATTGGGAGGTGCCATATGAAAGCGCTGACGTTACACAATCCCTCTTTGACCAAGGAGATCCTGCTGCGGAAAGCGGATGAAACGCCAGGGGCATGGATCGGTATCCGCATTGCGGGCTTGTTGCTGATTCTGTCGGGCTGGAAATCGACTCAGGTCGCAGAGTTGTTCGGTTTGACCCGTTGGGCAGTGGTGAAGTGGATACAGAAAGCGAATTCTGACGGCGTAGAGATGGTAACTGATCGTGCCCGTTCCGGACGGCCCGCTCACTTTGATGAGGATCTTCTGAATAAGCTGGACGAGGCTTTATCAAAATCCCCCCAGGATTTCGGAATTCCCAGGGCGAAATGGGACGGTGTGGTTTTTGTGGAATATCTGAAGAAGGCATATCATGTCGAGATTCATGTTCGTCATGCCCAGAGATTGATAAGGAAAATGGGATATTCTCTGAGACGGCCGATGTACCGCTTTGTTCAGGCAAAACAAGAAGGGGTGGAAGAATTTCGGGGAACATTAAAAAAAACTCCAGATGGCTCTGAAAAGCAAGAGTAATCGAGTGGTTCTTTTTGAGGACGAAACGGGATTTTCTCTGCATCCGAAACTGGGGAGAATATGGGCGAAGAGAGGGAGCCGACCTTTTGTCTATACCCGGAGTCAGCATCATAAGCGGCTGAACATCTTTGGATGGGTGGATCTTATCCATGGATCGCATGGAATCATGAAGTGGATCAGCGGCAATACCGATGGGTTTATTCAGGTGTTGCGGAAGATTCTTTATCGCTTCAAAGGAAAGACCATCGATCTGTGGGTGGACAATGCGCGGTGGCATAAAGGTACGAGAGTGGAGGCGTTTGTTGCTGAATATTCTTTCTTCCATATCCATTACTTACCGGCCTATCATCCTGAACTGAATTATCAAGAGCGCCTATGGCACGCCATGAGATACGAGGAAACAACCAATGTCTATTTCGAAACGATCTCCAACCTCGATCATGCCATCTTCAAAAGATCGCAACGCTGGAAACCAAAAAAGATAAAAGAGCTATGTCCACTTGTTTAGGTCGTTTGCTATAGTATCTTTTCGTTACACCCGCTGGAGAGGATCCTCAACGCGCCCTCCCAATTCCGGGAAGCTAAAGCGTAAGGTACCCCAATAATAGTTTCGTGCTCGCCAGGGCCTTGGATAGAGAGAGCATTGCCGTATTGGCCCTTCTTTAAAAAAGTGTGCAGAAACAACTCCATGGCATAAGTTTACTCGTTGATGGGTGCCGTTTGAAAGGCAATCATGATCATGGTATGAATCTATACCCTCTTCCCCTTATGCTGATGATATGCCTCGGTGAGGAAAAGTCTTTCTCGAGATATCTCCTGATCCTGGATATGAAGGTGTCCACGGTTCTCGTCTCGAGATTGGGATCGAGCCCCCACACATGCTTTAAAAGTTCTCCGCGCGTTAAGATGCGATCTTGATGGCCGGAGAGGTACTGGATGAGGTTCGCCTCATGCGGTGTTATCCGGAAGGTGGCTCCACCATGCCTTGTTATCTCGAGGGTCTTGTAATTGATCACCACGTCTCCTATCTCGAGGATTTCATCCGGTTTGTACCATTCGTACCGGTCGAGGATCCTCCTTACCCTGAGGAGGAATTCTTCAAGATGGAACGGTTTCGTCAGGTAATCGTCCGCCCCGATTTTCAGTCCTTCGACCTTCTCCTCCACCAGCGATCGGGCTGTAAGGATGAGCACCGGGATCTTTGGATCATCCTTCCGTATCATCTTAAGGGCTTCAATGCCATCCATGCCTGGAAGCATGAGATCAAGGATGACAAGGTCGAGCGATGAAGTCTCCAAGAGTGCTAGGCCATCCTCCGCACTGGCGGTGTGGAGCACATCGTATCCTTCGGCCTCGAGGTTAATACGTAAGCCCAATGCCAGGGCCTGGTCGTCTTCTATGACAAGAATTCGCCATTTAATGTTCATATGCTTCTTTGGCTGCCAGCAGGGTAATGAGGAATGAGGCCCCCTCCGCGCCGGTCTTCCGGTTCACTCTGATACTTCCCCCATGGGCCTTGATGATCTCTCTGGTCACATAAAGTCCCATCCCAGTTCCCGAGCTCCACTTCGCAATCCCTTCGGGCAGTCTCTGGAACATCTTGAATATCTCCTTCTGCCCTTCCTTTGGTATCCCGATTCCGTGATCTGTAAATTCGATATAGGCCTTCTTTTTGTCCTGCCAGGCCCTGATGTCTATCTGCGGGGTATTGAGGGAATAATGGATCGCATTTTCGGTGAGGTTGGAGAAGACCATGTCGAATGCATCTGTGTCGAGGAGGAGATAGAGGTCCTGTACTATGTCCTGATGCACTTCGACATCCTTGAGGAGCGTGGTATGTCTATGCAAAAAGCCGTCAATGAATACTCGCGCACTAATCGGTCGCAATGTATAGGGTCGGCGTTTGTAACTGAGACGTGCACTCTCGAGGAATTTTTCCACCATGGACTTGAGCCGCTGGTTTTCCAAGAGCATACTGGATATGAGCTGGTTCGTGGTATCTTCGGGGAGTTCCCTCTTTTTCATAGTCTCTAAAAAGAGCTGCATGGTAGCGAGCGGAGTCTTAAACTCATGGGTGATAGATGAGATGATATGCACCTGGGTCTTCAGAAGGGTGAGCTGCCGCTGGTAGAGAATAAAGAGTATATACGAGCACCCCAGGATCAGGAGCAGGAGAACGGCACCTTCTATGATGATGAAGATATCCCAGGCCCCGATACGCCGGATGAGGGCATAATGGCTCTTGATATACCAGACAAGCCAGAGGATGACTATGGTCAGCCAAGCCACCTGCATAATCACAAAAATGAGGATGGATGGCCAGCGTTTAGGATTCTTCATGGTTTAATCTCATAGCATTAGACAGGGCATTGATCCAGAAGGAAATAGCATGCCTCTCACGTCCCTGTAGTGCGGGATGCCGATGCCATACGAGAAAGGGCTCGTACCCGTGAGATGAAGCGACAAGTGAGCATGCATTATTTTCGCTTGGTGTAAAATCCCATTAAAGGTTGAGAGGAGGAGTATCCGATAAATTCCGATTAATGGGTCGCGAGATATCCGCGAAGGAGGCATGGCATGGAGAATAAGCCTAGACGCATGGGTGAGGTTCTGGTCGAACTGGGGCTTATTGATGAGCACAGACTGAAACATGCCCTCGATACTGTGCAAAGGGACGGCTTAAAGTTAGGAGAAGCCTTAATCCGTCTGGGGTATTTGAGTGAAAACCAGGTGCTCGGTATCCTCAAGAATCTCACGGGAGTGCCGATCCTGGATATGCTTACGGATGAAATCAGGAAGAATGCTCAAAAGTTGCTGCCTCCCGAACGGATGAGGGAGCTGTGGGCAGTTCCGTTGGAGATGGAAGGGGCCAGGGTCAGAGTGGCATTTGCAGATCCCTTGAACTACGTCGCTGTGGAGAATGTGAAGTTCCTCATCAACAAGGATGTAACGCCTGTCCTGGCATCCAGGGCCCAGATAGAGGACATCCTCGATACCCTTGACAAGATAGGATATGGCAAAGCAGATCTCCATTTCCCTAGTGTCAAACGGAGCACACAGATTGTGAGCATGCTGGAGACTAGTCCGACAAACATCTTACGACTCTTAAACGATCCAGAGCACACCGACCTCCATATCTCCATTGGGACATCGCCGGCTATTCGGTCCGGTGGGGTATTCACGCGGAGCAACATGCCGATCATTACCACTGATATCATGGTTAGGCTCATCAAGGAGATCCTCCCGGATGACTACCTCCGCGAGCTCAAGGAAAAGAAGGAGGTTGAATACTCCTACATAAGGCCCGGGGTGGGGAGATACCGGGTGAATATCTACCATCAGAAGGATGGGGAGATCGCCATAGCTGCAAGACGCTTGTTGGATGATATCCCAAGCTATAGGAGCTTGGGGCTGCCGGATCTCCTCATATCACAGCTTGACAAGAATGGCTTGCTGATCATCGCCAGTCCGGGCGGCCATGGAAAGGTCGCGACGATCGCCTCTCTCGTCGATCACATCAATACAACGCTGAGTTGCAACATCATCACCTTTGAGGATCCCATCGAGTATATCCATGCGCACAAGATGTCGAACGTCAACCAGCGGGAGATCGGCAGGGATACCCTCAAGGATACCTCCTTGGTCTTTGAGAATGTATTCAAGCATGACCCGGATATCATCGTCTTCTCGCATCTGAGAGACGCCGCGATGGTCACCACCGCCGTCCGGGCGACACAGAAAGGCATCCTCGTCCTTGCCGGTATCAACGCCGTGGATGTCTTTACAGCCGTGGAGCAAATCCTCTCCACCCTGACCGACGAATACATGAAGGCCCTCTTCGCGCACTCCCTACTTGCCGTATTTACCCAGAGGATCGTGGGCACGAAGGAGAAGAAGGGCGGCACCCTCATCTGGGAGATGTTACTCGGAAAGCCTCGGGTCCAGAAGTATATAAGGGACAACAAGGTCTACTTCATCAAGGGACAGGCGCAGTCCCTGCAGGGAGAGTATTTTCCCATGGAGGAGAGCCTGGCCGCGGCGATCAAGGCGGGGAAGGTTGATCGCCGGAGCATGGAAAACGAGCCATACATCAATAAGGAGATGCTGGGCTCTTTCATTGAGAGGTCTTAAGGGCTGGGGCATTCGCTTGCGGCAGATGCCTCCTCCCTTGGTTTTTCCTATCCCAGAGTTGGCTCACAGAGAGCAACAACCTGCTTTGATACCATCCCGGTTTGTGAAGATTTCACTTGCATCGAAATGGTCTACCGTGTATAAAATGAACCGTGATTCAGAGTAATGCTCTGAATTCATAATATAAATAATGGGGTAGGATTCAGACTAAATTAAAATAAGGAGTACGGTGATGGGAAGGATGAGGGTTATTGTTTTCACAGCTTTAATGTTATTTACGGTTTCCGGTTTGGCTATGGGCGCTGAGGTGGCTATGACCGGCTATACTGACTGGGCTAAGGTCTTCTTTGTTACAGCTTCTGTTTTGGCCGCTGGATTGTGCATGGGCATAGGTACCCTTGGCACGGCTATTGGTATGGGTAATGCAGTCTCTCGGTCAAGCGAGGCGGTGGGGAGGAACCCGGAAGCCCATGGTAAGATCATGATGACCATGATGGTGGGTCTTGCTATGATAGAGTCCATCGCCATCTATGCCCTGGTTGTTACGCTCATTGTCCTCTATGCTAATCCATTCAAGGCTATCATCGTTGGCGGTTAGTCTATAATAGAATATGCGATTTCACTGGTGACGTATTTGAAATCATTGCCCTATTGTAATGGGGGCTATAGAGATGGCTCTCCGCATGGGTTTATCAGGACCCTTTGGGATAGGCTGAAAGAGGCGTAATCTATATAGGCTATGTTACGAGGGAATGTATAACCGGGTCAGGAGATGGTCATGGAGCAGGAAGAAAAGACCAAATTTAGTTTAGTGGGTATTGCGATCAGTTTTTTTGTCCTCATAGTGCTTCCTCTTACCATAACAGGGGTCATTATAAGCAAGGGAGTAGTAAAGGTTGGAGAAGAGGCGACTCAGGCCAATCTGAGGATCCTCGATGACGGCCAGAAGCAGGTGATTGAGGCACGGGCGAAGACCTTAGCCGAAGCGGTGGCCCAATTCTATTCCGAACGTGAAAAGGATATTCGGATAGCCTCTATACTTCCCAGGGATGAGGAAGCATATTCTACGTTTTTAAACTCCTATACCATAGGGGTGATCAAGGCCTCCAATGTCGGTATCGTGAAGATCCCCATACTACTCTACCATGAGATTGCATTTCTCGGTAGGGATGGGAAGGAAGTGCTGAAGATCACCAATGCGGGCGTGGTTTCGAAGGAGAAGCTCAGGGATATGTCATATCCAGAAAACGGTGAGTTTGGCCATGAGGAGTACTTCCTTAAGGCCAAGAGTCTCCCGCCGGGTGAGTTCTACAGCGGTCCTTTGATGGGTTATCATGTGTCCAAGGCCGAATTCGATACGGGCAAGAGGTTCGAAGGTGTACAGCGTCTGGCTACTCCAGTGTTTGACTCTTCCGGTTTTGCCGGTGTGGTCGAGCTTGCGTTAAACTTTGTGCATGTCATGGAGTTCACCGATCATATTGTACCAACCGAAGCGGATAAGCTCTTTGCCGAAGTGAATGCCGACGAAAACAACTTTACCTTCATGGTTGACCGTGACGGGTTCGTCATTTCACATCCGGCCGATTACCTCATCATGGGGCTTGGCAAGGATCAGAAGCCCGTACAGGTCATGAAGGCAGACAACTATCAGGCGCTGATCGCCTCTGGTGCGGGCGCAATGAATGTCATGGACATGGGCTTCAGGGATGAGAATCTCCAGAAAATCCATGCCTTGGCATCGGAGGGAAAGTCCGGTTCCTTCACCTATACCCTGGGCGACAGCAGGTTCTTTATCGCTTATGCCCACATACCTTATTACGGCAACGGATTTTTCAAACCAAAGGGCTTCGGCTGGATCGGCATGCAAGTCGATATCGACCAATATCACCACTTGAGCCAGGAAAAGGTAAAGGAGATTCAGCAGAAGGTTGCTCGGTGGGAGAAGTCCAGTATTAGCGTGGTGATCGTCTCTTTGATCCTGCTGTTCCTCATTGCCCTGATCCTCTCTCGGGGGATCTACCGGCAGATGATCAAGCGGGTGGATGAAGGAAAGAACATCCCACCGGAGGATGAGCATAAAGACTAAGTATCCTGGGGGTGCTTCAAGCACCCCCAAATTTTTTCTAGCAACCGTTTTCTAACTCGAAGTGTTCAATTCCAACAATGAGAATGAGGGGGTCGATGAGCTATGTCTTGTTGATCATCAGCGCAGCTCTGATCAAATATTTTGTCCAAGTCCGGTTCCTCGGGATCTGCCTGTTCTCAAGACAGAACGATATATCCATCTTGCTCACTGGTTTGTTTTCCTATATTGAGAAGCGAAAGGCTTGAGCAGTGGAGGGCATATGGCAGCAAAGATATTAGAGAAGAAGCAATTGTCAGAAAACGTGTTCATGCTGATCTTTGATGCCGAGCAGATTGCACGAAAGCGGAGACCGGGCCAGTTCGTCGTGGTCAGGATCCATGAGCAAGGGGAACGCATCCCTCTGACCATTGTCGATGCGGACCCAGAGAATAAAACTGTAACCGTTATTTTTCAGGTCGTGGGTAAATCGACCGCCCACCTCGCTAAACTAAACGTGGGGGATGAAATCCTCGATCTCGTTGGCCCCCTTGGGAGGCCCACCCATATCGAGAAGGTCGGTACGGTGGCCTGCATCGGAGGGGGCGTCGGCATCGCCCCGGTTTTTCCCATCACCCAAGCTTTAAAGCATGCCGGGAACTACGTATTATCCATTATCGGGGCACGGACCAAGGACCTCTTGATACTCGAACCCGAGATGCAGGCCGTATCGGATGAGATGGTTGTTGCAACTGATGACGGTTCCTACGGCTTCCACGGCTTTGTGAGCCAGGCGCTCGAGAGTAAGTATCTCCTGATCGGGAAAAAGATCGACCAGGTCGTCGCCATTGGCCCTGTTCCCATGATGCGGGCGGTGTGTGATGTGACAAGGAAATACAATGTACCGACGATCGTATCGCTCAATTCCATCATGGTGGACGCCACCGGGATGTGCGGCGCCTGCCGGGTGAGTGTCGGTGGAAAGACCCGCTTCGTTTGTGTGGACGGTCCCGAGTTCGATGGCCACCAGGTGGATTTCAAGGAATTGATCGATAGACAACGCATTTATCTCAGAGAGGAGAAGGAAGCATACGATCACTATTGCTCCTGCAGGCAACAGGTGAGAGGGTAAAACCATGGATGCGAAGGACAGGATGAAGATATCCAGGCAACCCATGCCTGAACAGGACCCGAAGGTGCGGGCACGGAACTTCGATGAGGTACCGCTGGGGTATACCCCGAATATGGCCAAGATCGAGGCATTGCGCTGTATACAGTGTAAGAACAGACCATGCATGGAAGGGTGCCCGGTAGAGATCGATATCCCGGGCTTTATCGCTTTGATCGCCGAAGGTGATTTCCTCGGCGCCATTAGGAAGATCAAGGAGACCAATGCCTTACCTGCCGTATGTGGCAGGGTATGCCCGCAGGAGACCCAGTGCGAGGAGCTCTGCGTCAGGGGCAAGAAGGGTGAACCGGTGGCCATCGGGAGGCTCGAACGGTTCGTTGCGGACTATGAAAGGGCCGCGGGATCGGTCGCCATTCCCGCGATCGCCAAGCCTTCCGGCAAAAGGATCGCCATCGTCGGATCAGGCCCTGCCGGTCTCACCGTTGCCGGAGATCTCATCAAGCTCGGTCATGAAGTCACCATCTTCGAGGCCTTGCATATCCCCGGCGGTGTCCTGGTCTATGGCATCCCCGAATTCAGGCTCCCCAAAGCAATCGTTGCCGCCGAGATCGATTATCTGAAGCGGCTCGGGGTGAAGGTCCAATCATCGCATGTCATCGGCAGGATCGCTAGCGTGGATGAGCTCCTCTCTGAAGGCTTCGATGCTGTTTTTCTCGGCCTCGGTGCGGGTCTGCCTACTTTCATGAACATCCCTGGTGAGAATTACAACGGCGTCTACTCGGCCAACGAATATCTAACCAGGTCGAATCTTATGAAGGCCTACCTCTTCCCTGAATACGACACCCCGATCGTAAAGGGGAAAAACGTGGCCGTCATCGGCGGCGGGAACGTAGCTGTGGATGCCGCCCGCACGGCGATGAGGCTCGGTGCGGACAATGTTTATCTCGTGTATCGACGCTCCCGTGTCGAGATGCCGGCGCGAGACGAGGAGATCCACCATGCGGAGGAGGAGGGCATCCAGTTTCATCTCCTGACCGCCCCGCTCAAGTATATCGGGAACGAGAAGGGCTGGGTTACCGGGATGGAATGCCAGCGCATGGAACTCGGCGAACCTGATTCATCGGGCAGAAGAAGGCCGATCCCAATACCGGGAAGCGAGTTCATCAAAGAGGTGGATACCGTAGTCGTCGCCATCGGTACCGGAGCAAATCCCCTCGTCCAGAGCACGACTCCCGGGCTCGAGACGAACAAGTGGGGATACATCATTGTCGACGAAGAGACTGGACAGACCACCAAGAAAGGGGTATATGCCGGTGGTGACATCGTCACGGGGGCTGCAACGGTCATCCTTGCCATGGGCGCAGGGAGAAAAGCGGCACGGGCGATGCACGAATATGCAATGGCGAAATAAGATTTTTTCGATAGGAGAGGATATGACCCTTGGTGAGATAAAGGACCTTCTGGAAGCGGATGTAATCGTGGGCGATAACAAGCTCGGCATAGAGGTCAAGGCAGGATTCGCTGCCGACCTCATGAGCGATGTCCTTTCCTTCGCCAAACCGGGGTCCATCCTCCTCACCGGTCTCACCAATCCGCTCGTGATCCGGACAGCCGATACCATGGATCTCCTGGCAATCATCTTTGTGCGGGGGAAACGCCCCTTGGCCGAGGCAATCGAGCTCGCCACCCAGAAGGATATCCCCCTCCTTGCGACCCGATATATCATGTTCGAAACCTGCGGACGCCTCTATCAGGCTGGTATCCGCGGATCCATCACCAAGGCCGGTGAGGGATAGCACAACCTCCACCTTTCTTCCTCTTGAAGCAAGCTGGCCTTAAATATCGTTTTCAGTATGTCTGAAGACCACGGCAGTAATCGTATGACCTTCATCATCTTTCTGAATGCGGAAAAGGATGTTATGCTGCAGGGTTTCCCCAAAAAAACAGAGCTGTCCGGATAATATTATGTAAACTCTTCTGGATAGGAGTGAGCAGAAGTGAAAATGGTAAGACTTTTTTAACAAGATGTTGATTTAAGCAAGTCTTGGTTTTTCATGCGCCAAAGATATATTAGGAAATCTTTTTGAAAATGAAAGCTCAAGATGCTATACTTATATGACGATGAGTAAATAGAGGAGTAGAGTATGCCTGGGCCGACGGATATAGCAACCATATTGTCCCAGACGGGTAGGATCGAGAAGATTAATCAATCCCCGTTTGCCCATGCCGATGTCACCAAGCAGATCCTTACTGAACAGGAGGCGCAGGAGCGGCTCCGGTCCGCCAGGGAGATCAATGAAAGCAAGCGCGTCCGTGAGGCAACTGAGCGACAGCGCAAGCAGGAGAGGCGCCAGGCAAAGAATGCCAGACAGGAAAAGCAGGACGCCGACGCGGATCAGGGTGATGAAAAGAAGGGGAAAAAACATCTTATCGATGTGGTGATATAGCCTTGGATCCTCAAAAGATCTTGCTCTTTGCACAGATTGGAATCCAGATTTTCCTGATCATCCTTGTGGTGGTCATCATCTTCAGGGATAAAAAAAAGGTCGCCCCGGTGCATACCATGGATGAACTGAAAAGTCTGCTTGAAGAAACACAAAGGCTCAATGACGAGTTTTCAAGGCTCATACAGCAGAAGTCAGGGATTATCACCCGTCTCATAGAAGAACTCGACTTGAAGATGCACGAGGCTGAAGCTGTGAAATCCGGGCTCGATGACATTATCGGGAAGGCAAGGATGGTAAAAACCTACACGAAAGCAGACGTCCTGAGGTTTTCCAAGGGAGGTCTCGATCCACTCGAGATCTCCCAGATCACAGAGATCCCCGTGGGTGAAATTCAGCTCATGATCAAATTAACCACCCAGGAAGGGTCATGAACCCGACGCATATCAGTCAGGCCCAGTTACGGACTGGGAGTATTATCATCAAGGATCAAATCCCATCCCTCTTCATCGGCAGAAATGTTGTAGCGACGGTCCTCTCCCGGCCAAAGGAGGGGATGGCGCTTGTTTCCATGTTTGGCAGGCGCTTCCTTGTTGAAACCACTATGAACCTGACTAAGGGCCAGGTGCTCAACCTCAAGGTCCATGCCCTTCAACCCAAGGTCATCCTGAAGCCATTAGAAGCTCAAGGCGTGCAGAGAACCACAACCCTCGCAGGTGTGAACGCCCTG
>Ga0315289_10010871_pt1 | contig 12966 bp, 11 predicted proteins | sample YL17G11_40_MG_FD_203452 | JGI IMG/M metagenome (GOLD analysis project Ga0315289, IMG submission 203452) | Sediment microbial communities from Yellowstone Lake, YNP, Wyoming, USA - YL17G11_40 | ecosystem: Environmental > Aquatic > Freshwater > Lake > Sediment | place: USA: Wyoming | collected...
TGGCCTCGTGTTGGAGCGCTCGGCGTTTGAGGGTCTCCCAATCCTCCGGCCGGGCCGTCCACCGAGGCCGCCGCACCAGGAAGGACAGATCCGGCCGGCCGTCGGCCAGTGTGATCCGGATCAGCCAGCGGCGGGACCCCGGCGTCTCATCCCTCCAGCGAAACACCGGCGGCACCATCTCCGGCGGGAACAGCGTCCCATCCAGCGGATACTCGAGCGTGAGGTCAGCGTAGGTCGCGCGCTCCTCGTAGACGCCAAGGATGTCCTCGATCCGGCGCGACTCGGGCGGCCAAGTCCCGTACAGAAGCGCCGCTGCGATCAGGGCGGCGGCAACCAGAGCCACACCCACGGCTTTCTTGTGCATCCAAACCTCCGGTTCAACCGGCCACCGGCCCCGAGGCCACCGGAGACTTCACGTCAGCCCCCCCAGGCGCTGCGGCGGAATGGCAAAGAAGCAGGCAAACCTCACCCGTTCTGCCAATCCATTCTACCGCATGTCGTGGCCAGATTGCAAGAGAGCCAAGGTCCCTGCGCAGGGCAAACGCCAAGTCATTCGACGGCTCCGTCCCCCAGGTCATTGCGAGCGCCGGGAAGCAATCTACTACGCGTCGGATGGAGACTGCTTCCCCCGCCTGCGCGGGGGCAGGCTCGCAGGGCTCCTCGCAATAACATGATGAGATTCATTCTTTTAGAGGCTGTCAGGCATGTCCCCAACCGGGCGTCTTCGCGCCTTTGCTGTGGCCTTATAAGACCGTGGCCCCGGACCCCAGGGCCGCGGTCGGGACATAACCTACCTACAAGTACGTACTCCGTCGGGAAAAACGCCCCCGACGCGGTTTCGTCCCAAGGTCCACCCACCGCTTTACCGATAAGACGGCAGTGGTCTCCTGGGTGGAAGTGCGGGAGTCCTAACGGCAGGGAGGTCTGATAAAGACGGAATCGGATGGTGGAGGCGATCCATGGAACTGAAGATTGACGTGCACGACCCGGAGGCCGGCAGATCGACCGGTGCCCCGGATAGCGCGCGGAGTCCGCATCGCGACGTACTCCGCGTGGCCGATATCATGAGCAAAGAGGTGGTCGCGGCCGCCTTGGAGGACACGATCTTTTCGGCGGCCCAGAAGATGTCGGAGTTGCGTGTCTCCTGCGTGGTCGTGGTGGACAAAGGACGGGTCGTCGGCATCCTCACGGAGAAGGACATGCTCAACAGCGTGGCCGGGCGGGACACCGAGTTTCATCGGCTCAAGGTGTCCGAGCGAATGTCCAGCCCGGTCGACACGATCCCGGCACACGTCTCCGTCTTCGAGGCCGACCGCATGATGGACACCAAGTGCATCCGGCGTCTGCCGGTGGTCGAGGACGGACAACTCGTCGGCATTGTGACCCAGACGGACATCACCCGCGGGTTGATTTCGCTCAACTCGCTGCGCTACGTCTCCGACGTCATGACGAGGCACGTCGCCTCGGTCCGCAGCGACGCCACCGTCGTGGAGGCGGCGCGCGTCATGTCCACTTCCAGTATTTCGTGCCTGATCGCCATGCACGGACAGGAAGTCGCGGGCATCGTCACGGAGAAGGATCTGCTCAAGCGCGTCGTCGCGCTCCACAAGGACCCGATGCAGACCCGCGTGGCGGATGTCATGTCCCTGCCCGTGGTGGCGGTCCCGCCCCACTGTTCCATCCTCAGCGCCGGCAAGAAGATGGAGGCCATGCACTTCCACCGTTTGCTCGTCATGGACGACAAGACGGTGTGCGGGATCATCACGCAGACCGATATCATGCGGGCGATTCGCAGCGCCTTCGACGCGGTGGAATCCCAGCGGCACGCGCTGGAGACCGAGTTGGACGATCTGGTGCAGCACGTCATCCTGGAGATGCAGAGGATCCGGGGCTTCCTGCGCGGCATTCCCAACCCGCCGGCCCGCGGCGACAGGTCCTCCGAGACCATCGCGGCCCCGGCCGGGCCGGTAGTTTCCGGCGCCGTCTCCACGCCATGAACATCGTGACAACCACACCTTTTGCCGTCTGAGACACGCGGCGCGAGAATGACAAAGGGCAGCGGCCTTCCGCTGAACCGTCATGGCGCCGGAGGCTCTTAACGTGCGGTCTTGATCTCCTGGAACTCGACGAACGGATACTCATGCGGCTGAATGGGGACAAAGCCGGTGCCGGAGTTGGCCCGGAAGAACTGGACAACGTCGTCGATCATCTCGGACTTGATCTCATGGCCGCTGCCCTTGTACGTGACGCATTGCGCCGGGAGGCCAAGCTCCCGATAGAGGAACTGGCTGATTTGCCAGCGCTTCGGCATCTCGGCTCCAATCCGTTCTCGAACGAGCTGCGCGTGCTGCTCACAAAAAGCGTCACGGGAGAGGGTCGTGTCGTTGCGATCCAGGCAGCCCATGTAGATGTATTGCGAGACCTGCTTGTACGCGCGCTCATCGAAGTCAATGCCGGCAACCTTCTTCAGGTCGGCGATGCCCACGGGAAAAGGCAGCGTGGTGTCGCGCCACTGCGCCACGGGAAAGATCGGGATCGCGTTGACGCCCCCCGTGGCAACGGCACGCACCACCTCCGGATGCAGAACGGGGAACCGGTTGGCGAACACCCCCGAGGCGGAATAGCCGTGCATGAAGACCTTGTCCCGCACGCTGACGTGATTACGCCGCAGCAGGGCTTGCGCCTCCCGGATCATCTGGATCAATTGAAGGTCGATCCGCTGGAGCGGCCCGGAGGCGATCCGCAGAGTATCTTCATCAAGCGAATGGGTGTAGGCCTGCCACCGGTCGCGCGGACGGGGAAACACGGGCACGAGCAAAGGTGTTCCCAAGGCCGCGGCCATGCGCGTCGCGTGGGAACGGAGCGCCAGACGGGCCGCCGCCTCATCGTGGACCTGAAAATCGTCGGATGCCGTCCCGGTGTTGTTCGTTTCTACCAGCAGGTGCCGGTCGGCGGCGGGATCCATGCTCTTGGGGAGGTAGAGATAGTACGGGAAGTGGAACCCCTTTCCCGGATTCGGCGCGATTCTGAAGATCATCTCGTGCGAGAGATCGAGCGTGACGCTGTTGGCGTCCACCGCTTTGATCTCCGGCACGTCCCGCGGTCTGGGCCGTGGCGGCAGGCCGCCGCGTTCCGGTCGCGCACCGACCGTCCAGGTCTCAATCACCGCCTCCGCACGGTATCCATTCTTCCAGGCGTAGGTCCAACGATTGCCGACTTGCAGGGGCAAGCAGCCGTCGCTCTGGCCGGAAAGGCGGTGACTGAGCAGCACGGCCTCGGTGATCTGGCCGTTGGAGTGCTCGTAGCGCATCCGGACCAGGCCAACCCCGCGCGCCAACCACGTGTACCGCGTCCCGTTAACGAAGGCGGCCGCCGCCTCGGAGTCACCCTTCGCCCCGGTCAGCACGCTCTTGTACTTCAGAACTCCGGTGAAGGTCCCGCCGGGGACCGCCACGGTTTCGGGGCCCTCCAGCGTCGTGTTCGTCGTGACGCTCCAGTCGCCCTGCTCCCCAAAACTCTGGGCGAACCCTCCCGCCTCTGCCGGGCCCAAAGCCTGCACGCTGAGCAGCCAAGGGGTCGGAGCGGTCACATACGAGAGCAGCATGTACATGGCGACCGGCTCGTACGAGCTTCCCGCCGTGGAAGGCAGACGGGCCCCCCGCAGCTCTTCTTTGGTCGTCACGACCCGGCAGTTCCCTTTCGCCAGAGGCGACCCGCTCTCCGTGACCGCCGTGGCATTGATGTATACCTCTGTGGCATGGGCAGCCATCGTCGCCCAGGGGATCAGCACAACGACAGCGAGCCAAAGACGTGTGCACCTCATCGGAGTCTCCCAGTAATCCGCCGGATTCCGCCTAAGGCTAAGCCTGCCCTGCGTACAGGACAGGCTCAGGTCCATTCTGGGAGACTGTACTCATTGTCGGGCCCGGTGTCAACCCGTTCGGCAGCGATCGTCCCGGCGGCACACGCCACGGCCGGCAGACCCGTCCGGGTCCAAAGAGATGGAGCCGGGCCTCGGCCATCCGAACCCACCCGGGCTTAGGCGTAGGGCAGGTTCAGGATCGAGTTCACCAGGATGATCGTGACCGCCGCGGCAATGGTCAATTTGCCGCCGACATACCCCGATCTCGCCCACGAGAGCAGGCCGCACATCAAGGCGGCGACCCCCAAGGCATTGGCGACCGCCAGGAACACGGCCACGTTGCCTACGGCTTCGGGCCGCGCCTGGGTGGCCACCGACCGCATTTTGACCGCTCCCTGGCTGAGGAGCTGCCAGGGCACGGCGCTCGTCACCGCGGCTTTTTCTTTGTCTTTGTCTGTGCCCTGGTAGTTGTAGATGCTTCCCGCCGCCAGCAACACTTGGCCGCTGATGAACACCCAGGCGAGCATGAGCAGCACCAGGCTCCGGGTCCGCGGCTTCCTGTCTTGATGATGCCAAGTAAACATTTCGCCTCTCCGATTGTCGCAAAAAAGATTTGTTTGAACGCGTCGGCTTTCGTCGGCGCTACCATCGCAAGTTTCTGCTTTCGGCTACTTCTGACCACTCCCCTCTCCAAAGCATGCAAAAGGCGCCGGCCGCTGGCAAACGTTGGCAGCCGCAAGAATCTTTCCTACATTTTCTAAGGGCATGAGGTCATGCCGCCGGGGCGCGGAGAGACATTGAGTTATTGCCTGTACGGAGAAAAACCATGAGGACGTTCAGGGTGTCCGACCAGATGTATGAACAGTTGAAGAGTTTCATCGTCGATCCCTTCGACGACACGCCGGAACTCGTCATCGGCCGGCTGATCGAAATCGTGAACAAGGCGAAGGCTCGCTGGGCGCCTTTTGAGGCCCCGGAAGCCATACCGGAGGCCGAGCCCCCGGCCAAGCCACGCCGCAAGGAGAAGGAGCAGGAAGTCCACGAGGAAGAGGAATCCACGGTCGTCCTGTAACCGCGGAGAATCCCTGCCGCTCCTTCAGGAGGGGCGTTTTCTGTTACCGCTGTAACCACCAAGGCGGCGGTCCGGACCGCGTCACCGCGCGGGCCCGCCACCGCCCTCTTCCTGCCAGGCGGCTCTGCCACAACCACGCTGCACCCTCAGGTAATCGGACACGATTTCCGCGCCGCGTCTCCTGGTGATTATCGCTCCCGGGAATCCCCGGCCCGCTTTTTGGAATACAGGGTCCGGCTTGTTATAGTCTATTTAGACATCTTAGAAGTACACACAGGACGCACGCCGTTTGAATCATCCTTGGGGGGCAGAAAAATGGCTTTGCGTAACTTCCGTAGCGGCAGTGCACTGGTCACTTGCACCATCATACTGGTCATCGCCTCAGCGATGGCTGTCAGTCTGGCCGCCATCTCCGGGTCCAATCTCGAAATGGCCAATAAACAACAAGAGTCGAATCAGGCGCTCGCCAGCACCGAATCGGGTCTGGAAATCATGCGCTACTGGCTGAGCCGTGTCCGCGTGCCCAGCTCCACGCCGCCGGCCGACTACCTCAGCGCGGTCGTCGCGCTCGTACAAAGCGACCTGGCGGCGAACGGCATTTCCAACTTCCAGGTCAACGCCGACGGCTCGATTCCGGCGGTGATGCTGAATTCCGTGACCCAGCAGGATTTCCGCGGACAATGGTCGGCAGACCCCGGCAATCCCACGATCCTCAGAGTCACGGCGAACGGATCGAGCGGCCTGGCCGCGCGCACCATCGCAGTGCAGTACCGGATCATCGCCTATCACTTCCCGATCTTCAACTTCGGCCTGGCCACCAAAGGCCCGCTGGTGCTCAAGTATAATCCCCGGCTCCTGGCCGCCACCCAGGGCTGGGAGGCGGACATCTACGTCGAAAGCCTCAACAGTCTGATCGCGGTAGACATCGGCAAAAATGCCACCCTCGCCGGCAATCTCAACATCGGCAACCCGGCGGCCACGGTCAGTTGCGGCGGTACCCTGAACCTCGGCGGCACGCTCAGCCACGTCGCAGAGGATGACCGCCCGGAGTTCCCCGTGCCCGACGTGCAGCACTTCCGCCAGTACGCCACGGGACCGGTCATCGGCCCGACCACCGACCTCAGCGGCGCCAGCACGACCTGGCCCAACGCGCTCGTCACCGCCGGCACGAACCCGACATTCACCGGGAACGTGACCATCCAGGGCATCCTCTACATCGAGGCTCCCAATCGGGTGATGTTCTCGCGCAACACAACCCTCCAGGGCATGATCGTCGCGCAGGGAGACGTGAACAACCCGGGTACCAACCAGGTCAGTTTCGGTGACCCGACGGATCCATCGACCCCGAGCAACTTCTCTTCCGGACCCTATCCAGCGGGTTCGCAGTTCGACGCCCTGCGCCAAGAGCAGGGTTCGTGCATTCTCGCGCCGGGCTTCGCGGTCTCGTTCTACAAGAACTTCTCGGCCATCAACGGCGTCATCGCGGCCAGCGGTCTGTATTTCGCGAATAACGCCTCGGCGGTCGTCAAAGGCACCCTGATCAACTACTCAGAGCAATCGACCATCGTCGAGCGCAACATCAACCTGACCTTCGACCGCTTCGGCCAGGTCGAGATTCCGGCGGGGTTCGACCTGTATCGCGTGCTCGAGTACAATCCGGCTTCGTACTCGATGGTGTGGTGAGCTACCACACGGCGGCGTAATCGCACCGGGCGATCGTGTAGCCGTCGTTCCAGCCTTTCATGTACTGGCGGTCCTGCTCGTAGCGCGAGAGGTCGCGCGTGAACCGGTAAAACGGGTGCCCCACTATATGGCACCCGGCGGAATAGCCGTCCATGTACCCATCCACATACTGGGTACTGTAGCCGGCCGCCAGCAGCCCTTGGCGATTTCCCGTACTGCAGCCGGCCAGAAACGATAAGACCAACAACGCGACCAGCACCTTCTTCATCCGTCTTTCTCCCAATCCTCACCAAACGGCCGCGACCTCAAGATCGAGCGGCCGGTAGGTACCAAAAACCAGTATTTTACCAACACTCGCCCTGGTGCTGCAACGCAAAAAACGCAAATCTCACTACTGTTATCGCATATTGGACATCTGGTGACACGAGACACCGCCTCCCCAACGATGCTTCCCCTGCGGCCCCCAGCGTCAATGGGCGGAGGGCTCCCTGTGCGTCGGAGAATCGGCCTTGCCGCTATTTCGTCTGCGGGGCCGGCGGCGTGTACCGCGGGAGAGTGCCGGCGAGCATCTGCTTGACGAAGACACCGAAGTCCGGCGTGGGGGTGTAATTCCAGTCGGAGATCAGGGTCGGACCGGCTTGCGGGTGGAAGTCCCAGGCAGTCCAGGACCAGTTGCGGTCCTGGATGACCTGCATGACGTGCAGGAGCCAATCGTCACCCGACGGATTCGCGGCAGCCCCGCCGAAGCGGCCTGTTCGCCGGTTGGGCCCGCCGGAGCCGCCGAACTCACTGACGATCACCGGGAGCTTGGCCGTCGCCTTCTCCATCCGGGCGATCCAGACCTCCACGCCGTGGCCCTTGTTGTTGTAGACGTGATTCGCGTAGATCACGCCGTTGCCGTCGGGGTCTTTGAGCTGCCGGCCGTCCAGAATGCCGTCGAAATCGTAGGCCCAATTGAGGCCGCCCGCGATGATGACGTTCTTGGCGCTGGTGGCCCGCACGGCGTCCAACAGCTTCTGCATCCCGACCGCCTGGTAGGTCTTCGGCGTGGCCCCCCTGCGGTTGGGCCGGTCGGTGACGGTACCTCCGTTGAGCCAGATGTCCCACGAGACATCGTGCGGCTCGTTGTACAGGTCATAGATGACCGCCGGATGGTTCGCGTAGACCGGGGCGATATCCTTCCAGAACGCCAGGCTGTTCTCGTCGGGCATCGAATGTTGGCCGATGTTTTGCCCCCACTCGCCCACGTCCGACCAGTGCAGATCGAGCATGATGTAGCAGCCCTTGGAGGCGCACAGGTCCACGACCTCTTTGACGAGGGCACGGTACGCTTTGCCCTCATCCTTCTGCTCGGGTGCCTTGCCAAACCAGCGGTCTTGGGCGAGAGGCAGGCGGATGTGGTTAACGTGCCAATCGTCGATAGCCACCTTCACCGACTGGAGAATATACCCCTGGCCGTCGCTGGTCCATTCCATGCTGGCGCAGTTGACGCCGCGCAGAGTCACCGGCTCGTTCTTACTGTTGAGAATCTGCGTCCCGACGACCTTGAGGGGCAGAGGCATCGACGAGGACGCCGCAGCCCCGGCCTTCACCGAAGCAGTCGAAACCACTGTTGCCACGATAAGGGACATCACGCTCACGAATGCCATCTTCCGCCACATATTCACACGTCTCCTTTTTGCTTCGATTCAAGGCCAAGGCCAATGTTCCGATGGGGTCCGTGCCGTGGCCATGATTTCCGCGATCTTCGCCGCCATCTCCGGGTGTTCGGCCACCACATTGTGTTCCTCGCCGGGATCGGTCGCCAGATCGTACAGCTCGATGGGCCCATCCGGCTTCTTCGCGACGTTCAGCCGAACGCCCTTCCAACTACCGAAGCGTACGGCCTGCTTCTTCCCTTGCTCATGGAACTCCCAGTAGAGATACGGATGCTTTCCCTGCTCGCGCGGCTTGCCCAGCAGCGTGGGCAGATACGAGACCCCATCGACCTCTGCCGGCAGCGTCACACCGGCCAACTCGCAGCAGGTCGGCAGGAAATCCCAGAACGCACTGACGTGGTCCGTCCCCGAGCCGGCCTTGATCCTGCCGGGCCAGCGGGCGATCAGCGGCACCCGGATTCCGCCCTCGTACATGTCGCGCTTGTTGCCGCGCAGCATGCCGTTGCTGTCGTTGAAATTGGGGTCGGCCCCGCCCTCTTTGTGCGGGCCGTTGTCGCTGGAGAACAGCACCAGCGTCTTCTCGTCCAGCCCCAGCGACTTGAGCCGGGCAAACAGCCTGCCGATGTCGCTGTCCATACGCGTAATCATGGCCGCGTGGCCCTTCTGCGGCTCGGGCCAGTCCTCGTTCGCGTATGGGCCATAGGATGGCACTTCCATACCCTGCTTGCCCGCCTCGTTGTTCGCGTGCGGAATCGTGAAGGCCAGGTAGAGGAAGAACGGCCTATGCTTGTTCCGCCCGACGAATTCCAGGGCCTCCGCCGCGAACAGGTCGTGCGAGTATTGGACGCGCTTGGTCGCGACGCCGCCGGGCGGCTTGATCGACTTGACCTCGTTGGCCAACTGGACCTTCTCCTCGTTGCGCCAGAGGTAATCGGGATAGTAGTTGTGGGCGTGCGCCTGGTTCAGGTAGCCGAACCAGTAATCGAAGCCCTTCTTGTTCGGGATGCCCGTCGTCTCGGGCTCGCCCAGGCCCCACTTGCCGATGATGCCGGTCGTATAGCCGGCCCCCTTGAGCAACTGGGCCACCGTGACATCCGAGGGCCGCAGCGGAATCCGGTCGTTGCCGCGAATCCAGGTATGCCCCGTGTGCAGCCCGGTCATCAGGCAGCACCGCGACGGCGCACAAACCGTGCAGCCGGCGTAGTGATTCGTAAAGATCATCCCCTCGGCCGCCATGCGGTCCAGATTCGGCGTCTGAATCGCCTGCTGCCCATAGCAGCCCAGGTCCCCATAGCCCAGGTCATCCGCCAGGATGAAGATGATGTTGGGCTTCTGCGCGGCCGCGACCGCTTTCCGAGTCTCCCCCGCACTCCGGCATCCCGGCACGAACGCAGATAGCGTCCCCGCTGCCGTTGCCAGACCCGCCGCCTTCAAGAATTCTCGCCGCGTCTTCATCATGTTGCCTCCAACGAACCTCACACACGATCAGAAGAATGTGGTTGCCTAAGTGACACCTGGCGCCCGTTTATACCCCAATCGACCGGGCGGGTCAAACTGGTCTGTGCCCCGCGCACAGTGACGGCGTGCTGCGCTGGGCCTGCAACTATCTGTTCCAGATCCGTCCGGTCGCCGCGACTTCCAAATGAGCCTCTCCTGCAAGGGAGTGGAACCCTCTGGGCATTACAAAAGGTTTCCGTTCATGATGAACTCCTGCACATCCTCCTTTCCAAGCTGATCCTGTCGCACATTGGGTTCGTTTCGCACGATTCGCTTGAAACTTGACACTTCACACTTGAGACTTCTTCCGAGATTGGGTTCGTTTTGCCTGTTTCGTTCTCCGCCGGCCCCGCCGGCGCCAGACCGGCATCCTGCCATGATGGAATAGTGCCAGGATGGGGCACCTCAGCCGTCGGTGTGTTCGTCGTTCCGCCGGCCGGCCCGGGAGAAACGTCCCCAGGCGGACAGCAGGCAAACGACCGCGCCTTGCGGGCACTCCAATCTTCTTCCCGCCATCGTTCCAGGGTGTTTGCGTCCTCCAGATCCGCCTTCTGGAGCTGGTCGTGCACCCGCCGCAGTTGGCTCAGCGTCCGGTACAGACTGCTCTCGATCCGCCGTTCGTACCGCAGCAGCCGCTCCAGGACCGCGCTGCGGCTGAAGTCCTCCAGGATCATCCGCCCGAGCGTCGCCGCACGCTCGGTCGGCTCCTGGGGCTCCTGGGTCCCCGCCGTCTGCTGGTCGTACAGCGCCGCAAAAGCATCGCTCTGGTCCTGGACAGCGCGTTGGAGCCGCCAAGCGAGATCGACGATCCGCGCCGCCAGAATCTCCTCCAGCGCCCCGACCGGATTCAGTTGCCCCAGCAGCCTTTCCCGGTGCATCTCGAATTCGTCCTCGTCTTCCCCCCGAATGACTGCCTCCCGGGCGAACAGGCCATGCTTGAGAGCGTTCTGGGCGGCCTTTTCCTTGCCTGCGGGCGTCCGCGGACCCGTGGCCTTCTGGGCGTTGGCGCAATTGGCGGCGACTTGAGCTTCGGTAACCATGATCTTCCCTCCGACATGGATGATGGATTGTCTGTGATTGATGCTTCGCTGCCCTACGCAGGCAGTCTCGCATAGATGGTACAAATACCATATTTCAGTGTCAATCGAACATTTCCACAAACGGCGATTATTTGGTTATTTGCTAAACCATTGTCCCGCCGGGAGTAACGAACGCCCGCGAAGAAATCTGGCCCAGCGCTGTCCTTCCCGCGTAGAGCCCGCCCCGACCTGATCGGGGGCGGAAACCCAGGTTCTCTCGGCCGGGCGACACAGTTCGGAGTCTTCGTTTGCCGGTACTCCCAACCGTCTTACCCCAGGGGCGCTGCCCCCGAACCCCCGAGGTTTTCCGCGTTTCGCCAATAGCATGACCAGACCGCAAAACGCCCGCCGCTTGTCGCGAGGCCACCGTCTGCCGGGACCAAGGGGTATTGCGTCCCTCTGTTATCATGCCATTGGCCCAAGCTTGTCCCCCCGCAGGCGGGGAGCGCAAAACGCCCCGGGGTGTGGGGACAGGGTCCCCAAAGGTACCGCAAGATCCGAAAACGTACCTGACGCCGTTCCACGCCACGGCCGATTCACCCGTCTGAACTTCCCCGAAGAGTGGGTCACCGGCGCATGGAAACCGGCCGACCACGAAGCGGAGGACGAAAGCCCGAAGGCGGAGGATGGATGATGGAGGGCAGAAGACAGAGGACGGGACTCCAAGCGAGCCCCCCACCGCCGGATTCGTAAGGTGGGGCTCGTCCCGCCGACTCCTCCACCACCGTCTCGACACAGATTCGTGCCGGATCAACGCGGATTTGTTTCGAAAAATATACTTGACACCGTCGCGTTTCCCGGATAATCAACCCGTGAGAATTTTTGCCCCAATTCGTCGGAAACTAACCAGTCAACTCTTGACTGTTATGCGGGATTCGCATACTTTTGTTCGGTGAGACGGTAGTCGCGGGCTGAGTGTGACTGGAGGTGTAGGATGGATAACGCTGCTCGATTCCAATCTTTCCGGTTCCTTCTCATCGGGACGTGCGTTCTGCTGCCCGCTTTGACCGGCTGCGGATCTTACAGCAGAGACGATTTCTGGGGGAATGCATATCCTGCCTGCTCGCAACCCGCGCAAACCACCCGGCTCTCATCGGAGTCGCTGATGGAGAAGGGGTATGCCAGAATCGGGAGGTTCTGCATCCAACGCGAACGGAAAGACTACACGAGTGAAGAAGAGATGACCGAACTCCTTCTCGATCTTGCCGCCAAGAAGGGAGCCGAGCTTGCAGCATGGGTCTACTGCAGTAAGGAGAATGTCCCGGTTGATGCATACCAGGCAAGTCACGTAACCGGCGGGTACACCGACTATTCTGGGACAAGGCACACTTTCTATTCGGCTCCGGAACTGAAGGTCGTCTTCCGTGACATATACAAGATCAAAGCGGAATTGTGGCGCCACGAACCCGACCTCGCCCGAGCGCAACTGAAAGACCTGCGCTTTCAGCTGATTCTCGCAAAGGTGCTGAAGAGTGCACTTCGTCGAGGCACTGTGGATCGATACGATGCTGAGCACACGATCCCTTACTTGGCGGAACCGGCTTCTCCATCTGTCCCCGAGAAATTGAGAGCCGCTTACGCGGCATGGACTAAGAACCAGAACGACCAGGCCTTGCTTGACGCGATCCGCCATTCAGGCATATTGGAAGTGTGGGAGAGATTTGATTGAAAGACCATGCGGTTCGGATAACAGATCGTTGTGAGAAGATAGAACTGTTACTCGTAAGAAGGGGACCGCATGAGGAGGGATAAGGATTTCGGGTCATCCATATAGGATTCCTGTTGCTCTGTATAAAACATCAGCCCGCGGTCGCCGGTCTATCCACGGCGGACGTATAGAGTCTATGGAAACGAGTAAATCAACCCTAACCGTAGCGCGCGAGGCGTTGAAGGCTGGCCAAGAGAGCTTGCCCGACTATCGCCGTCCCAAAAGTCCCAAGAAGTTCACCCAACCCCAACTGTCTGCCTGTCTGGTCGTCAAGGAATTCCGGTGCCTGGACTACCGGGGTATCTGGGTGCTGTTGCAGGAATGGCCCCAACTGCGGAACGTCCTGGGCTTGAAGCGGGTGGACGTGAATTCCGGGGAATTCCGGGGACGGTGAATTCCGGGGGTGA
>Ga0315289_10010872_pt1 | contig 12966 bp, 18 predicted proteins | sample YL17G11_40_MG_FD_203452 | JGI IMG/M metagenome (GOLD analysis project Ga0315289, IMG submission 203452) | Sediment microbial communities from Yellowstone Lake, YNP, Wyoming, USA - YL17G11_40 | ecosystem: Environmental > Aquatic > Freshwater > Lake > Sediment | place: USA: Wyoming | collected...
GTGGAAAAGGCGTCGTAAAGATTACTTTTCTTCAAAACGCCTGTTAAAAATGAGAATATTTTTGACGCGTCATCAACGTCATAAATGCAAGGAAGTATGCCAAGAAAATGCTTCCACTCCTCAAGTTTGATTTCATTTTCTATGTATTCTGCCTGCTCGTCGGATATGCCCTTTTTCAATTTGCGCAAAACTTTGGGGGATGGAAAACTTTTAGGAATTCCAGATTCAATAACCAACTTTTCTGATAATGGTGGTATAACAATACGCGGTCCTAATGCCACTCCTTCACGCGATGACAGCATGTCTCTACGTTGCTCCAAATTAACTACTTCGTATAGGCTTTTCCACTCGCCAAGATCGTCAACCGCGCTACCTCTAACATCTTCTGCCGTAAGATACGGATAATCAGACTCAATTATTACGAGATTTTCTTCTTCCATTTTCCACACTCCGGACGCCTTTCAAAAGAAAAGATTGGCAGACGTAATAAACAATGTTCAAGATATTTAAACATTTGTATACTGCAGTTCGGCTCACTTTTCTTCTGCAATTCCCTTCTCGATTAGTATGCCCGCATTCTCCTTCGGTATTTTCGCAGTGTCGCCCTCTTTGAACGGGCCGTAGCTCTTCATGTCAATTCCAACAAATTCATCCACTTCTTTCCTGAAAACGACAGGCATGATGTCTGGTTGTATTTTAACCTCGACCACGGCTTCCTCAGCCTTCGCAGCACTCTCCTTCTCCAGCAGCGCGGCAAGCGCCTCCTTCCTCCTGCTCTTGACAACTTCCACAAGGCCGTCGAAAAATACCTTTTCTTCTTCTGTCAGGTTCTCAGGCGGTATCCTCGTCCTGACAGCTATGAGAACCATGTTAAGGATTTTCCTCTCGCGCCTGTTGAATATATCTTCTACAAGCCACTCGATGTTTTTCAGCTCCGATGAGCCGAGCTTGTCAGTGCCCTCGGCAACCTTCCTCTTCTGCTGCAGATATGAGTTGATGTTTTTGTAAAAACCGTCGGGCAGCTTAGTCAGTTTCGAAACACCCTGCTCCTCGCGCTGTATCTTCCTTATCAGCTCAAAGGTAATAGTTTCTTCAGGCATGGTATCTGCTTAATATTGATACAGTTAGAGCTAAATGCTTTTTCATGCGGGAGGTGCGTCTTTCAACTGTATTCAAATCCCTAAAGAGATTTGACTGCAATTCAAGTGCCCTACCTAAATGCAGGAAATGGAATTAGGCTACTTTTCTTCCTAAATATACATTTAATAAGTGTCTTTCTTGTGGTGCCAATCTTGGAAGCAATTGATCATATATTCTTTTTAATTTTGCTAATTCCACAACCAACTGTTCTTTGTGTGAAGGCATCGAGTTTCTCACGCTTATCACAACATTAAATTACAAAGAAAAGTATTAATCCTTGATTTAAAATCCCTACATTTAGACTGCAAGGTCAATGCGGGAGGTGAGCATTGAAAATTAGTTCAGTGCCCGAGGTTGATTTGTTTCATGAAACGTAGTGAAACATTCCGCTTGAAATAGAGTTACTTTTTATTGTAATAGTTTCTTACTGGAAAGATAATCTATTATTCCTGAAATTGTACAAACAGCCGTTGTGCCACCCATTAAAATAGTTCCAATCGAACTATCCAGATGTTGGTAGAGAGGTATAGAAGCTGCTGATATAACACTTGCTCCAAACCTGGGCAAATATTGTAATTTTTGTAGGAAGTGATCACACACACCCACCCCCGTTGATATCAATGCAATTTCTGTAACAGCCATCCCTGCTGGAATGTTTTGTGACAGAAGATAAGCTACTGCTCCATATTGAATAACTAACGAGATGGGTATTTTTCTTATCGGTTTTATTATTTTGTTGCTAAGGATGGATTTGATATCAGAAAAATCGATTTTTTTATATAATCTCCCAGTTAATCCAACCAAAGTTTCATTCATCATAATTATATCTTAAACATAAAATTATTTAAAGCTTCCGAGAAATCCGTGGACTTTAGTCCGCGGATGAATCGCTTACTATCGCAGTAAAAATCGAAGGAAACCCCAGACTTTAGTCTGGGGAGGATGTCATACTTATATTACTCAAGATGGTAGGCATTGAACTAAAGTTCAGTGCGGGAGGTGGGATTTGAACCCGCGCATGAATGTTAATTAATAAAAGACACAGAATTTTTGATGCATTCAAAAAGCATTTTTATAGGGGGAAACAAAGGCTCTGGCAGTTCATCGATAGAAAACCATTTCCATCCCTCGTTTTTCTCCGGCTCCATTGTTTTCGGCTCGCCACTCCAGTTTTTTGCCATGACGCAAAAAGCAACATACTGGTCTGCCTTCACACCATCGATTTCATACGGTTTCAGCAATCTGACACACTTGAATTCGAATTCACCCGCATCTATTCCAGTCTCTTCGAACAATTCTCTTTTCGCGCAACCAATCACTGTTTCGCCTTCTTCTATATGCCCAGCAGGCATCGAGTAATGGCCTGCGCCAAAGGCGTTCTTTCTTTTGCCTAAAATTATTTTGTCGTCACGCTCTAGCAGAACATAAACGACTAGTTTTACCCGTTGTCTTTTCATGCTATCATTCCTATCTTTTCTTTCTTGTTTTCTTCTTCCTAGGCACTTTCATCTTCCTGAACGGGTAATTCACGGGATTTTTTATAGTTATTTTGTCTGTGTGACTTTTACATATATCATCAGGCGTGCACACTTTGTAGTTGATATAGAAGTTTGCATTGTCGCAGTTCGGCGGCAGCAAACTTCTCTCTTGTCTCATATGCCATCTTAATTGTGATCTCAAATAATTCATTCTTAATGGAGGATAATTCTTCTGATTCCACTCGACCATTTTCTTTTCCATCTTGTCTATATCCCAGCCCATGTTGCGCAGAAAATTTATCAAAACAAATACGCTTCGCTTTTTGCCTTCAGCCAATCCTCGCAGTATGTTGTGAATACACGGCGGGAAGTATTCCTCTGAAACTACCCTTGTCTGTTTCGTTCTTACTTTCGGCATTTCCATTTTTACTTCAACAATGTGCTTGGTTGCCCAGTCCAGCGCTTCTATAACGAGTGGTTCAGCGTCATGCGCCGCTTTCGGCGCGAGAAACTTTTCCTCCACCTTGACCTTCTCCGGCAAGGCATGCTCCCGCTCGAACTTGTCTATGGCTTCAGGCCTCAGCGGCACGCTGACCAAAAGGTTTTTCTCATGCAGGCTGTATGGGAGACGGAACAAGTGGCGGGAGGAAAAAATATCCATCGAGACTATCTTGAAAGGCTCCAGACCTTTTTTTCCAACAATGTCATCCAAAGGCTTGTTAACTTTCTGCGATATTTCACCTGGTGTTGCAAATGTTAACAATTCTTCCCTTAAATGATCTTCCATGTATGACTTGAGGTATTCGATGATTTTTTGCAGCATGTCTGGGTACAAAGAAGAAGTTGGTTGCATGTTTATCTTTTCCGGCAGAGATTCGAACGGAATGCCGATGTGGAACCCTTTTCCGCCAGTGAATTTTACGCTGTAGCTGCTGACGCCGTGGTCCTTGAAAGCCTCTATGATCTGCTTCGTCACAATCTTGCCGATCTCGAAGCTGTCTACATCCGGGTCAATAAAAATATCCCAGCCGATCCTCATCGCATCTTGATCAAGTTTTGTCATGCCGACGTCAAGCTTCATGGGCTGCTGCCATCGTTCTACTGAACCATGAAAAGAAATCGTACCTTGTGCCACTGCCTGCAGTATGTCACCAGGATAGTTCAGCACATCCGGCCTTTTGCCGAACTTACTGTCCTGGAAAACAGAGACAACCTCCCTGTTTTTCGCAACTTCAAGTATGGCGCGTTGGACAGACTGGCGCGAATACCAGTTCCAAGAACGTTGGACAGCTTCGCTCATGTTTTGCCTTGAGAGTGAAACACCCTCGAAATATAATACTTGTTTGGATATTAAATCGTTTTGTCCAATCCAAAAAAACTAGAAATCAGTAATCAGTTTCTGCCCGAAATTCTCCAGCGGATTTCCAAGCGGTTTTGCAGGAATCTTCAGCCGCATCTTTATCTCTCTTGCGAGTTCTTGTGTGAAGCCGTGCGTGCAGTAGACCTGCTTCGGCGAGACGCGCTCCACGTATTCCATAATCTGCCTGAAGTCGCAGTGGTCCGACAAAGGAAAGCCAATGGTTGCATCTGCTCTGCAGTTGAGCTTGCTGCTGTCGAGCGACCATCCTGTCAGCGCGCATGTCTTTACCTTTCTGCCGTTCAAAGCCTTGAGCAAATGCATAGGCTTCACAAGCACGCTGGACTTTTCCTCCGGCCTGGCAAAGTCGAGCTTGACGCCGAACTTTTTGTAGACGTCGCTGTATCTTCTTATTGTCTCTGATACTTTGGGTGTTATGCCGTTGTCGTTCAAAAGCTTTATCGCCTCCTGAGCCTTGCCTATCTGGTAGCCGCCGATATCTACAGCAAAATCATTCTTCAGCTGTATCTTGACCCACGCCATCAGCTGCTCCCGCACTTTTTCTATCGGCGGAAAAATATACTCGGGCGTGCCATAGGTGCTTTCCATAATCATCGTGTCGGCATGCTCCACGCGTATCGGCCTGCAAGTGAGGCTTTTGGAAAGCTTGAAGTCGCCTGTATAAAGTATAGTCTGGCCGTCCGCCTCTATGAAAACCTGCGCGCTGCCTAGGACATGTCCAGAATTTATCAGCCTTGCAGTGAATCCGTCGAACTTTATCCTCTCGTTTTCCTTCACGACATTTGCTTCAAAATACGGGTCGCGCAATTTTATCAGCGCGTACGTCTCCTCGGTGCAGTAAGGCTTCGTGACAAAGCCGAATGGTGAGTGGTCAGCATGCGCATGCGAAACAAAAGAAACGAAGTCAGAAACCTTGGGGTCGAGCAGTATCGTCTGCTTGCCGAACTTTGCAACGATTCCATTGCCGACAGAGAACTTGAGCATACACATTATTTGTTGCAATTCTAACTTATTCTTTGTTTCACATGCCCAAAATCATCTTTGCTGCTTCTCCATTATAACCTGGGATATAAGCTTGAAAAACTGTTTCAACAAATTTCATATCAAGGGATAACTTATCCCAATCATAACCCATATCTCTTGCAATATCTCTCATACTCTGAATTTTTATTTTCGGAATATATCTTCTAAGATTCATAATTAATATACGATTTCATATTTATTTATTAATATCGTATTTTTATTTCGGCTTCTTCTTCGCTTCTTTCTTCAGCTTCAGCAGCTTCACAGCAAAACCGCACTTGCCGCATTTGACATTGAACTTTTGATTTGTTCCAGTCCCTTCCACGAACGGCTCCGCCCAGTTTTCTTTCCTCTTCTCGTTTTTACCGCAATCAGGGCAAGTGAAGTCAATCATGGCATGCTGCTCTTCCTTGGTTTTCATAACCCTAATCTTGCCGCCTACCTTTCCTTCCAACTCCCTTGTAGTGATGTATTCAAGGGTCATAGAACCAGCTTACATCGGTTTTTTCTTTAATCTCAAAGCTCTAGAGCCGCATCTTCTGCATTTTATCTTTCCAGCTCTAACCTTGGCAGGGTCAGCCCTTCTCTTCGTCTTGCAAACCCTGCAGACATACATGCGGAAAAAAAGCCTCTGCATCGCCTCAGGGAAAGTCTTCTTTACCATACAACCACTTCATTATTTCTTCTCGCAACAGTTTATTAATTTAACTGTCATGCCTGTATGGTATAACTTCATTCGCAAACATCAGGGTATAGGAATGACGCCGAGCCAAATGGCTGGAATTGATTTGCATCTGCAAAAGAACAAGTGGCTTGGATTGATTTATTTGAGTTCTTTGAGTTAAGGTTTAACGAATGTTAGATATTGAATTTTGATTTAATTCTATCTTCCAATTTCTATATTTTCTGTGTGCCCGACGAAATCCTCTCCAACCAAGTTCAATCAACACTCCAGCAGCCAGCAGTTTAGCTATATATTCTCCAGGAACGTATGCTTTATAGAAATCCTTGTAGATGCTTGGATTAACATATCCAAACAAATGAACTACACCTTCAATTAGTGCTCCTGCGCCAGTAGTAGCTGATGCCGCGGGGTATCTGATTATTGTTGTGGCCACTGTCTTACCAACCCTTCCGATACCATCTCCAATATACACAAAATTCCTTTTAACTGCTTGAGGAACTTCCATTTTATCACTAATAATAAATTGGTGGATAAAGATTTATAATGCTTTTTACCAACACTTAACTTTCCAGAACCACAATTAGTTAGTTTTAAATAGTCGGGTAAACATCATTTTTTCTTGGATTGTATGGTCAAACCCGAGATACGTATCCTCGGAATTGATGATGGAGCGTTCATTCCCCGAAGCGAAGCCATGGTGCCGGTAATAGGAGTAGTCTTCCGCGGAGGCAAGTTTTTTGACGGAGTGCTGAAGACGGAGGTGGCTGTTGACGGCAGTGATGCAACAGTCGCAATAGAAAAGCTTATTAATAACAGCAGACATAAACAACAGTTAAAAGTGTTGATGCTGGACGGCATAACAGTCGGAGGATTCAATGTCATCGACATCAAGTCGCTGCACGACGCGACTGGAATACCAGTGATTGTTGTCAACAGAAAAAAGCCGGACGTAAAAAAGGTGAAGAAGGGGTTGAAACATTTTGAAGATTTTGAAAAAAGGTGGAGGGCTGTGAGGAACGCAGGAAAGATAAAAGAGTTTGTTGTGAAGGACTCGAGGAAGATTTTTTACCAGGCTGTTGGCATGGATGATGATGAGGCTGAGGATGTGATACGGCTGAGCTGCACGCACAGCTACTTACCAGAGCCACTGCGTGCCGCACATTTGATCGCGACTGCGGTGGTGAAGGGCGAAAGCGTGGGAAGGGCGTGAACAGAAAATGAAAAAGAAGGAAGAAATTTTCATTAAAAAGGTGGAGAAGAAGAGGCAGACGCTGTGGCAGAAATTCGACAAGCTGACAGAGGGATGGTTTGGATATGTTTTTTACGCGCTGCTCGGTATAGTGATAGCATTTTTATTGAACCAAGGCCTGGCGTTTGCTCTTGCTACAGATTATCCTGTGGTGGCTGTTGTCAGTGATTCGATGACGCACGACGCGACTATAGAAGCTACATACTACCAGTGGCTCGGGCAAAACCTAGGCTACAACCGCAGCTACATAGACTCGTGGCCTGTCAAGGACGGATTCCTTAAAGGTGATATGCCGATCGTCGAAGGCTCGGATGCATATTATGTGGGCGACGTCATAGTCTTCTCAGTGCCAAGCCAAACAGTGCCGATAATCCACCGCATAATAAAAATAAACGCGGACGGCACCTTCACAACCAAAGGCGATCATAACAGCGTCATGCTTCCATTCGAGAAAAGCGTCAAGAGTTCGCAGATTCACGGAAAGGTAATCTTTATTATCCCGAAACTCGGTTATTTTAAGGTTGCAGTTTCGAGTTTGTTGGGAGAAATATAACCTAAACGGTGATATGAGAAAATGAAGTTTTGCGACAAGTGCGGAAACCTGCTGGTGGTTGACAAGGGCAAGTCTACGTTAGTCTGCAGGAAATGCCATAGGCGCGTTCACATGAGAAGGGAGAATGTCCTCATAACTGAAGCCATGCACGAGCCGAGAAAGGAAATAATTGTTATGGGCAAGGACGAGGGAATTGCTGAACTGCCGAAAACGAAGATAATGTGCCCGCAGTGCGAAAACATGGAGGCTTCCTGGTGGATGCAGCAGACCCGTGCGGCAGACGAACCGCCGACAATGTTCTACAAGTGCGTGAAGTGCGGATACAGCTGGAGAAGCTACGGCTGAAGTTTTTTCGCGAACTCAAAAAAGTATAAAAGCTTTCGTCGAGAATAAATTCTTATGTTGCACTACATGCCTAAAAAAATTTCCGGGCTGAATGCGAAGAGCGATGTTAGGGTTGCAGTAATGGGCAAGATAATAAAATCCGGGGAAAGCAAGTTTATCCTTTCTGACGATACTGGCAGGGTTGAGATAAATTTTGACAACGCCGGCTGTTTGGCTGTTGGAAATCTAGTGAGAGCATTCTGCACTATCAGCAATGATTCACTGAAGGCGGATGCTGTCCAAGACCTCAGCACGTTAGACGTGGATTTATTTATGAAGATAGAAGAATTATATAGAAAGGCTGGTTTGAATGTTTAAAGCGACATTAGGAAAAGTCAGTTTGCTGACAGATTCCATTGCATCCATGGCGGAATTGATAGAAGAGGGAATTTTCAAGATCGACAAGTCCGGCATTAGCTTGGTCGCAGCAGACAGGGCGATGGTCACCGTAGTTGACTTTAAAATTTCCTCGTCTGTGTTTGAAAAATACGACATCGACAAAGATCATGCTGTCGGTTTGAACATTGGCAACTTGCTGTCGGTTTTGAAAAGGTCCGGCGCAGGCGATCGAGCAACATTAGACCTGAAGGATTCGAAGCTTGAGATCGTCTTGGAGAATGCGTCGCGCAGAAGATTTGTAATACCGATACTGGGCTTGAGCCAGGAGGAGATACCGCCTGTCGACCAGCTGGAGTTCACGACTTCCGCCACGCTGAAGCCGCAGGTTTTGCAGTCTGGCGTGGATGACGCAGAAGTTGTTTCCGACTCCGTCCTGTTCGAAGCAGGCAAGGACAGGTTCAGCATGAAAGCGGAGGGAGACATCAGTTCCGCACAGCTAGAGCTTGAAAGCGGCAACGAGTCACTGATCAATATAAAAGCCGACGGCAATGTTAGGGCACGTTATCCATTGGACTATTTGAAAAAAATTATGAAGGCTGCGAAGGTTGCGGATACCGTTTCCCTGGAATGGGGGCAAGATTATCCGATGAAGCTTGCTTTCAAGGCAGCAGACAAAATTTCGCTTTCATTTATTTTAGCACCGAGAGTAGAATCCGAGTAAGATTAAATTCTTCCAGTTTCTTCCACACCCATTATACCGCAAACTATTGAGAACTCGTTATCAATTTGTTTCAAATAAATTCTGACCAATTTATTTTCGTGAAGAATAGGCTGATCTTCTACTGCCATGCAATTTGTTCCTATACATCCACCAGATGTTTTAACTACTATCAAATCTGAACCTGGGTTTCCTTTTTCGATATTTTCTACACGAGTAGTTGAATATGTGTAAATGTTTTCTTCTTGCTTTACTTCAACTCTTTCAACATTAACTACTACAACTACATCTGCATTATCTCGAAGATAAGAGTTATTCGAACATTCAGAAATTAACATACCCGAACCCCCACTATTTTTTACAATTATACCTGAGCTATAGGGCGGAAAGATTTTACCTGGATTAAATAAAGCATATATAGAAATGCCTCCTATTGCTGCTAAGGTTATAATAAGAAAAATTAAGTTTTTAATTTTCATATAATAACTTTCATTTTTGTTAATCTTAAATAATAAACAGGTTTTGTTTGACTAAAACCAAATTAACCATGCACTAACCTTTTTTTCCTTCGGACTGGCTATAAGGAATAATTTTTTAAAAAACATTTCCGCACTTAAAACATAAATATCTTTTAGTCTCATAATCAAGGATTAAAATACCTGTGCAATCACGTCTATGGCATTTATCATGCGTAGTAATATATGTGTGAATCTCTCTAGTTTTTTTCTGGGTTTCTCCTCTCTCTGCCATAGTTAAATTAAACACACAATAAAATATTTAAAACCCTTCGTCCACGAAATCAGAGATTGAAACTTTCTCCGGCATGAACACACCCTTGAAGCGGTCGAAGAACTGGCTCAGTTTTACGGAAGCGGAAGGCTCGTAGTGCTCGCCAACCAGCGCAGCAGCAAGACGCATAAATTCAACACTAGCAACTGAATTCGGCTTGTATTTAATTATAGGTTTCCTCAGTGCAAGGCCGTTTAAAATATTTTTGTCGTAAGGTATGCTGCCTATCACCGGCATCTTGATTATCGCCTCAATATCTTTCGTGTTGAGTTCGTATCTACCAGCCCCGGCCATGTTCAAGACGATATTAACAGGCTTCCTGCCTAACTCATTGACAACGTCAATACAACGAACAACATCGCGTATGTTCGGATACGAGGGAGTTGTAACAAAAACAATCTCGTCGCTTGCATCAAGAATGCTAACAGCCTCCCTGCCTAGTCCAGGGGCAGAATCCAAAAAAATGAAATCAATCATGTCGAATGTGGCAAGTTTCGCAACATGTTTTTTTATTTTTGCCACATCTATGGAAATCAGGTCTTTCAACTCAAGGGAGGCGGGAACGAACATCACGCCGTTGTGCTGGTACAGTGCATTCGTTATCTCGGCCTTGCCGCGCAGGACATCGTTGATTGTTGTGTCGTATTTGTACGCTCCAAGGTAGTATGTGAGATGTGGTGTGGAGACGTTGCAATCAACGGCAATGACCTTTCTGCCGAAATTGCTCAAAGCGATGGCAAGATTTGCTGCGACAGTGGTTTTCCCGACCCCACCTTTTCCTGAGCTTATGCCTATTACCCGCGTCATAATAAAACCTAAAAATTTTATAGACTTCTCTGGATATTTTGCCTCTTTTTGTCAGTTTTTTATTTCCCTGCTATTCTCTTTCTCTTTACGTATGCCCAAAGCTTCTTCGTCATCTCGCTTGGTGCAAGTTTACCTGTTCCGAAAACAGCCTCCACCGTATCCTTGCGACCTTTAAAGCAGATGGAATATCCTCCAAACGCTTTTTTTGCCATTAAAAATCATCCTCCTATTCGATTAATTTTGATTTTTCTTAGTATATAAATTATCCTGCTTCTTACAGGGTTTTGCGCGCGAAGCAGGTAATGCTTGTAAGATTAATTTTTGTCGTCATCGTTCAGTTGTGACTGTTTATGGTTTTCAAGTTCATACAAGCTTTAATAATTGCAAAATACATTTTAATGCTTTGGTGGATATGCCTTTAGAGTGTGTTGAGTGCCCGAAGTGCAGGTCGGATGAAAAAGTTGTAACTCTGGATATTTCATATCCCAAATCCTATGAATGCAAAAATTGCGGCTGCATATTCATCAAATCGCCAAAATCTTTGATAGACGAATGAGGTAATTAAGATATCAAAAAACACTGTTAGCCGTTGATTCGACAATGTCTGACATGCTTCGCGGGTTCAAATCCCACCTCCCGCACAGAGTGAAAAGCGCAGTGCGGTAGTTTTCAGAAAAATATCAATGTTAAATAGTGTTTTAAGCAAAATTAATTATATGAGGAAAAAAAATTTGATAATTTTAATTTTCATTATATTGATTGTTATATTTTTTATTGGCCCATTTATTGATCGCAGTATTAATTTTTTGATTAGAGGTGATAAGTCTTGTAAAAATGATGCTGATACAACATTTGGCCCAGTAGGTTGCGAACCTTGTGAAGAAGATGCAATAAATAAAAATTATAGACCTTTTTGTTTTTTTACAAGAGTTTCATTTTCTGGATTTTTAATGAATTATGCCAGCTTCAGATGTGAAGATTTAGGTCCACATTATTCAATTTGTCGTGATGGAGTTGCGTCGCAACCTTCAAATATTGAAGAATTTTTTAGAGCATGCAATAAACTGACCTACATTTCTGAGAATTATTATGAGAGTAAATATGTTTGTTTTAGAGATGTTACTTGTTATATTGCAAAAAACAATCCCCATTTGGCAATTGAATGGTGTAATAATGCCACTTTATTGCTGAAGGAAGATTTAGAAAAACAAACTGGAGGCAGTGTATTTTATGCCGACTGTTTTAATAAAGCTATTCGTGAATTGGCAAAAGTTGATTTGGAAAAAGCCCTTACAGTTTGTGAAAGTGAATATGAATTAGTTAATAGAGGAGCTGGTGGAGATTACAATATTTGTATTCTTGAAATAGCAACTGCAGTTGGCAAAGTGAATCAGAGTAAAGCAAACCAAATATGTGAAGAAAGAATAGCTGACTTCTCTGACTGGAAAGAAGATTGTTTTTATTCTGCTAAAACAGGTCGCAATTTACTTTTTGCAGCATGTACAAACAATAATTAACTATTCGAAATATCAAGAACTTCTATAAATCTTTTCAAGACAAATAATTAAATGAAAATAAAATTAACCACAAACATACGCACTGCGCTTTTTACGCTATGCTCACCTCCCGCACATGTTTAAATAACTTATAACCTATTAAAAAAATAGTGAAAGGATGCAAAAACTTCATTATCCACTGATGAACATTGCGCCAAATCCGCTGATGAACATTGCGCCAAATCCGCTGATGAACATTGAATTAAGGTGGGTAATACTGACACAATACTGTGGAAGTTGTCACTACAGACATGGAGAAAATGATTTCATAGTAACCTCGTATAACTCTGACGAAGTAAGAAAACTGAATAGAAGAAGACATTCGCCTCTTGACACTTTAATTGAAGAACATGGCACAGGACAATACACACACTGCGCACTTCCGATTTGTACTAAACCGAAATAAAATTCATTTCAGTGGGTTCAAACCATACTCTAGTGAACTAGAATTTCTCTACTAATGTTTATAAAAACTTGCCAGCAATAGTTATTTAGCATGCTCGGATCGCCTAACCAGGTGGGGCACAGCGCTGGAATTTTTTGGAAACGCTGCGCAGGAAACTGCATGTGGGTTCAAATCCCACTCCGAGCGCTTTTTTTTAAACATTTAATGTTAAATGTCATAAAGATTTTATGATAAAAAAGAAATTGCTAGACTATGCAGCTTTATCGTGCATACCTTTTTCATTGGTTGCGACTGCAGCCGCAGAAATAAAAAAATATAGCTTGTCTGGGCAGGATTTTTCACCCATTTCTTACACGTCTGCAAACTTGCTTGATAAATTTTTCAATAAAACTGATATGGCTGCGTTAGTTTACGGCTTTGAAATGGGCATTATTGCATTCAGTGCATGCATGCTTTTAGCT
>Ga0315289_10010873_pt1 | contig 12965 bp, 8 predicted proteins | sample YL17G11_40_MG_FD_203452 | JGI IMG/M metagenome (GOLD analysis project Ga0315289, IMG submission 203452) | Sediment microbial communities from Yellowstone Lake, YNP, Wyoming, USA - YL17G11_40 | ecosystem: Environmental > Aquatic > Freshwater > Lake > Sediment | place: USA: Wyoming | collected...
AGGGAGGTCAATTGGCTGGTCTATTCGTATTTCATCAATCCCCTCACCGGGGAAGCTTTTCCCATCTCCCCGTTGTTTGACCGGCTTCATCGAAGAGCCCACAAACTCGCCTCAGGCCGCCACGCCTTTGTCTTTCCTCCGAAGCCTTCGTTCCACGAAATGATCTCGGCCGGCGTTTGTCTGGCGGACACCATTGTCCATCCCCGGAAATGGCCGGCTTTCCGAAGGTTCCTGCGCAGCGGCTCTCTGTTGAGGGCGGGCCGATTCCATTATATTGCGATCCAGACGCCGCCGGAGGTTGACGAACAGCTCAAGAAACTCAGGTTCTGCTACGGCTGTCCGGACGCTACCATTCGGAACGGGATGCTGACACCGGTCTGCATCGCGGATCTCATCAACCCTCTGAACGGGAATCAGGGCCACGTGGAGGTCAATAAAAACTGGTATCGTGAGGTTTACAGCGCTATGGGAGAACTTTATCTCTAATCATTTATGCGACATAAAAAGAGGAATGACTTTTGGGCTAAGCGATTTATTGTAGAATCTTTTCTTTTGTTATGCTTTTTCATGTCTGCAAGTCCTATTTTAGGAAAGGGCAATGATCGGGAAGCGTTCCATTCGACGACAGCCTATAAGCAAGCGATATCGGTCCAGTGGATCGGATTGGTCTTTCATCCGCAAGGAGGAACATACCCGGGTCGATATAAAAGAAAATTGGATCCCCAGGCTTATTTCGTTATTGAATGGGGTGCCATCCTTGCGTATGAACGACGGATTTTCAATAGATGTTATTTAAAGTCAGGGGCAGCCTTGTATCTTGACTGTGCTGATGTTCCGGCTGGGTTTGTTCATTTGGGTGTTCATTACCAGTTATTAAACCATGGACGGCATATGGTAAGTATTGGATTGGGACCCACCTTGACTTTTAGAGAGGATTGGCACCAGTTTCCTGAATATACAGGAGATCCGTTTTTTAAAGATTCCGTTCATGGCAAATGGCAGTACCGGTTTGTGATATTTGGCGGGATTGAGTATTGTTTCAGGATCACCGATAAAATACTTCTGAATTACACCCTCATCCCTGGCGGACGTTTAATTGTGACCTCTTGCTTAGGGCTAAAATTTGTTTTATAGATTTTGCTTCGCGGTAGCGTCGGCGAGACGCGAATTTCCGAGACCCTGCTTTATTTTTCAACCGGCTCGCCCGTTCGGTCCGGTTGGAGAAATCAGAGCATGACGAGATCAACGTATGGCAGCGACGTATCGATTTTCCCCTCCGCCAGGAACGACGCATCCTTCGAGAAAAGAACAACGCTCGACAATATCGAATTGCCGGGGAACTTTCTCGTCGCCCGGAGCAGGGGATCGTGAGAACAGCTTCCAATGATCATCAGGTTGTATCTCTTGACTTGATACTCGTTATAGATGCGGAGCAGCAGCGCTTCCAGGATTTCAGGATTCCTCCCCTCCACGGCATAATCGCTGATGGTCACGTCTCTGACCGTTTCCCCCTCTTTCGGCATGTGCGGAAATCCAAACAGACCTGCCGCGGCCGAGTGGAAGGCTTTCAACCACCGCAGCTTAAGCCCGTAGCGAACGATCCTATTCTGCTTCAAGCGCCCCGTATCCCAGGCGGCGCATGTCCCGACGATTTCCCCCTTTTTTTCCGCGATATAGGTGTCCATCAGACCGCGTCCTGACCTCTCCACCAGATTTTCGAGGAAACCGGCTGTGTCGATGACGGGAGCGAACAGCCGCTTTTTGAACTCTTCCCGGAGCAGCGCCACGACGGCATCCATATCAGACAGCCTCGCGTGTCTGATCTGATATTTTTTATTCTCCTTTTTTCGACCCATGATCCATATGTTTTTGGCGCAGAGAGTGGAGATCGTCTTGGAATAGGGAAGATTTGGATACTCGGGCTTGCGTCTGCCGATAAATCTCTCGGCGGCCTTGTTCCCCTTCATGACAACGGCGTAGCCAAGGTCGGACTGTTGATATGTCTCCTCGAAGAGATGGTCCGAAGCTCTATACACAAAACCCTCATGCCGGCTGGCCTCTTTGACATGGACGTTGCCACAGTACATCACGATCCGGGGCTCTCCATTGACGTAACGATTCTGGAACATGAGCATGGCGAAGCCGACAAGTTCATCCCCCTTGAAAAAGCCGACGCACTTCACGTGCTCGGAATAGAGCCGCGGAACGGCGAAGATGTCGGGCTCCCGGTTGAAGCATATGGTCAACCCTTTGATTTCGACCGGGGACTCCTCGAGGATCCGGAGCATATCTCCATTCCATTCCCTGTCGATCTCTTTGAGATAGAAGCCTGCTGGTGTGATCGTCATCTCGTCTCCATGATCACCAGGTTATAAAACGGAAATCGGTCGCGTTTGATGAGCTCCTCAGCGCGCCCCTCTTCTCGGGCTAGGCGTCCGCTCAGGGCCTCGGGGATCGGATAATCCAGATGAATATAACGGGCGACGGCTTTGCTCGAGGGAGCGGCCTTTTCAGCGATCAGCGTCAGAAGCCCGGCGTACTCTTCCCGGGTCATCCAATCGCCGATATTGGACAAGTGGAATTTATTGAACGCTCCTGGAGGCTTTTTCCCCAGGGATTCCTGAATGGATCCCAGCCTCCACGTGATGTTTTCGTGATGGTTCCTGATCCGTGCCAGCCCTTCTCCGGTCAGATACTCGGGCAGGGCTTCGGGGAAAAGGACGCGGTTCCAGAAACTGAACTGGAGATAATAGTTCCTCCGGGCGGGTGTCGCGCAGCAAAAATCCCTGAACCGGCTGAAGAAGAAGTCCGAAATATTGCGCTGGCCGCTGTGCTTCAGCCCTTCGACCGCGATCCCCCGCTTCCGATAGACTCGCGGATGAAACGCCACTCGAAAAACGGCCTTCAAGAATGCCGTGCTCAGAAACCGATCGAAAAATTCTTGTTGTTCTCTGACGGTTTCTTGCTCAAAAAGGCGGCGGAGCTTTCTTTCCCCCAGGATCAGTAGGCCGATGTTACGGAACTTTCCCAGATATTTCTCGAAGCGGCCGACGCGGACGGGGCCCCCACCGATGGCGGACATGTTCTCGCGCCAAAAACTCCGTTCGTCTTCTCCTATGAAGGACGCCACACGGTCAAAAAGCCGTCTACGGATTTCGGGAGGCGCCTCGGTGAATCCCAGAAAGGAGGCGGCCTCCGGCGGGTCCAGGGCTCGGCAGGCGCCGAGTTTCAATTTGGCCAGGAAAAGTTGGTTTTGGGAAATGTCGACCGCTTCGATCGCAAGGGCCTGCAGGGCGATCAGGTTAAGCGGGATCTCCCCCGCGCTGGCGATGCAGAGCAGGCGGTCGTTTTTTTGGATGTCCAGAGCTCGATACTCGGTCAGGGCGTCTTCCTGGGAAATCCCATAGTTGTATAAAGGTTTCATTTCTTCTAACGGACCGATTTGAAACTTTCGACCGATCCCAGTTTCTCGAAAAAACGGTGCTTCTTGGCCTGCGCCGTGACCGCATCGATCGCCTCCAGGCTGATTTTCCCTCGCAGCGGGACGTCCATGGCTTCGAGCCCGTAGAGCATGACTTCGGCGGCGCAGCAGAAGGCCGTCCCTTTCGGCGTATGCGAGCTGATGACAAATTCCGGATCGTCCCGCAACGTGATGTACGAGGCGAAGGGAAGCGTGGTCACATTGTCCATGCGGGACACTTGAGCCGCCAGCGCCGAAGGGATGGAGACATCCGAAATCAGCACCGGATCCCGGTCCTTCAGGTGATGGGGAAAGATGATCGGATCATTGGTGTTTGTCGATACGGCTATGATGTCGCACTGTTTGAGCGGACGAAAACCCGTGGCTGTTTCGAGGATCCCCATGAAATCTCCCCGGTTCAGGCCGGCCGCAAAGGCGTCCAGCTTCGCTTTTTTCCGGTCCATCAAAATGACTTTTTCAAACAGGCCGTCGGCTCGGAGGAGGCTCTCCGCAATGACGGATCCGATGTTCCCGGCGGCGCCTACGATTCCCAGAATCAGTTTTTTTCTGCCCCATTGTCTTTTCCGGATTTCTTCCGTCAGCCGGTAAATGCCGGACGCCGCGGTCAGCGTGTTTCCGGTCAGGATTCGCGCCCCTTCCGGCTCCGTCAGCGCCAGGCCGTTGCGGCTGAGGATCGACGCGTATCCGCCGAGGCCGATCACCGTGGCGCCGCTCCGAGCCGCCAACTCGACGGCTTCCTGTATTTTCGCCACGACGGGGCGGATGGTTCCCAACCGATGGAGCCGTTCGAGCTCGGCGGAATCCATGGGAAGGGAAATAAAACTGAAATGAATTCTCCCTTCGAACATGTTTTTGGAATATAAAACGAACGGCTTCATCTCCATCAGGGCCTGCAACCGGTTGAACAGGATGCGCAGTCCCGTGTCAGAAGCCCGGGAAAAATCTCTTTCGATGATGCGAAGCTCTTCGGCGGGACGACTGAAATGGGCGATGAAGGCCACCCGAACGGCATTGTCGGGCGGCCTGTCGATACGGGAGTGGATGAGGCCGGGATCCGCCCCCTTCCCCTTGTTGTCGTCGAAGGGGTCTCCGTCCATCAACGGCAGGCAAAGCTCGTACAGCTGACGCCCCTCAAGCGTCCGAACCAGGTCTTCGACGGCCCGGGCGACCCGGTCGATTTCCTCGTCGGTGATGTAGGCGGACGGCTCGATTCTTAACGTGTTGGGCGCGGAAAGGGTCGGCAAAACGCGGATTCGGTACTTTCGGAGAAGGAAGGAAGAAAAGAGATAGCCCGAGATCTCCCGCCCGGACGCCGTCCGGAGAAGGATATTGTCACTCTTTGTGAAATCGTTGAACCTGATTCCCAGCATGAGTCCGCGGCCGGTGATTTCCGCGATCACCGAGGGGAACCTCTTTTGGATCGCGTCCAGCTTTTCGAGGAGCCGAGCGCCCTGCCGGCCGGCCCGTTCCGGCACGCCGTCGCTTTTGATGATGGACAGGACTTTAAGCGCGACCGAGGCTGCGAGACCTCCGTTAGCGAACGTGGAAACGTAGTATTTCCCGAAATCCTTCTGGTAGCGCTTCTTGTCGATCAGCAGCGCAGAGATTTTTTCGATGGCGCCGCCCAGGGCCTTGCCGAAAAGGTAATAATCGGCTTTGACCCCTTCGGAAGCCAGGAAAGACCCTGCCCGGCCCAGGCCGCATTGGATCTCATCCACGATCAACGGAAATTCGAATTGGCCCAGGCGGGTCAGGAATTCCGGGTTGACCTCCCGAATGCCGCCTTCGCCCGTGATGGGTTCGGCGATGGCCGCGATCACCGTGCTGAGTTCGAATTCTTCGAAACGCCACGTACCTTCCCAAGCAGCGGCTCTGGGGATTTTGATTTTTGCGCTGTCCAACAGGCGATCAAGCTGTTCTTTCCAGTCGGGCGATTGATCGTCGACAACGAGGCGCGTGAGACCTGTGATATTGCGGAACATGCCGCGCTGTTCATCGTTTCCCAGCAAGGATCGGGGACCGGAGGAATTTCCGTGGAAGGCATTTTTCAGCGTGATCACCTTCAGAGGGATCCCATGGAGGATATTCCTGTTCTCTTCCCAGAGGACGGAAAGCCGGCGTCCGGTGTCTCCTCCAAACTGCCGGAGCTCGTCCCGCTCCATTTTCTCGATCTTCCTTCGCCATTCCAGAGCGGCATGATGCAGGGCCATCTCGACGCTTTCCGAACCGGAGGAGCCGAACAAGGCGATATAGTCCCGCCCCGTGATCTCTCCCACCGTTGTCGCCAGCTCCTCTGCCAGGCGCCCGGCGTGCTTCTGGATGCTCCCTTCGTCGGCCAACGGGATTTCATCGGCGTTTAAAAACGAGGCTGCGGCCGCTTTCAGCTCCTCATGGTTGTGCCCGAGCAGGTTTGTTCCGTAGCCGCCTACGAGATCCAGGACCTCGATTTCCCGTCCCGCCTCGGACGTGAACAGCGAATCCTTTTTGGCCCTGTGGTAGGCGGTGTCCATTTTAAGTCCGGAAAGCATCCCGCCGACATACGGGTTGAGAAAGCGCGTGAACGTATCGAGGGCGTAAGGCTCGTCTTGAGAAACCTCGACCCCCGGCTGGGAGGCTTGTGGATCCGTGAGAACGTCGATGGAGTCCCTGAAACGGATTCCGATCTCATATTTTGAAACGTTCCCTTTCACCGTCCTCGGGACCGCACCGTTGACCAGGGCAAATCTCCGGATGACACGGTGCCTGAATTCGAAGGGCTCCAGTTTATGGAAGAGTTGCGTGTTGATCTCGGCGATGCGCCTTGAATACTCCTGAACGGCGCGCTTCTCGGTCACGATCCCTTCCCGGACGGAGTCCTCCCCGAGGAAGATCAAGGCGGCCAGCCCGGGGCTGTTTTTTATCGGGTAATATTCGATATGGGAGGCCTTTCGATAGAGCGCGGCATAGTACTGGGTCATGGGAATGAGGGGAATCTTGACGCCAAAACCGTCCTTGAGGAAATCCCGCGCCTCTCTCCCCTCGTAGAGGAGCCGGCCGTTGTCCGTCAGCCGGACAATATCGCCGGTGTCGATAAAGCCGTTGGGGAGAGGGTTTACCGGAGTCTCCCCGAGAACGGATTCGGAGCCGAAGGGGGAGCGCACATAAAGCCTGTAGCAGCGGGGGTTTTCGGGCATTCTTTTGAGTCCGACGGTCACCCCGGGAAGCGGTCGGCCCAACGACTTGAGATCATCTTCCTGGGCGCTTTCAAAGAGCAGGGTGCTCAGCACCTGCTGGGTTTCGGTCATGCCGAAGGCGTTGTGCATGACCATGCCGAAGGCGCATTCGACGGCCCTGGCCGTTTTTCCGCTGCTGGGCGCGCCGCTCAAGACGACGGTTTTCAAAGAGGACTTGAGTTCGTCTTTCAACTCGGGAAAGTTCCTCATCAGCTCCAGCAACAGATTGAAGACGGCGGGCCCTCCCGTGATGTGTTCAGGCTTCATCTGGAGCAGGAAGTAGCGGACCGTTTCGGGCTTTTCTTCGAACCATTCCGTATTGATGAGGCAAACGGGGGATCCGGTCCATAGGGCGTTGAAATAGGCCCGGATTCCCATCGTATGCGTAAACAACGGTGTGAATCCGCGACCCCCCAGTTTGTCGGGCTCGTAAAAGCCCGCCCTCTGCCAGCTCAAACAGCTCCGGATAAAAGCGCCCTGCGTGTAGGCGACCAGCTTGGACTTCCCCGAGGAGCCCGACGTGGTGATCAAAAGGGCCCCGGTCTCAAGGGTCGTCGAATCCATGGCTCTGACGATGTCCGGCTCGGGGGATGAGGCCGCATCCGGGATGTCTCGGTAAAGCCATTCGCGAAGCTTGAAATCCCCCAGGCTGTCATAGCAGGGCAGACCTTTCCCGAGGGCGATCTTCTGAATGGTCCGGACAATGGATTTTTCTTTATCGTGATGGTCCAAAGAGCCGATGTCCTGTTCCGGGACAATGACGGCCGTGCAGCCGGTCAGGTCCAGCCATTCCTCCAACGCTCCCGTTTCCATGAACATGGGCAGCAACACCCTCGCTCCGTACGCGGCCAGGGCGTGGAACATTAACGCGATGAACAGCTCGTTGTTGCCGGACACGCCGGCGAGAAGAACCGTTGTTCCTGGTTGGAGGCCTTTCTTTCGAAATTCGCTGAACAATCGGGACACGATAAAGCGGAGTCGGGCGAGCGACACCCTGACCAAAGTGGGGCCGTCGTGGCTGATGATCACGTCGCTGTGTTCATCTCTGTGGGCCAATGGCTGAAACAGAAGGCCGGCCAGATTTCCGACGGGTTCGCCCCCAAGGCAAAGGCTTGAGGTTATGATTTTGTCGAAAGGTCCGTCCGTCGCCGAATGGTCACGCATGTCCGGACTTCCTCGTGCCCTTGACGGCCACCATGCGCACAAGGACAGGCAACAGAATACAGTCCCCCGCCAATCCGGTCAGCAGGGCCGCGATGCTTAAAATGCCGAAATAGCGGATCGGCGGAGACGCGGCGAAAAGGAATACCGAAAACCCCACGACCAGAATAAGGCTGGTCAGGAACATGCCGGGGGCGACTTCATGGAAAGCCTCCTGCAGGCTGGCGTTTTTCCTGTACCAGAAGAGCAGATGAATCGTGTTGTCGACAAGGATGCCGAGCATGAGACATCCGATGGGCACCGTGGCCATGTTGAGCGTCATGCCCGACCAGCCCATCAGGCCGATGATATAGACAACAGGAAGCACATTAGGAAGGATCGATGCTAAGAACAGTCTCATGTTTCTCAGGTAGAGCCCCATGACGATGAAGATCAGGACGAAAGCGGATATCAGGCTGCTCAGGAATACTTTTTTTAGGTCATCGGCGACGACAGCGTACAGGGTCACATAACCGTTGACTTTCGGCCGGACGCCCGGCAGCTTTTCTGCGGCCAGAGCGTCGATCCTCTTCACGAGGGAAATGCCCCGTCCGGTCGAGAGGACGGGAATGAGGAATGTGATCCGTCCCAAGCGGCCGTCCCGAGACGTATAGGGAGACCTGTCGCCGTCCATCAATGGGGATAAATTGAGGTAGCTCACGGCTCCGCCGACTTCTTCGAGGTCGAACACGGCCGATATCCAATCGTTCAGCTCCCTGGACTTGACCTTGCCGGTCTCGACTGTGTATTCAAGGGGCACATAGTGGCTGACACGCTGTTCGATGAAATGATGATCGATCACCCGTTTATTGGAAGGGGATATGACATCGAGGCTGTAAATCTCGGCTTTGATTTTCAGGATGCCGGGGATCATGGCTGCCGCCACGCCCAAGAAAAGGAACAGGATCGCCGGCTGCGAAGCGATCGGGAACCGCCGGAAGAAACGGACGATGTCGACGCGCGGCTCGAAGGAATACTGTCTGGGATAGAAGAGGAGAATGGCCCAGACGAACCCCCCGGCAATCCCCGCGATCCCTAGAATGGCGAAGTCTTTCAGAAGGGGGATGGGGCTCGGCAAAAAAGTCAAGAAGCCGATGGCCGTAGTGAGAACGGCCAGGAAGCACGGCCCCAACACCTTTCTGAAATCGCCGCGATGGAACAGCACGTGGAGGGAGCTCGACGTTCCATAAAAAAGGACCAGGACCGGGAGAATCGTGGTGATCATGCTGAGCGGGATCTTGAGAACCGCCGCCACGAGCAAAAGCGTCCATACGCCTCCGGCGGAAGCGCCGATCGTCATCAGGAACGCCTTCGGACTCTTCAAGACAAACAAGAGCAGGGTCAGCAGAAAGAGCAGGCCCAGGGCGATGAAGACGGCGGTATATTTTTTTGTCTCCTCGTTAATCGCTTCGTGAAGCACCCCGGTGCCGGCGAGATGCGACTCGATAGGGATGCCTTTGAGAATATCCTGGACGACTCTCAGCAGCTCCGGACGGTTAGGGTTCAAATAGGACGGCGGTGTAAACGTGACAATGACCGTGGTGACGCTCTCGTCGCGGTGCTTTTTCAATCGATACAGTGAAGGCGGGAAAAGGGACACGTTGCGAACCCCCGGCAGGTCCCGCAGCCGGTCCCAGAATGACATCATCGTGTTTTGGGCGTCGTCGCTTTGGAAGCCGCCCGGGTCGTGGAAGGCGATCAGGAGCAGGCTGTCGCCGCCGAACTCTTTCAGGAATTCCTTGTAACGGGTGATTTCCGGCGATGCGGGCGGCACCCATCTTTCCAGGGAGTTTTCAAATCGGATTTTCGGAAGATAAAGAATTAGCAGGACCGCAAAGCCAGTCGAAAAAAGGATGCGAAGGACCTTCATGAATTTGTTCATTCGGGACTTCTTCGCGTTCGCATCGGCGCGGCTGAGAACAGTCCATCGGCCCCAGGCTTCATTGGGATGTTCCCCCGTCAATTATTAAGATTATACTTTCCTGCAGCGAAGTTGTCAACGAGTTGTCAAGATTAGGTTAAGATCCTGTAAATCCATTTCTCCCTTCTCCCTCCCGCCGGTCCGCTTGATTTCGCTCCGGTCTTTTCATATAATCCGGCGCGCGGGAATAGATGATGAGCCGGGTTTGAGGCGAATACGTCGCCGGAGGTTCTTCACATGACGGCGTTGAGCGCAACGGCCCGGGTGAGGAGCTTCGACGAGCGAGAGGAACCATGACATCAGACGGAGCGACGGCGAGGCCTAACAAGCCCGGGCATCCCGTCCCGACGGCGCTCGCCTTGGCGCTGCTGGGCGTCTCGCTGGCTGCCATGACAAGCTGTTCGCTGGAAAGAATGGCCCTCAACAAGGCGGCCGGCATGCTCACAGCCCCTTCGGGGAACAACGCCTTCACCCGGGACAATGACCCGGAGCTCGTCGGCGACGCCCTGCCCTTCGCCATCAAGTTCTACGAATCCATGCTCACGGCCATCCCCGATCACGATGGCCTTCGCGTGCGCACAGGAAGCCTTTACATCTTATATGCCAACGCGTTTCTTCAGACCCCGGCCGACATGATTTCCAAGACGGAGTCGGACAGGAGAGAACTTCTCCTCCAGCGGGCGAAAAATCTCTACCTCCGCGGCCGAGACCTGCTGATCGCAGGGCTCGAAAAGCGAAACCCGCACCTTCGGCAGCAGTGGAAAGAGCGGCGGTACAAGGACGCGGCGGCACCCTTCACGCGGAAGGACGTCCCGGCCCTGTACTGGGCGGCAGCCGGCTGGGTCGCGGCCTACGCTATTGATCCGTTCGACACCAAACTGGGCTTGACCCTTCCTCAAGCGGCCTCCCTGATGAACCGGGTCCTGCAGCTCGACCCGGGATTCTCCCGGGGCGCCGTCCATAACTTCTTCATCCTTTATTTCGGGTCGCTCCCCGACTACATGGGCGGCGACACGGCCAAGGCCCGCGAGCATTTCCGACTGGCCCTGACGGCATCAGGAAACCGCGACACGTCGCCCTATTTGTCGCTGGCCTCGACGGTGGACGTGAAGGAACAGAACGTCGAGGAATTCCGGAGTCTCCTTGGAAAAGTTCTGGATTTCGACCCCGACTCCGACCCGGACAACCGGCTCGTCAACATCCTCAACCGGAGGAAGGCGCGCTGGCTCCTGGACCACATGGACGATTTTTTTCTCCAGGAAGAAAAGAAGAACGGTAGCGAGGGGGGAGGGGGATGCCATGAATAAACAAAGGAGCCTGATCGTGACGGCGGCGGCGCTTCTATTATTAAGCCCCGGCCTCTGGGGCATGGTCATCAAGATCGGCAGCATCGCCCCGGCTCGTTCCCCCTGGGACGACGCTTTGAACGCCATCGCCCTGGACTGGGCGAAGATTTCCAATGGAACGATCGTTCTCAAAACCTATCCCAACGGCATCGCCGGCAGCGAGCAGGACATGCTGCGGAAATTGCGGCTGGGGACGCTCGATGGCGCCGTCTTCACCAACATAGGCATGGCCAAGCTCAACCCCAACGTGTACGCGCTCAATACTCCGTTCCTGATGAACACGAAAGAGGAATTCGATTACGTTATCGATAAAATGCTGTCCGTCTTCGTGAAACCGGTCGAAGAGAAGGGGTACAAGCTGATGCTCCGGAGCCTTGCCGGCTGGGTGTATTTTTTCGCCAACGAAAAATTCCTCTACCCCGAGGATCTCAAGAAATTCAAGATCTCCTTCACGTCGACAGAGCCCAACATGGAGCAGGCGTTGGAGAAAATGGGCTACCGGATGATCCCCAACGAGATGAAGGACGTGATGATGGCCTTGCAGAGCGGCATGGTCACGTGCATCTATTGCACTCCGCTCGTGGCCGCCTCAGCCCAATTCTTCGCCCTGACTCCCCACATGCTGTCATTGCCGATGTCCCCGTTGATCGGTTGGATGGTGCTGAACGACGTGACCTGGCAAAATATTCCGGAGACCTATCGCGGAGCGATGATCGAAGCTCTCCGCAAAGCTGCCGAAAGCCTCAACGTGAAGACGATCAAGCTGGAGCAGGAAGCGCTGAAGGCGATGAAAGAGGACGGACTGGTCATTCACGAACCTCCGGCCGACGCCCAGGGAAAGTGGCGCGCCGCCTCCATGAGGGGTATAGAGGATGTCGCCGGGAAAGTCTACCCCAAGGAAATCCTCGACGAGGTCCTCGCTCTTCTCCGGGAATTCAGGGCGAAGAATAGCCGGTTCAGCTTCCGCTAAGATCCGTAGTTACCGCCCAATGAGCCTTATTAGTGTCGCCCCTGGGGGGTGATGTGCGGGTCTCTTTTTCCGGGCTCGGAGCAAACCCGATCGCTTGTCCGCCAGAGGACGATCTCCAAGGGGGCCGCCATTTGAAAGCGGGCAGGTTTTGGGAACCACTTGCGTGCCGAAAGCTTAACGGGCACTGCTTAGTGGGGGGAGTATTGGCGATGATGGCCCATTACGACATGAGCCATCTGGGCACATCCTCGGGGAGTCTATCAAACTCCTCGAGGATGTGCTTCTTATCATCGTCTTGCCTATGCCTGCGGGTCCCGGATGTTGCGCTGCGGCTGTTTCACTTTCTCTTCGTCCTTCCCGGCATGTGATCAGAATCCGAACTTGATGCCGAAACGGGCGCTGATGGGATTCATGAACAGGTATTCCTTGAGAAAGCGCGGGTCGAGGTCCTGAACGATGTTGCGATAATCGAAATGGGCCAGGATCTCGGCCTCGGTCAGGGCCGGGTCGTCCTGGTTGTAGAGCGGGAACAGACGCTGGGCCGCGCCGTTGTTGGTCACATTATCGACATTGAGACTCAAGGTCAAACGGGTGCGGCCGTAGCCATTGATGTCCACTTCGTCGGAGCTGGCCAGGCCGGAGTAGTTGCCGCGCAGGCTGCTCCAGGTGAAGGAGAAGCCGCCCATCCAGTTTTCGCTGAGGCGCTTATCGAGGGAGAAGTTTTACGGTCCTCCTCTTCCTTCTGCCCTTCCTCCTGACCCTGGCATCCTTGAGCATCGGCCGTTTTCACATTCCGCCGAAGGACCTGGGGCGCACCATCATCCAGGCGATTTCG
>Ga0315289_10010875_pt1 | contig 12961 bp, 11 predicted proteins | sample YL17G11_40_MG_FD_203452 | JGI IMG/M metagenome (GOLD analysis project Ga0315289, IMG submission 203452) | Sediment microbial communities from Yellowstone Lake, YNP, Wyoming, USA - YL17G11_40 | ecosystem: Environmental > Aquatic > Freshwater > Lake > Sediment | place: USA: Wyoming | collected...
GCTACAACACCATCGTCGCGGAGCGGGCTATGCCCGGCAGGAGGCATGTGATCACCTTTCAGGACCCCTACGACTCAGGGGAGTGGGAGCGGATAGGAAGGGTTGACCCAAGATACAGGCCGACGGCTGCCTTCAGGGCGAGGTGCGCATTGGAGAACAGGGTCTTGGCGTCGGCCTGCCGGCGGGCCGACGCCCTTTACTCCCAGGCTCGCTTCCTCATTGGGCGGGCGACGAGCCTTTACAGGCTCAGGGAGATGCCCGGCTTCCTCCCGAACCCCGTCAGGGTGCCGAGGCGGCGGATGATGAAGGCGGAGAGGCCCACCGTCTGCTTCCTCGCACGCTGGGACCCCCAGAAGCGCGTCGAGTTCTTCCTCCACCTCGCAGAGCGCTTCCCGGAGGCCGAGTTTGTAGCGATGGGTAGGTCGCACGACGCCGAGAGGGACGCGGAGCTTAGGCGAAGGTACCGTGGCGCGCCGAACCTCAAACTGATGGGCTTCGTCTCGGAGGAGGAGAAGTCAAGGATCCTTGAGAGAAGCTGGGCCCTCGTCAACACGAGCATCAGGGAGGCTCTCCCCGTCTCGTTCCTCGAAGCCCTAGCCCACGAGACCCCGATAGTGAGCGGCGAGGACCCTGACGGTCTCACGAGCCGCTTCGGCTGCAGGGTCTTCAGCGATGACTACGACGCCGCCCTCAGCCGCCTCCTCGAGTCTGACGACTGGGTCGAGAAGGGGAGGAGCGGCAGGAGGCACGTCGAGGAGGCCCACGAGCTCGGGAGGGTGGTCCGCATGCACGTCGAGGCATACGAGGGACTGATGCGCCGGTGAGCTGGTGGTGGGGCTTTGAGGCTGCTCGTCTTCGGGGGCTGGTTCGGCTCGGGGAACATCGGCGACGACGCGATACTGATTGGGCTGAGGAACGCCTTCTATGAGGCGGCGCCGGACGTTGAGCTGGTCGCCCTATCCACGGACCCGACGTACACTAGGGGGGTTTGCGGGGTCGAGTCGGTGAGGCTCAGTGGGCCGCGGTCCGCCCTCGGCGGCGGCCTGAAGGAGTATCTTCCTGCCTTCAGGGAGGTCGACGGGTGCCTGATAAGCGGTGGGACGCCCTTCTACGACTACGGCTACCTCTCAAGGGGCATCCACGTCGGGCTCCCAATAATCCTCGACAAGAAGATATTCTGCTTCGGCGTCGGCGCGAAGCCGATCACGTCACCGCTTGGAGTCAGGTTCATGAGGCTCCTCCTGGGTAGGACCAGCCTCGTCTCGGCGAGAGACGATCCTTCGAGGAGGATACTGCAGGGCTTCACCACGTCTCCCGTGGCCCTGACGGGAGACTCCGCCCTCCTCATGCAGCCGGCCCACGAGGAGGCTGCGAGGAGGCTCCTGGAGAGGGCCGGCGTCGATGTCGACGAGCCGTCAGTCGCAGTCTGCCCGAGGCTCCTCTCCCCCGACTACAGGAGCCACTACCACGACGAGGTCGAAGCCTCTACGATGGGCCTCATCAGGGAGAGTATAGCCTACGCCGCTGACAAACTGCTGCAGGAGGGATATCAGGTCGTTTTCCTGCCCATGCACGTCGCCGCGCCTGACGACGACAGGGCCGAGATAAGAGACATCCTGAAGAGGATGAGCAGTCGGGGCGCGAGGGTCGTCGTGGACTGGGTCCATCCCAGGGAGATTATGGCCGCCCTAGGCCTGATGCGCTTGGTGATCGGGCTGAGGCTCCATTCACTGATCTTCGCCGCGTCGCGAGGCGTCCCCATCGTAAGCGTAGGGTACGACGCGAAGATAGGCGGATTCATGGAGCTCGTCAGCGCTGGCGACTGCCTCGCCGACCCGACGGATCGGCCTGATCTCTACCTGAGGGCTAGAAGGGTCCTCAGAGACGGCAAGGAGGTCGGTGCCGTCCTGCTCCGATCATGCGGGGAGATCAGCGGAAGGATCAGGGCGGAGGCCTACCGCGTCGTCGACGAGCTGAAGGTTTAGTCTACCAGCCTATCGCGTAAGAGTCGCCTGTCCGGGGCGAGGCTCCACCGTACATCACGCCAGTCTCAGGGTCGAACCTTATGGCGAGGCATCTGCCGTGGGTCCAAGGCTCGTCCACGACGACCTTGTGCCCCCTCCTCCTGAGCCCCTCCGCTACCTCAGCGGGGATGCCTCCCTCGACTCGGACCTCTCCCGGCGAGACATTGTGGGGCCAGAAGCTGCCCGGGAAATGGTTTATGTGGACCGTCGGCTTGTCGAGGGCGAGCTGGACGTCCATGCCGAAATCGACGTGGTTGAGGAAGAACTGTGTCGTCCACTGGTCCTGGCCGTCGCCGCCGGGTGTCCCGAAGACCATGTAGGGTCTCCCGTCCCTCATGACGAGGCTCGGCGTAAGCGTCGACCGTGGCTTCTTTCCTGGCGCGATGCAGTTAGGGTGGCCTGGGTTGAGGTTGAACTGCTGCGCCCTTGTCCCGATGGGGAAGCCCAGGCCCGGCACGACGGGGCTCGTCCTGATCCATGCGCCGCTCGGCGTCGCCGAGATCATGTTCCCCGCGCTATCGACGGCTTCGAGGTGGACCGTGTCCCCCTCAAATACCTCCTTCTTGTTCGTCGGCTCCAGCCTGATCGGGTCCGCTCCGCCGGGCCTAAGCTCCATCGACGCGCGGTCTGGGTCGATGAGCCTCCTCCGCGATTCGGCGTAGCCCTTCGAGAGGAGCCAGGTCAGGGGGACCTCGGCGAAGTCTGGGTCTCCGTAGTGCTGCTCCCTGTCAGCGTAGGCGAGCTTGGCGCACTCGATCCAGGTGTGGAGGTAGTCGACGCTGTTGTGGCCCATGCCCCGGAGGTCGTAGCCCTCAAGGAGGTTGAGCTGCTGGAGCAGCACGGCGCCCTGGGTCCACGTGTTGCACTTGTAGACCTCGTAGCCGCGGTAATTCGCCCTTATGGGCTCCTCGAAGCGTGCGCCGTAGGCCTCCATATCCTCGAGGGTGATTAGGCTGTGCTCCTCCTTCCCTTCGACATCCCTGCACCTGAAGGATCCTGTGAACTCTACGATGGCTTCCGCTATCGGGCCCCTGTAGAAGTAGTCTCGGGCTGCGTCTAGGCCGGCTGAGCGGCCCCACCTGCGCTCCCTCCGCTCCTCCTCTCCGAGCCTCCTCAGGGTCCTGGCGAGGTCGGGGTTGGAGAAGACCTGGCCCACCTCAGGGGCCCTGCCGCCCGGGAGGTAGATCTCGGCGGTTGAAGGCCACTCCTCCCTGAACCTCTCAGCCGACCTCTCTATAGACCTGACCATGGTCGCCTGGATCGGGTAGCCCTCAGCCAGCCTGATCGCCGGCTCCATCACCTCCTCTAAGCTGAAGGTGCCATACTCATCCAGGGCTATGATCCAGGCGTCGAACGAGGCGGGTATGGTGGCCGGCGTGAAGCCGTCCTCTGGTATCAGCCCGTAGCCCTTCGACTTGAACCAGTCAACGGACGCGGCGGCCGGGGCGGGGCCCTGGCCGTTTACGGCTATGACATCCTCCTCGTCCGCGAGGTAGAGGAGGATGGGGACCTCGCCAGCGACGCCTACGAGGTCGGGCTTGGTGACGGTGAGGGCGAACCACATCGTCGCGCCGGCGTCGACGGCGTTGCCGCCCCGCTTCAGGGCGTGGTGGCCAGCCTCAGAGGCGAGGTAGTGGCTCGAGGTGACCATGCCGTGGGTGCCCATGACCACGGGCCTTGTGGTGAACTCCATATCCTAGACTTGCGCGACGCCGCTATTTATTGTGCTCCTACGGGTTTCACGAGCCAGCGCCTCCGAGCCTCCCCGACGAGGAAGACCGAGCCGGTGACGAGGACCATGTCGTCCTCACCGGCCAGGGAGATGGCCCTGTCCACGGCCTCTTTGACACCCGCGACAACCTCGCAGGGCTTCCCACGCCCTGCCACCTCGTCGACGATGACGCTCGGCTTGGCAGCTCTTCCCATGACGCTGTGAGTGGTCACTATGAACCTGTCCGCGACCTCAGCCAGGTACCCGATCATCAGGGGAATGTTCTTGTCGGAGGAGATACTGACGACGATTATGAACTTCCCGTGCCGGAAGCCTTTCACGGCATCCCTCAGCGCCCTCATCGCCTCGGCGTCCTTGGCCGAGTCGAGCACCACGAGGGGCCTCCTCTGCATCACCTCGAGCCTTCCAGGCCACCTCACCTCCCTGAGCCCCCGGGCGATGGCCTCGGGAGGGATGTCTACGCCGCTGAAGCTGAGGGCCTCGACGGCTCCGACCGCCGCGGAGGCGTTGAGGAGCTGGTGGTCGCCGAGAAGGGGGGTGAAGAGGTCGTAGCTCTCCCTCAGCCCCTTAATTATGAAGCTCTGCCCCTCGATATTGGACCTCCCTTTCCGGAAGGTGATATCCTTCCCGACGCGGAATATGCGCGAACCTAGCTTCCCGCATATCTCCTTGAAGAGGGCGTAGACCTCGTTGTCCTGAGTCGCCGTGACGAGGACGCCGCCCGGCTTGATTATGCCGCCCTTCTCGCGGGCTATCTCGAGGACGGTGTTGCCGAGGACCTCGGTGTGCTCGAGGCTAACGTTGGTTATCACCGAGACCAGGGGCTGAACCACGTTTGTGGCATCCAGCCTGCCCCCCATGCCCACCTCCAGTACGGCGAAGTCGACGTCAGCCTCCTCGAAGTACCTGAACGCCATGGCGGTGACTATGTCGAAGAAGAGGGGGCGGATCGGCTCTGGCCCCTTGTGGAGCTCCTCGACTATGGGTCTGATCCTCTCCAGGAGCCTGACGACGTCCGCCCTTGGTATCTGCTCGCCGTCGACGACGATGCGCTCAGTGAACTCCATGAGGTGAGGCGAGGTGAAGAGGCCGACCTTGTAGCCAGCCGCCCTGAGGATGCTGGCGATCATCGCAGAGGTGCTACCCTTCCCGTTTGTGCCCGTGACGTGGATCGACTTGAAGCTCTTGTACGGGTCGCCTAGGGGCTTGAGGAGACCGTACACCGGCTCCAGGGTCCTCTCGGCGCCTAGGCGTCTTATGGAGAACAGCCATTCGATGGCCTCGTCGTAGTTCATGCCCGTACCTCCGGTCAAGCAAGGACTATCCTGAATGCGTTAATAGGTGTATATCCCGGTAGCTACAGCCTCATCAATGTTTATGGCTCCCTCTGGCACCTTGTTTGAATAAAAAAAGGGGCGGGCTCAGGCCTTCTTGAACCTGAGCTCAAGCTCCTTGAGGACATCCGGCAGCGTCGTATACTCCATCGCCTGCGGGCCTAGGCGTGCAGGCTCAAACTCACCCATCCTGCGAAGGTGGGAGGCGAGGTCCAGGGCCTCACGCCTGGCGAGGTCGAATCCCGGGTCGTCGAAGATGTCGACGATCAGCGGCTTCCCATCGTCGTCCGAGGCGATCTTGCCGTTGGATACCTGGATTCCGAGGCAGACTATCCTCGGCGGCCCGTCGAAGACTGTGCACTTGCTGTCCTTGAGCCCCACGGGCATGAATGGCCCCCAGTGGCTCCCCCTCATCCATCCCGCGACGAGGTAGGTGTGCAGGAATGGCGCGGTGACCTCGCCGACGGCAGGGAAGCCGCTCTGACCCCTGACTAGGCAGACGGGATCGTCTTTACCGACGTACTTGCCTGCGATTAGGCTGAGCTTCGTCGTGCTCGAGGCGGCGGCGATCTCGTCGTCTGCGGCCCTCCAGATCTTCGAGAGCATGTAGCGCTCCGTCGTGCCTATGAGGGCGAGGAGGGAGTAGCTCTCCTCAGGGGTCTTGAGTACCACCTTCTTGTTCTCGTAGGCGTCGAGGACCTCGAACTTGAAGCCGCCGACCATCTTCGGGTCGATGACCAGGCCTGCGGTGTTGAACGGGTCCGCGAAGACCTTGTATAGGAGGTAGTTGAAGGCGGCGGGCTCCGTCTTGTCCGCCGCGTAGACGACGACTGGGTCTGATCCGCGCTCCGTGAACTCCATCTCGGCGACGCCCGGGCCCAAACCCTTGACGTTGCCGCTGAAGGCGTCTATGAGGAGATCTTGCCCTGCACCGTAGAGCTTGAGGCTCTTCGCCTTGTCGGCACCCGCCTTGAAGGTGTCCCAGGCGAGCTTGTGGATCTCCTCGCTGTCCTCGCCCTTGTAGTGGGTCATGAGGAGTTCGAGGTCGTCGCCGGCGTTGAAAACGTAGAAGCTATTGATGAGGCCACTCTCCTTCGCCTCTTTCAACTTCTTGTTCGCTATGTCGAAGAGGGGCTTGGGGACTATGATGTGCCCCGCGACGCTTCCGACATCCGCCTTGATGAGGGATAAGGTCGTCTTAGCCATCAGGTCATACCTCATGGTTGAATGGGGCATAGCTATTTAATAATTGGCTTAATCTCGGAACCGCCCGGCCCTGCTTTTAAATATACTCCATCAGGCCCTTATTGGTCCGAGATATTATTTATCTGAAAATCACTGTGCTTATTGAGTTGAAAACCTCTAAACCTCTCGAAGGAGTCAGGGTCCTGGACCTCACCCACGCCCACGCTGGGCCCATCTGCACCCTCTACATGGCCGGGCTCGGTGCCGAGGTGATCAAGGTCGAGCCGCCCTGGGGGGAGATGACCCGGTTCTTCCCGCCCCTAGTCAAAGGCGCCAGCCCCTACTTCGCCTTCCTCGACAGGTGTAAGAGGGGGGTCACCCTCGACCTGAAGAGCCCGCGGGGGAAGGCGATGTTCGAGGAGCTGGTCGGGAAGTCCGACGTGGTCATCGAGAACTTCTCACCTGGCACCATGGACGACCTCGGCCTCGGCTGGGACAGGCTGAGGGAGCTGAACCCCCGCATAATATACGCTTCCATCTCAGGCTTCGGCCACACCGGCCCCTGGAGGGACCGCAGAAGCTTCGACCCCATAGCCCAGGCGTCGAGTGGCTACATGTGGCTGCTGAAGGAGGCCGTCGACCCGGAGGGCCCGCCCTACGTCGGCCCAGAAGCCGTCGCGGACACTATCCCGGGCTTCACAGCCCTCATAGGCGTCCTATCCGCTCTTTACCAGAGGCAGAGCACCGGGCGTGGGGCGAGGATCGACATTGCACAGCTCGACTCTATGCTCGCGGTGCAGCAGAGCTTCAGCTTCTGGAACCTCGCGGGCGTCACCTTCGAGAAGGCGATAGAGGAAGCGGGCCCGGCGGTCCACGGCCTCTACAGGGCGAGCGACGACTACGTCATGTTCAGCGTTCCCGCGGGCAGGATAACAGACTGGTTCAGGGAGCTCATCGGTGTCGAGGAGCTGACGAGGGAGAACATCGGCGCATGGGTCTCCGCGAGGACGGTGGCTGAGGTCGTCGAGATTCTGGCGAAGAGGGGTATCCCCGTCGCCAAGATCAACGACCTTAACGAGGCTCAGGCGAACGAGCAGGCCGCCGCGAGGGGCATGTTCGTGAGGGTCAGGGACCCGATCAGGGGCGAGCACACCGAGCCAGGCTTCCCGATAAAGTTCTCAGGGACTGGAGACCTCTCGACGCCTTCGCCCGCCCTAGGAGAGCACAACGTCGAGGTCTACTCGCGGCTGCTCGGGTTGACCGAAGAGAAGATTGAGGAGCTCAGGAAGGACGGCGTGATCTAGGGATCGCCCTTGGCGACCCGCGGGCTTTCCTCAATGGTCCTCGTGGGGCGTGTAGGGTTTGATGTCGACGATGGGCGAGCCCTCCAAGGCGTCGAGGCCCCTGACAGTGAGGGTGCAGCCCTCTACCTTGACTAGATCAACCAGCGTGAGCCCTATCGGGTTGGGGCGACTCGGGCTGTGGGTGGCGAAGACGCCTCTAGGCTCCGTGGCGCCGTGCCTTCTGGGGATGACCTGGAGGGTGCCCCTGTGCCCCGCGCTGTCCCTGAGGTGGAACCAGTAGATCACGTAGAGCTTCTCGTAGGCTTCGACGCCCATGAGGGCAGGGAGGTATTCTTGGTGTATATGGATAGTCGAAAGATCGTCGACGACCTTCTCGACGACGCCGATGAACCTGACGGTGCCGCTCTCCACCAACCTTCTCATTCTTTATCAATAGCCATTACAGGGTTTAAGGTCTACCCAAGGAAGCCCTATTCCTGGCTACTGGGGAAATCGATTTTTCAACATGGCTTAATACGCATTTTCCGCGTGCTAATCAGCGTTTATTTGTACAGATTGGATCATGGGAGAGCCGTTTCCATGGCTCCTTTTCATGTGAGGGGCTGGATTCAGGTTTTTCCGATGGACCCCCTACCCCTCCTCGGGGCGCCCAAGCTGACTCCGCTTTTTAATGTTAACGAATGTGTATCACATATCAGTGGGTGGCTGAGATCACCTTGATGAATCTGCTTGAGCGACGAGGAGAAGCTGAAGAAGAAGATCAGGAAGAAGGGCGCCAAGTGGACCGCTGAGGAGACGAGCTTCTCAAAGCTGCCGCTCGAGGAGCAGAGGAAGCAGCTCGGCCTCCTCCCAATGGACGAGGAGCTCAAGTAAGCGGAGAAGTTCGGCAAGAAGAAAGGCTGTTGAGAAAAAGAGGGAAGCCAGAAGCTCTTCAGGCACCTGACGAAGTTTATCGTGTCGTCGGACCACCAGATGTCGAGCCGCGCGCGCGAGGTAGCTCGTCGGCGGAGGCCTACCTGTAGGCGCCGGTTGGCAGACCCTCAGGCGTAGTGACCGGTAGTGCCCAGCGTTCATCGACCATTAGCATGCCATCGGGGTGTAGAAGGCGTTCATTCGCCGCGTCGATATGACGGACGAACGCGTCCCTCCGTTCGTTCGCTCGTCCGTTCGCTCGTCCGCTCGCTGGCCTTCGTTGACGCCGTCCCCTATAATAAGCGCGGATTCAGATTGCTCCGTTCGTTCGCTGCGCTCGTCGACGAGCGGAGCGAGCGGCGTCAACGGAGGCAACGGCGGAGGCAACGGGGGCGTCGACGGGAGGCGTCGGCGCTGGGCGTGCGATCTATTCCGGGATCTTCTCTTATGGGTAGCCCATATTTATGAGACGGCCGTAAGCCAATGGGTCGGTTTTCAGTTTCCCAAAGCACGCGCGAGGGGAAAATTTGAGTTGAGACATCCCGCTTCTAAAAAGGCTTGTGTAACGATTTTTCGCCACCGTAACGGGGACAGTGAATTGAGGGTTACAGGTGAATGATGTTCTCCGCCGGCGTTCGTCACCTTATTATCCTCCTCACCCTCACTATCCACAGATGACTCATGGGAAAGGTCTCCATCGTTAAGGCGCCAGCGCCGCCAGACTCCGAGGCCGTCCAGGTGATGGTGAAGAAGGCGATCGACCTCATCGGAGGCCTCGGGAGCATGATACACGAGGGCGACACGGTGGCCCTGAAGCCGAACGTGGTCACGGGCAGGGTCTCCAAGCCCGGTGTCATAACCGACAAGCGGGTCGTCGAGGCGATGATCAGGCTCAGCCTCGAGGCAGGCGCCGGAAAGGTCCTGGTCGTCGAGGGCTCCGGCTACTTCACCCCGACCGATGTGGCGCTGGAGAAGAGCGGCATAAAGGCGGCGGCCGAGGCGCTCGGAGCTAAGGTCGTCGACGTCGACAAAGACAAGCTCGTCGAGCTCGATGTCCCCAATCACCTAGCCTTCGAGAAGATTCCTGTCTCAAAGAGCTTCATGGACGCCGACGTCCGCATCAACCTGCCCGTGATGAAGACCCATGACCAGCTCATCGTCACCCTGGGCGTCAAGAACCTAAAGGGCGTCATTCCGAAGCCCGAGAAGAGGCTCTTCCACAGGACAGGGCTCGTTAAGGCGATCCTCGACCTGAACAAGGTGGTGCCAGTCGACCTCACGGTCCTCGACGCCATCAACGCTATGGAGGGGCTTGGCCCAAGCTTCGGAGACATCGTCCAGCTGAACACCATAATCGCGTCGAAAGACGTCTGGAGCCTGGACGTGGTCGCCAGCCAGGTGATGGGCTTCAAGCTCGAGGAGCTCGACTACCTCGCCGAGGGGAAGAAGCACGGCCTCGTGGACCCCGAGAGGGTCGAGGTAGTCGGGGAGCCGATAAGTTCAGTGGCTAGGAAGTTCAAGAGGCCGCCCACGGACATGGAGTTCGGCCCGGGCCTCACGGTGATCAGCGACGGAGCATGCAGCGCCTGCAGGGGAACCATCCACAGCGTCCTCTACGATCTGGAGCAGATGAAGCTCATGGGCGAGATCAGGGACCTCTTCATAGTCGTAGGCAGCAACGCCAAGGTCCCTAAGGGGCTGAAGAGGACGCCTATAGTGATGGGAACCTGCCTTAAGCAGCACGAGGGCGAGGGCTGCTACGTCGTCGGCTGCCCGCCGAACAACGACCATATGCTCGCCGCTATCAAGAAGGTCTGCGGGCTAACCTAACCCCTTTTATTGGTCAAGTTTTCAACCATAGTTGATGGTCGACAGAGGTCTCGTTGGGCAGTGCGGCATCTACTGTGGCGCCTGCCCAATATACAGGGGATGCCAAGGTGACGAGCAGGCGAGGGAGTTCGCCAGGAAGGTCTGGAAGACCCCTCCGGAGAGGATGAACTGCCACGGCTGCCACGCCCTCGCCCCGGGCGAACACGGCACATACTGCCCGCGCAGGACCTGCATGGAGGCGAAGGGCTACGAGTACTGCTCAGAGTGCCGCGAGTACTCGGCGGGAAGCTGCAGAAAGTTCGGGGAGATGGACGAGTACTTCAACGGGATCGGGGAGAGCCTCAGGGAGCACCTGAGGAGGATAAACGCAGGGGAGGCCGACGCTTGGCTCGAGGAGCAGGGGAAAAAATGGAGCTGCCCGTTCTGCGGCAGCCCGGTATTCTGGGAGGAGAAGACCTGCCCCAGCTGCGGGAAACCCCTCAAATAGGATGAACGCTCACTCTTCCCCGTGTCCCGATCATCACTGCTCGAATTCTTCTCACGCGCCGGTAAGCTGAAGGGGGTCGAGAGGACCGGATGGGTCGAGGCCGGCGTACCCTCACCAGAGTCCGTCGCGGATCACAGCTACAGGACCACTCTGATGGCTGTGATAATCGCCGAGGCGGAGGGATTGGATTCCCTGAAGGCGGCGAAGATGGCCCTCATCCACGATCTGGCGGAGGCTGAGACCGGCGACCTGACGCCGGCGCAGAAGAGCCTTGAAGGAGAAGCCCACAAGCGCGCCGAGGACGCCGCGATGCGAAGCTTGTTGAGACTTCTCCCCGGGAAGCTTGTGGCGTCCTTCACGAAGCTCTGGCACGAGTATGAGAGCCTCGACTCACCTGAGGCGAGGCTCGTCCACGACGCGGACAGGCTTGAGATGCTCCTCCAGGCCTCGGAGTACGAGGACTCCGGCGGAGAACCCGCGAGACTAGAAAGGTTCTGGCGAGTCGAGGTCGGAAGAGGCTTGGCGTCTGACCTAGCCGGCGAGGTGAGAAAGAGGGGGAGGGGGCCAGCCGCTGGGCCTACATCTTCCTAGTTGTCTTGGGAATAGCGAGGTCGGCGGCTCCCATCTTTGAGAGCCTCGCCTCCGGCCAGTTCTCATCGACTAAGCCGATGAGTCGCTCGGCGTAGACGACCTTGTCGCGGGCCATCTTGTCTAGACCCGCACCCCAAGGCTTGTACATTGCACCGACGCTCGGGCCCGGCTCGATCTTGAAGTAGCAGGGCGAGCAGGTCCGGGCCATCTCTGGTGCCTCGTAGATACGGTTGAAGCCTCCCCATGCGTCGAATAGCCAGACATGGAGGTCCATCGGTATCCTGACCGCCTTCCTCATGGCGGCTAGCTGGGGGAGGGTGAGGTCGCCGATGGGGTTGAAGGTGTTAGCGCCGAGCATCTCGAGCACCTTGGCGCCGGCGGGGTTGGCGTGGCCGGTGAAGATGGAGACCTTGAAGACGATGTCCTTCTGGATGCGGCCGGCCTTCCTGAGCTCGTTGAGGGCCCACATGCCCCCCTCGCCGACGACGAGGAAGCCACGGAAGCCGAGCTCGATGTTGTGGAGTATGTCGTCCACGGCCTCTGTGAGTCCCTTCATGCCGCGGTACCTGATTCCGCATAGGCCGCCCTCCGGCGTTGCTACTTGCCTGCCCGTGTCCCAGAGCGCCCTAGGGCCCGGGGTCAGGATGACCTCGAGTTTCGCGTCGTGGGCCAACTGGGCGTACTCCTCGAGCTCAGAGTCGCTGAGGAGCGTTGCGCCCATCACGGTGCCTATGATCCTGTGTACGGGTACGTCCCGTTTCTCCATCTCGTCCACGAGGGCGCGTAGCACGGCGAGGTTCTCTATCCCCGAAATCTCTATCCTGTAGTTCGCCTTATCGGGGAAGGTGAGGGGAGAAGAAGGCAGATCGTACGCGTCGCCCTCGGGGAGACCTATATCGGCCAGCATCTTGGCCGTCTCCTTGAGCATAGCGATCCTTTTTGATTTTCCCTGAAGCTATATAACAACTATGCGGTGGGACGTCGCTACACGCCCCATCCTCACCCCAATCTGAGGCTGAGCGGCGGGCGACCGCTCAGATCCCCGGAGGGTCAGGCCCACGGGTAGAGGCGTCTGAGGTCTCCGACGCTCCTCGCCGCCTCCTCCACGGTCAGTGCGTACGGCTCGAGCTCGCCGGCCATGTAGCTCTCGTAGGCCTTCATGTCGAAGTAGCCGTGGCCGCTGAGGAGTGTGAGAATTGTCTTCTCCTCCTCCGTCTCCCTGCATTGAGCCGCCTCGTCTATGACGGCTTTGAGGCTGTGCGCCGACTCTGGTGCAGGTATTAGCCCCTCCGCCCTGAGGAAGGTGGTCGCGGCCTCCATCGCCTCTATCTGGTTACAGGCGCGGGCCTCGACGACCCCCTCCCTCACCATGAGGCTGGTGATGGGGGCCTTGCCGTGGTAGCGGAGTCCGCCGGCGTGGACGGGCGAGGGGACGAAGTCGTGGCCGAGGGTGTACATCTTGATGAGGGGCGTCATCCTCCCCGTGTCGCCGTGGTCGTAGAGGTACTCTCCCATGGTGAGGCTAGGGGCGGCTGCGGACTCGACGGCGATGAACCTCGTCT
>Ga0315289_10010876_pt1 | contig 12961 bp, 10 predicted proteins | sample YL17G11_40_MG_FD_203452 | JGI IMG/M metagenome (GOLD analysis project Ga0315289, IMG submission 203452) | Sediment microbial communities from Yellowstone Lake, YNP, Wyoming, USA - YL17G11_40 | ecosystem: Environmental > Aquatic > Freshwater > Lake > Sediment | place: USA: Wyoming | collected...
TTACATCCAGCTAAGAAGACCATTGTTTCCTCCTTCATAAGATTTCCCTGAGACTCTGCTAACATACTTTCAAATGAAATGTCAAATAAATGTGTTGATTTCCGGGGGACGTTTTCTCTACAATAGGGTGACTTTTGATATTAAAAAAGGGATAGAGGGGAAAGGAGGAGAAGATGCGGAGGATTTATATGGGGAAGTCTTTAGGAGCCATTCTTATGTTCGCCATGATACTCTGTGTAGGTAAGACAGGAGTGAGTGAGGAAAAAGAGGGATCTTACGTAGAGAAGGAACTGTATGCGGTTGATGCGAGGAGCACCGCCACCTTAAAGACGTGGATTTCCGCTAAAGGAGCAATGCCAAAGGAACCACTCTGGAATCATATTGCTGAGGCCTTAGGAGGAAAGGGAGGAAAGAGGACATATGTGCTTGCAACCTCGATGGATAATATCCCCCTCTCAACTACCATTGAGTTTGCCCTGGATCCAGATAAAAAGGTCTTATACGGCTTTGCCGAGAAAGACACGGAAAAGTTAATTCATATAAAAAACAACCCCAAGGTCAGCCTCAACTGGCACGAGGAGTTTATGAATGATTTTTCCAAGACCTTTTGTATTCAGATCAGGGGGATCGCAGAGCTCTTTGAGGGGGATTGTCCAGAGGTAAACGAAGGGATCAAGTTTTACCCTTATCAATACATGATCTGGACTTTTATTCCCACTCGGAATGCCCCAACCGCCCTCATGGTTGAACCATTACAGAAGGTAATGGCTAAGGTAATAAAGTCAAATATGATGATGATCAAGATTACCATTGAGCAGGTAGTTATCACCGATCATGAATTTACAGCTAAAGGGTATGCTGTTCGCCAGCTCTGGAGGAGAAGGTGAGATGAAGGACACGGAGACACGGTGACAAAGGGACGCGGAGACAGGAAAAGTTCTCTTCCCCGCGTCTCGCCATCCCCGCGTCGTTTTTTTTCAAAAGCCCAGCGGCATGGGATGGGGAAGTATGAAAAAACTGGTGAGGGTAGTTACCAGCCCGTAGTAGATCCAGTATCCCCAGAAGGTTTTTCCGGCAGGCGAAGTGCTTTTTATGGTCATGAAGAATGCAAGGAGAAGGACAACCAGAGAGATCCCTCCCAGAGTATATGCAATAGCAGGTAAGGCTTCATGAGGTACGCGGGCAGAATAGTTCTGCATATAGAGCTCAAAACTCCAGGTGCTCCCGAATACCGCCAGCATCATTGCCAGACCATCCTTGATGGCACCGGTAATATATGCGATTGACAGGCTCATGAGCAGGAGAGCAAGATAAATTGCAGCGGAAGGATGTTTGATGTCCACTGCGCAGATGGGGTTGAGGAGACTTGCTGGATGCACCCTGAGAGAAGGGCAGATCTCTCCGATCAGAGACCACAGGACCAGCCCTCCAAAAGAGCCGTAGATCAGCCTTTTTGCCTGAGATCCTGAGGTGACTGCCTTATAGACCAGGATGAGAAAGGCGAGGGAGAAAAGGATCAGGAGAAAGAGGTTATAGTTGGGGACCTTTCTGAGAGGAACCAAGAGGAGGTCACTTATAAAGAAATAGAGAAACAGGCTGACGGCAAATATGAAAGACTTTATCATGATATCCTCCTTGTTGTGGATAGGTTGCGTTTAAACAATAATAAAAAACCCCTTGATTAGTCAACAGTTAGTTTAAAAATCAGATTTCGTGAAAAAAAGTATTGACAAAGATTTTATTTAGATATTAGAATTGTTCGAAAATCGAAATAATTTGCGGAAGTGGTTATTTCGGTCAGCATGTGATCGAAGCGAGATTGGCTTAGGGAATGAAGAGTTCGATGAGCGTGCCAGAAGTGAAAGAAGTGAGAGATTGGTCACACATCATCTCTCGCATACTCCACTCCTACAACGAGATATCAAAAAGTATTAATCCACCCAGTCTACAACAGATTGAACTCACCTCCGCTCAGATAAAAGCACTGACCAGTTTTCATGGTGCAGAAGAATACACCATGAGTGATCTCAGCCAGAATCTTGGCGTAACCCTTCCCACAACCACATCCATGATCAACCGGCTGATCCAGTTCGGTTTCATAGAAAGAAAAAGAGACAGCAACGACCGGAGGGTGGTAAAGGTCAAGCTCACGGTACGGGGGAGAGCAATCCTGAAAAAATTGATGCAGGAGAGAAGAATTGCACTGGAGGTGTTACTCCAGGCATTGGACAATGAAGAACTGAGAACATTTCTTGAATCCATCGAAAACGTTTCGTCCTTGATCCAGAAGGCGAAGGGATAAAAGAGGCGCTTAAGAAAAGAGCTAATCTCAGGGAGGGATAAAAGGTATGGCAAGGCTAAAAGTAATTACACTAAAATCCATTTTTTATACGGCGGTGTCTCTGGTGTGGATATTCGGTCTTTCCGCCATTGGGCACATAGTGATGGTGCTGATAGAGAAGTATAATCCGGCAATCAAATTTGACTTTGCCCGAATCTGTTTTGTCATCGGGTTTGTAACCATTTATTTGACTCGCTTTTTAAAGAGCGACGGCTGGCAGAGCTTTGTGGGAATTTTAGGCGGATTAGGTATGTGGTTCTCTTTTGAATACAGCCTGATGTATGCCGGCGAACGGATGGGAGTTACCTATGCCTTCAATGGCAGTTATCCGGAATACCGTCTCATGCAGTGGAGTGTCATTCTGCTCGTTATGGTTTTCACCTATCTCCTGTATCAGGAGAGCGTCCGCTGCAATTTCGTCTTTTTTCTGCGGAGAAAACTGCGGCTCATGCGGGGGGTGATTGCTACCGGCAAGGTTGATAACTATGGGCCCCGTACCGGATTTGAATATATTATGATCACCTGGACGTTTTACGTACTCCTCATGATCGGCTATGATGAGCAGCTCTTCGGCGCCCATTCCACGTTCACCTACGGCCTCTTTTTTGCTTCGTTTTCCGTCTTCTTCTACCTGTGCTATAAGCTGTTGAGTTACGATAAGTTCGGAGCTAATTTGAGATACTCCATCCCTACCGTGACTATTCTCTGGAACGATGTAGAAATCCTGGCAAAATGGGGCATGCTGAAAGAACCCTGGGTGCACATCAATTGGCCCATCATGTCTTCCATTATTGCAGGTTTTGTTATCTCGACCTATCTTATTATTAAAGACCTGCGGGTAAAGAAAGCAACAATGATAGAATCAAAGGATGTGGTCTGATCAAGAGATGAACCAATTTTTAGTTTTTTCATGGTTGAAATATTTAATAACCAAGGAGATTAAAATGAGATATTGGAAATCAATACCTATTCTTCTGATCTGCTTACTTTTTTCAGGGTTATCCTATTCAGAGGAACAAGCAAACAAAAAGCAGACGTATGCAGAGCGGGTCAAGGCTATGGAAGATACCTTTTTTGCTGCCTCGAAAGCAGGGCAAACAATAAAGGGTGTAGTGGTTGAAGGAAACTCCCTCTTTAATGGAACCACTGCCCCGCAGAACAACCCCTATGGGAAACCCTACACTGAGAAAGAACTTCTTGATGCCAGGATCAGCGCAGAGCGTAACAGTAAGGTGTTTATCCTCACACCGGATGGGACCATGTATTATCCAACCCCCAAGAAAGGGGAGAGCATCTCTCAGAGCATGAATGCTCCCCGTATTCCGAGGGTGTTTACTGAGGAGCAAAAGAAGGGACCCAAAATGCGAAACTGGGCATCACTCGTACCCCTGGTAGGAATGGAAGTGGAAGTATACGGTGAGGTTTATCCCGGGTATGCAGGCATAAAAGGTCTTTACATCGAGTACATAAAGTTTGAAGGAGAGTATTTAAAATAAAACGATGTAGGATACCGGATGCAAGGATGAGAATGACAAAACCCAAATTTGATATTTGAGCTTGGTCATTGAGATTTTTTCTATTGCCCACTGCCCCAGTACGTATATATGTGAGCATCGTGCATAAAACATCAGTGAAGTAAAGGAGAGGGAACGTGGAGAAAGCTGCTGAGTTTATTATCAAGAGGCGGAATTATTTTATGGCTGCCATCCTGGTCCTCACCATCTTCTTTGGATACTACGCAACCAGGCTCAAGGTCTACACCAACTTTGGTGACCTTTTGCCACAGAAGCACCCCTATATCCAGCTTCACAACAGGATAAAGAATGTCTTTGGAGGGGCCAATCAGGTCCTGATTATGGTTCAGGTGAGAAAAGGGAATATCTTTAATGAAAAGACCTTACGGAAGGTAAGGTACATTACTGATAGACTTGAAAAGGTCCCCGGCGTTGATAACTATAAAATCCTCTCCATCGCCCATCCCAAGCTCAAAGAGATTACAGTCAAGACGGGACAGATCATCGTTAGTCCCCTTATGTTCCCTGATATCCCTACCACGGAAGAGGGCTACAAGGAACTGAAGAAAAAGGTCTACAGCGATCCCCGGTTCTACGGTGCTTTTGTTTCCTTAGACAGCAAGAAGACACTGATCACGGTGGATTTCTTCGAGGAAGAAGTCAACTATGAGGTGATCTTCAGAGAACTCCAGAAACTGCGGACTGAGATGAAAATTGACAAGGAAACCATCAAACGGTGGGAAGAGAAGGGGTTGTGGGACAAGAAGGACCTCCTCCGGATGGAAGGGGAAGATTACATTGTCAAGATGGAGGATGATAACCATATTGTCAATATTGCCGGCGAGCCGATGCACCTTGGCTACGTGAAATATCACACCAGGCAGGTACTCGGGGTACTGGGGTTGACAGTCCTGGCAACGTGTGTTCTCCTCTACTTTTACTTCAAATCTAAACGGGGGGTATTTGTCCCGATCTTCAACGCCGCTACCAGCGCAGTCTGGGGGCTTGGCTTTATGGGATTGATGGGCTATCACCTTGATCCCCTGATCCTTGTTCTTCCTTTTCTCATCTCACTCATGACTGCCCGCCACTCCATGCAGCTCATGGCGCGCTACTTAGAAGAGATTGGGTCAGGGAAGGATAACAGGACTTCCTGCAAGATACTCATCGAACAGATGTTCTTCCCCGGTCTTACCAGCATCATTACCGATGCCTTCGGGATTGCTATTGTGGCGATTGCCACCATTCCCATCCTCACCGTCATGTCCATCTCCTGTGCCTTCTGGTCGATTGCAACGGTAATACTCTCCCTCCTGTTTGCCCCTCTTCTCCTTTCATATTTTCCCACCTCTAAACGGATGATTGCTCAATTGGAGGAGGATGAGAGGAAGAAAGCTCAGAAGAACTGGCTGGATCGACTCCTCATCTCGCTGGGACCCTGGATTTCCGCCAAGGGGAAATGGGTGGTTGTGGGGATAACGGTAGTGATTACAGCAGTAGGGCTGGTCTATTCAGCCAAGATTCAGGTCGGGGACTTTTTCCCCGGCTCATCAATCCTCTGGCCCTTCCATCGCTATAACCTGGATGCCTTCCGCATCACCTTCAGTATGCCTCTGCTCAACCCCTTGTACGTGGTGGTTCAGAAGGATGAGGAAGGGCCTCCTAAGGAAATAAAGAATGAACAGGTAGGGGATTTTATAGTCCTGGCTCCTACCATACGGGAGATTGACAAATTCCAACGGTTTATGAGCACCCATGAACGGGTAATGTTCTGCCAGTCCATCATTAACCCGCTGCCCGGTTTCTTCATGAATTCTCACGACAATGATCCTAACTGGTCCTGCCTGCCCAAGGATGATTTGCTCTTATCCTTCCTCTATAAGCAACTTATTTACCGATCAGTGGCGGGAGACTGGGATAAATATGTGAACCAGCGGGACACCGCCGCAAACGTGATTATCTACTGCAGGGACAAGATGCCCAAGACGGTGGAAGGGGTGGTAAATAAAGTGAAGGAGTACGTTGAGAAACATTCCACTCTGAAAGGGGGGAAGTTCCTCCTGGCTGGCGGGGCAATTGGCACACAGGCCGGAGTGCGGGAAGTGATTGCAGACTCTCAGACCCTGAACCTCATCCTTGCTTTATCCGGCGTCTGGTTCTTCTGTGCCCTGAATTTCCGCTCCGTCATGGCAGGCCTGATCCTTACCATCCCGCTTGCCATCTCCAATATCATTGCCTTTGCACTGATGGGCGCTTATAATATCGGCCTTACGGTGAATACCTATCCTGTGTCCTCGGTTGGTATAGGTCTCGGTGTGGACTACGGGATATACTTTGTGGGGAGATTGCTTGAAGAGATGAGAAAGGCGGATGGATTGAATGCTGCTATCTCACGCACCATCGTGAGCAATGGAAAGTCTATCTGGATGATCGCCACCACGCTTACGATAGGACTGGCGCTCTGGATTTTTTCTCCTCTCAAGTTTCAGGCTGAGATGGGGATACTGCTTGCCCTGCTTCTGCTGATGAACATGTTCGGTGCCCTCTTGCTTGTACCGAGCTTGATTTCCATAATTAAGCCTAAATTTGCCACTAAGGGAGTAAAACAGCTTAGCAAGTAAGTGCAGAGTAATAAAGAAGTTAAGGGAAGTATGGAGGAATTAATTTTAACAGAGGGGGAAGGGGTATGAAGGAGAAAAGGATGAGAAAGGTTTTCGCAATAGTACTCCCCGTGTTTTTCCTGGTCTTTTCTCTGTGGGGGTTTTTTGCGACTGCCGGGGCTGCGGAAGGGGAACAGGCTGGTATCGTTATTGCCCAGACTGAGCAGCAAGGTGGGGGAGAAAAGCAGGAAGGTGTGCTGACTCAAGGAGAAGAGAAGGCCCCTGAAGCGGAGGCAGAAAGCGCTATTCTCCAGAGAGAAGGGGTAGGTGAAAGGGCGGGTATCAATCTCTTTGACGGGAAGGTGAGGCTAAAAGCTTGCCTCTCTCTTTTTAGTATGATCCGTGCCCAATACGTCAGCCATACGAATGCCACCAATTCTGCAAGCGGCAGGACGCCAGTCGCTGATAGCAAAAAGTTCCATGACTCAAACCTCGGTGTCTTGAGGCCTATGATCACTGTGGAGGCTCTCATCCACTTCCTGGAAAGACCGAGTCTCGTGGTGAACCTCCAGAGCTATTTCAAGTACTACTACGAGGCTGCCCCTGACCTGGATCATAAGGCGGGCAGCAACATAGCCTCCTGGATGAGATACACCGATTACCAGACGCCAAGGGCAGACTGGGACGAGTGGATCAATGAGCTGTACTTCGATATTTACAGCGGACCATGGAACATCCGGGCCGGTAAGCAGGTCGTCTTCTGGAGCGAGGTGGAAATGGTCCAGACCGTAGACAAGATCAATCCCATTGATCTCCGCTACTCCGTTCCGGGTATTGATCCCTGGGATGAGATAAAGGTGGGGCTCTGGATGATCAGAATCCTTTATAACTCTAACCTGCCCGGTGACCTCATCTTCGAGCACATCCTAATCCCCGGTGATATACAGTATACGAAGACACCCATAGATGGGACTGCAATGGGGGGACTCCCTGCTCCATATCCTGAGTTCGGTCCAGGGGGGATAAGGCAGATGATGGATGACTGGTGGATGGGAGACAGGCCTGGTCCCGGCGCGAAATGGTTTGAATATGCCTTCAGGGTAAGGGGGAACTCAACGCTGCACCTCTGGGATTACCACACCTTCGACTGGACAATAAGCTACTTCAGTACCTTTACTGATACCCCTCTTGCGGTCGATGATCTTGCAATGATCAATCAGACAATAGGGAGGTTGGCAATGCGAAGGAGCTTTGGGAAACAGGGTAGCACTCCTAATGCTGGTAGCCCTTTAGCATTGAATGCCAAATATGATGATTTCCGGCACATACCCGGGACGCAATGGCTGCCCAAGAGATTTTCAGTGGTTGGAGGGAGCGGTCAGTTTTATGACCCGGTAACGGGGGCTGTGTACCGGGGAGAGGTGGCTTACGAGATAGGCAGGCCATACAATAGTGCTACCGGGACTGCCACTTCCGGCAAAACAGATGCCTATCCAAACTTAGGCCCTGTTACCCACCGCGACTCATTTAACTATGGCCTCACCATTTACCGGCCCACCCGCTGGTCATGGCTCCAGCAGCAAGGCTTGGGACGTTACCGTCCCACCGGTGTCTTTGAGCTTACCTTAGGCTTTTTCCAGGGCTATCTTTTAGGAGGGGACAAAGAAAGGGTGTGGAAACAGTGGGGCTATAACCAGGAGCATGAGACCAACTTCACCCTGCTGGCCCAGACAAAACTCCAGGGGCCATTTGACACCTTTATTAACCTTCGTTCCCAGTACAATACGAGGAACTGGGGTTCTATAGCCCCTGCTGCCAGCTTTATGATTACCGGGGAATTCACCATTGAGACAGGGTTCATCTGGTTCTTTGCCCATGATCCCACTGTGGACACTTCAGCCACTGCTGAGGACAAGGATTTTGGGTATGTGAGGATAAAGTATGCGTTCTAAGAAAACAGTTGGGGAGTTAGGGAGATTGGGAGTTGGGGAGTTGAAACTCTTCAACTCAGCAACTTTTAAGATGGAGGGATTTTATGAAAGGTGAAAGAAGGAATTCGTTAATAACTATGCTGAGACTGATTGTGGCAGTTGTGATGATAGTCTCTTTTGCGGGATCATCTCTCGCCGCGGAGATCAAGTTTCCTATCCCAGGCTATGAAGGAGAGGAACTGGCGAAGATAAAGGAATGGGAGAAGACCTGGGTTGGCAAGAAGGTCTCGTTAGAGAATGTTGACCAGGTGAAGGATCTCCTTATAGAGCCCATATACCTCATCATGAAGAATCCAAAGGATTTTGGCGCCCCGGATATCTGGTTTGAGGTAGTCCCCTACCGGCCATACAACATATCAAAGGGAACGATTGAAGCTGTTAATAAGTATGCGCCCCAGGCGAAACTGGATAATGAAAGGTGGCTGGTTGACTACGGTAAGATTGCTGGTTTTCCCTTCCCCAACACGAAGGATAACGCTGATGAGATGGCCTGGAACTTTGATGCTAATACCAAGGGCGATTCCCACAAAGAGACAGCGTACCCGGCCTCGGTTGTGGACGCCAAGAGCAAGCTGGAGCGGCTTGCCGGGCACATCCGCTGGGAGCTCTACTGGACAGGGCGGTGTGATCTGCCCCCGACGCCTGCGGTAGAAAAGAATCCCAAGGACATCAGGAGAACCTTCTTCATGAGGATGACTGATCCTGCGGATTTCCGTGATACCACGATGTTTGAAGTTATCTATAACACCAAGGGTCGGGATGAAGACCTCTGGGTTTATACCGCCATGTTCAGGCGGATCCGCAAGGTTGCGACAAAACAGAGAACAGACATGATTGACGGAAACGACATGATCTATGACGATCAGGATGGCTGGTATACCCACATGAACCATAACACCTACAAGTATATTGGAAGAAAAGAGATCCTTACCCCCCGACATCAAGACTATAAAAAGGCAACCAGGATACGGGGCCAGATTTTTTTCAGCGGTCTGCAGAGGGAGAGGATCAATACCTATATGCTCGAGGTGAAGAATGAAGACCCCTTCTATATCTATTCGAGACAGATATGGTACCTCGATCCTGAGAATTGGCAGATGGACGTCAAGCAGATGTACGACAAGGAAGGAAGGTTGTGGAAGGTCTGGGAACCTTATTATGAAGAGGTACCAGGGTATGGAGGTACAAAAGCCTCTGCCATCATCAGTGATGTCATCGTTGACCTGTTCAGGAAGCATGGCGGAACCAGCATCCGGGTTAATGAGTTTACCGGCAAGCCCATACCGGAAGAGATATTCAGGGTGCAGAACATGCAGAAGTTCGGCTATTAATACGAACGCATTAAGTAAAGCGTCATTGCGAGGAGTGAAACGACGAAGCAATCTCTTGTTTATGAGGTGAGATTGCCACGCCTGCGTGCCGAAATGCTTACCTGCGGGAAGCATTTCACCTAAGACAGGCACTTCGGCGTGCAGGCACGCTCCCGTTGGTCGCTCGCAATGACAATGTAATAGCATTTAATGCGTTTGTATTAGAAAGCTATCAGCTTTCAGCTTTAAGAAAATACCGCAGGAGCGGCCTTCGGTCTTTTATAGCTGACGGCTGATAGCTGACCGCTACCAACAAATAGCTTATTGGGTAATAGAAAGAAGGAGATGTAGATGTCGGATTTGAGTGATATCAAGAAAGAACTGGAAGGTATCGTGGGCAAGGGGAATTGTCTGGATGATGAGGACGTGTTAGGACGTTACTCCCGTGATGCGAGCCTGTGCCCGGAGAGGAAACCGGATTTTGTCGTGAAGGTGAAGAGCACAGCCGAGGTACTGAAGGTAGTAAAGCTGGCGAATACGCACATGATCCCGGTCGTTCCTCGCAGCTCAGGTATAGGATTCTATGGTAACGGGATCCCTGAAGAGGGCGGAATCATCATCGAGATGAGCGGCATGAAAAAGGTTCTCAAAGTGGATACCCGCAACAAGTGGGTCTTGATCGAGCCCGGTGTTACGTTCGGAGAGGTCCAGCAGGAACTGAAGAAGCATGGGTTCAAGGCGGTCAACCCCCTCCTGCCCCATAAGGAGAAGTCAGTAATCACCACAGCCCTGGAGAAGGAACCGGGCATTTCCCCCAAGATGCATCTCGATGAGCCCATCCTCACCATGGAAGTGGTACTGCCGACCGGTGATTACTTCCGGACCGGCTCAATGGCTGTCCCCGGTGCACCTGCTGACCCGGCAGCAATTCCTGATGAAACCTATTCAGACCTCTGTAATTCCATGGGGCCCGGTATTGACTGGTGGCGGTTACTCACCGGCAGCATGGGGACATTCGGGATCATTACCGCAATGAACCTGAAGACAATGCCCATCCCGAAGATGAGAAGGCTTTTCTTCATCCCCTTTGCAAAGCTTGAGGAAGCCGTTGAGCCCATGTATCGTATCCAGAGGAAAGAGATCGGCAATGAATGTTTCATCCTCAACAGTCAGGATCTCGCCCTGATTCTATCAGAGGAGAAGAGTGAGATCGAGAGCGTGCGGAAGGTGTTGCCGCCGTATGTGGTGGTACTCGCACTTGATGCAGGAGAATGGTATCCTGAAGAAAAGATGGAGTACCAGAAAGAGGCGCTCTTCGAGGTGGGAAGAGAGTTCCTCCTCGAGCCATCAAATACACTCCCGTATGTCCCTGAAGCTGAAGCGAGGCTCTTAAACATCCTCGACCAGCCCTGGGCTGGAGATGAGTACTGGAAGTTCCGTTATAAGGGTGCCGGTGCATCGATCATCTTCCTTGCCCCCATGAGACGCATACCGGAGTTTATCCATCTTATGCAGGAAAAGGCTGCTGCCTATGATTATCCTTCCTCTGACCTGGGCGTTTATATCCAGCCCAAACAGAGGACTCATGCCTTCCACGTAGAAATAGGTCTGTCCTTTAACCCTGACGATCAGGCAGAACAGGAGAGGATAAGGTCGCTTTTTGAAGAGGCAAGCGAGGCCTTGGTCAATGCGGGTGCCTTTTTCTACCGTCCGTATGGAGCGTGGGCGCAGATGGTCTATTCCCGTACCGGTAACCTCGATCCGGTCCTGAAGAAAGTGAAAGGGATCCTTGATCCCAACAATGTAATGAATCCTGGAAAACTGGGTTGTTAGAAAGGAGATAGGTAATGAGTGGTAGTTCGGCATTAGAGAAAGTGGAGTATGATTTCAGTCATTGTCAACGGTGTTCAACCTGCAAGTGGGTACACCTCTGGGAGGTGAAGAGTCACCGCTTCTCGAGCAGCTGTCCTTCCGTTGTGTACGGGAAGTTCGATTGCTATACAGCTCAGGGAAGGAATGATATTGCCTTCGGGCTTTACAATAACGAGCTGAGCTGGGAACAGAGCAAGGATACTCTCCTCGATGTGATCTACAAGTGTACCCTGTGCGCTGCCTGTGACATCAACTGCAAGCGAGTGATGGACCTGGATATTATCGGTGTTCTCGATGCATTGAGGGAAGAGGCCTGCGAGCAGGGATACGGGCCGCTTCCTGCCCACAAGGAGTTTATTACCAGCATCATGCAGTATGACAATGTCTGGAAACAGCCCCGGACCAGGAGAGCGAACTGGGCACGGGATTTGAAGATCAAGGATCTGAGCAAGGGTAAAGAGAAAAGCGATGTCCTCTATTACGTTGGGTGCACCTATGCATACCGTCCGGGCCAGGACGTCATCCCTATCGGCATGGCAAAACTCATGAGGCAGGCCGGGGTGGATTTCGGCATCCTCGGAGCGAAAGAGATCTGCTGTGGCGGCATTGCTGATAACGTGGGAGACAAGAAGAGTTTTGAGGAGATTGCCAGGAAGAACCTGGATATGTTTAAGGAGTCAGGTGTCAAGAAGATTGTTACCAACTGCCCGGGCTGTTTCATGGCCTTCAGCGAAAAGTTTGCCAGGATGTTGAAGACGGACACCCAGAATCTGGATTATGAAGTGGTTCATGCTACTGTTTTTCTGGATCAACTGATTCAGCAGGGAAAACTGAAGTTCTCGAAGGATCTCAATCTCAAGGTTACCTGGCATGACCCCTGTCACCTCGGCAGGAGAGGAGAGCCGTACAAGCACTGGGAAGGCAAGAGAATCCAGTGGGGCCTGACTGAGCCGCCCCGTGAGCTTCCCCGGGGCCTGAACGGAATTTATGAACCACCGAGGAACATCCTGAAGGCAATCCCGGGTATAGAACTGGTGGAGATGGAGAGGATCAAAGAGTACTCCTGGTGCTGCGGTTCAGGCGCAGGAGCACGGTCAGCTTTTCCTGATTTCGCCCTGTCCACTGCGAAAGACCGGATTGAAGAGGCATCATCTACCGGTGCGAGCACGCTCGTTACCTGCTGCCCCTGGTGTGAGACCAACCTGGGTGATGCAGTAAATTCTCTGGGATCGAAGCTGAAGATCATGAACATCGTAGAATTAGCTACCCAGGCACTGTAAACTACAGAAAAGAAGGGGAGAACTATGGCCTTTACAAAGTTAGCCTTCAAGGC
>Ga0315289_10010877_pt1 | contig 12961 bp, 13 predicted proteins | sample YL17G11_40_MG_FD_203452 | JGI IMG/M metagenome (GOLD analysis project Ga0315289, IMG submission 203452) | Sediment microbial communities from Yellowstone Lake, YNP, Wyoming, USA - YL17G11_40 | ecosystem: Environmental > Aquatic > Freshwater > Lake > Sediment | place: USA: Wyoming | collected...
GAGAACAGCACGTCAAACGGATCGGCCCCGGCCAAGCGCGCCGCCAAAGCCGCCCCCGCCAAGGCCGAGCGGACGACAGCCGCCAGCGCCGGCCGGAGCCTGCTGGCGAAGGTAGCCGCCAGGGCGACCGGCAAGGTCACCGCTGCCAAGTCCCCACCGGCCGAGACGAAGCCGGAGCCCGCCAAGGCAGCGAAGACGGCACCGGCGAAGGCCACGAAGACCGCACCCGCCAAGGCTGCCGCACCTTCAAAAGCCACCAAGGCGGCGCCGGCCAAGGCGGCCAAAGCGACCCCGGCAAAAGCAACCAGGGCTGCACCGGCGAAAGCCGCACCCGCCACGGCGGCGGATAAGCCCGTACGCAGCCGCGCGAAGAAGGCCACCGCCCCGGCCGACTCCCCCGCAGCGGTCGCCGAATCCGACGGCGGGGTCGTCGCCGAGGACACCGAACTGGTCGTCGAGGCCGATCTTGACGCCGTCGAAGAGATCGACCTCGAGGACCTCGAGGTCGTCGTCGTCGTCGTCGCCGACGACGAGGAGACGGCCGTCGCCGGGGCCGCCGGCGTGGCGGGCACACCGGGCACCGAAGCCGAAGCCGAAGCCGAGGTCGCCGACGACGATGACACCAGCGAACCGTCCGACCAGGAAAAGACGTCCGGGGATTTCGTCTGGGACGAGGAAGAGTCCGAGGCGCTGCGCCAGGCCCGCAAGGACGCCGAACTCACCGCTTCGGCCGACTCGGTTCGCGCCTACCTCAAGCAGATCGGCAAGGTCGCGCTGCTTAATGCCGAAGAGGAAGTGGAACTGGCCAAGCGTATCGAGGCGGGTCTCTACGCCACCCAGAAGATGGCCGAGATTGCCGAGGGCGGCCAGAAGCTGCCGGTCCAGCAGCGTCGTGACATGCAATGGATCTGTCGCGACGGCGAGCGCGCGAAGAACCATCTTCTCGAGGCCAATCTGCGGCTGGTGGTCTCACTGGCCAAGCGCTACACCGGTCGCGGTATGGCGTTCCTGGACCTCATCCAGGAGGGCAACCTGGGCCTGATTCGCGCCGTCGAGAAATTCGACTACACCAAGGGTTACAAGTTCTCCACCTATGCGACCTGGTGGATTCGGCAGGCGATCACCCGGGCGATGGCCGACCAGGCCCGCACCATTCGCATCCCGGTGCACATGGTCGAGGTGATCAACAAGCTGGGGCGCATCCAGCGTGAGCTGCTCCAGGATCTGGGCCGTGAAGCCACTCCTGAAGAGCTCGCCAAGGAAATGGACATCACTCCGGAGAAGGTGCTGGAGATCCAGCAGTACGCGCGCGAGCCCATCTCGCTGGACCAGACCATCGGCGATGAGGGCGACAGCCAACTCGGCGACTTCATCGAGGATTCTGAAGCGGTCGTGGCCGTCGACGCGGTGTCGTTCACCCTGCTGCAGGATCAGCTGCAATCGGTGCTGGAGACACTGTCGGAGCGCGAGGCCGGCGTGGTGCGGTTGCGGTTCGGCCTCACCGACGGCCAGCCTCGCACCCTCGACGAGATCGGCCAGGTCTACGGCGTCACCCGCGAGCGGATCCGCCAGATCGAGTCCAAGACGATGTCCAAGCTGCGCCACCCCAGCCGCTCCCAGGTCTTGCGCGACTACCTGGACTAACGACCAGCTGGACTGACCTCAGTTTTTCGCTCGGCGGCGCTGACGGTGTGACTGTCGGTTCGGGCGGGCCTTTGGAGGCTGTTGTGGTGGGTTGGCGTGGCAGGTCGGCCGGTGTCGCTCGGTGGGCGGGCTTTCCATGACCCTTCGCCGACATCAGCGCCGGCCGCAGATTGGGCTGGCAGTTCGAAGTCGACGTCCGGTTGTCTACGTCAGAAGATATGAGGCGATTATGACGTGGTCGGCATGCCCTCAGCCAACGGCAGCGCATCAAGGCGGATCAGGTTCCGCTTGGGCGACTTGGTGTCGAGGCCGACCAACGGGGTGCCGTCCGCCAGGATGACCAGGCCCTCGGGGTTTTCCGGGCGACCGGCGATCCGCCACACCGCCACGGCCTCGACCGTGCCGCCCTGCGGGTCGAGTTGGTCGGGCAGTCGTGCGATAGCGCTGCCCTGATCGGAGAGCACGTACAGACACCCGTCGGGTCCGACCGTGGCGTCGCTGATGTCGAGAAGTTGTTCGGTGAGCCCGTCAGCCAACCACCAGGTCGCGAGGACGGTCAACGTCGCGTCACCGGGACCCGGGCCGGCGGTCTGGCCGCCCCGGCGCCAGCCGACCGGGGTGTCGCCCGGCGGGCCGAACTCCAGGATGGCGGCGGGACCCTTCTCCTTCACCACCAGCAGGTGTCCACGGTCTGCCAGCAGCAGCGACTCCCCCCGCGAGGAGCGATCCCCCACCCAGGATTGGCGCAGCCGGTGGCCCTCCGGGACATCGAGCTGCAGAGTCCCCAGCAGCGCCGGGCCGGAGAGGTCGATGTGCAGCACGCGGGCCGGCTGCTCCTGCAGCACAAGAATGGTCTTTTCGTCGACGGGCTCAAGCGCCTCGAACTGCGTGCCACCCTCGGGTAGATCGAGACCGGCAAGATCGATCCCCTGCCAGCGCAGCGGCCACGGCTCCAGCGGCGCGATGAAAACCACCGGTTCGTGATCGCCGACGGCGAGCAACTCACGTCCCCTGAGTGCCAGTCCGGAGACCTCCCGAAGTGGAACGTCGGCGGCATCGCGCACAGCGAGCTTCGTCGGCTTACCCACGCAGGTGATCCTAAGCATGGGTGACCGGGCGCTGCGCTGCTATCGCGGAATGGGGGCCTCCGCGTGGCGCCCGGCATCCGGCCACCGTCACGGGAGCGTGGCAGGGTCATCCGGGGGGAGATCACCGCCTCGACGCTCCCCCACCTGCACGACGCCGGCTGAGTTGACAGGTGAACGAATCGTTGACAGGTGAACGAATCCGACTTGTTCGAGCAACTCCGAGAGCACCTGCTCCACCGCGGATGCCGCACGCCACTGCCGCTCACCGCAGAGTGGACCAGCAGTTCGGATCCGGGTATCCGGCACACATCCACCACACACTGCATGATGGTGGCCGGGGAAGGAGCAGTGAGACACGACACATCCGTGTGGCCCGGGAACAAGCTCGGCGGCCCGAACGTCTGAGACAGTAGAGGTACCCCGTCGGTCACCGCGGGGGCGCTGAGCACCTATGGAGGAGCCCATGAACGCAACGCTGACCAGTCCCGAGCTGACCAGGGCTGATCGCTGTGACCGCTGCGGTGCGGCGGCACGGGTGCGCGCGAAACTTCCCTCCGGTGCGGAATTGCTGTTCTGCCAGCATCACGCCAACGAGCATCAGGCCAAGCTGGCCGAGCTCGCCGCGGTGATCGAAGTCAGCCAAGCCGACGCCTAGCATCCCTTCGTCGCCGTGCCGATGCGCGGCCGCAGATCTCAGCAGGTCATGACGGACCGCCCGCCAGCCGCTCCGACGCGTCACCACGCCTGGCGCATCGCCAAGCGGACGTTGTCCAAGAGTTGGGATGACTCGATCTTCTCGGAGTCGGCTCAGGCGGGGTTCTGGTCGGTGTTGTCCCTGCCGCCGCTGCTGCTCGGGCTGCTGGGCAGCCTGGCCTACGTGGCGCCGTCTTTCGGGCCGGACACCCTGACCACCATCCAACGCCAACTGATCAGCACCTCGAACAGCTTCTTCTCCAAGAACATCGTCAACGAGATCATCGAACCGACGGTCCGCGATATCGCCCAGGGCGCGCGCGGCGAAGTGGTGTCGTTGGGCTTCGTGATCAGCCTATGGGCCGGGTCGTCGGCGATCTCGGCGTTCGTCGACTCAGTGGTGGAGGCCCACGACCAGACGGCGCTGCGACATCCGGTGCGGCAGAGATTCTTCGCCCTCGGTCTCTATATGGCGATGCTGTTGACCGTTATCGCGGCCTCACCACTGCTGGCGCTGGGTCCCCGCAAGATCGGCGGGTACATCCCGGAGAGCTGGGACAACGTCCTACGGTTCGGCTATTACCCCATGCTCGTTCTGGGTCTGTTGGTGGCGGTCACGGCGCTGTATCGGGTCGCGCTGCCCGAACCGCTGCCCACCCACCGACTCGTGTGGGGCGCTGTCCTTGCCACCGCCGTGTTCGTCGTGGCCACCGCCGGTCTGCGGGTCTACCTGCAGACCATCACCCGGACCGGCTACACCTACGGCGCCTTGGCCACCCCGATCGCTTTTCTTCTGTTCGCGTTCTTCCTCGGCTTCGCGATCATGATTGGCGCCGAACTCAACGCCGCCATCCAGGAGGAGTGGCCTGCCGCCCAACCGCACTTGACTCGGTGGCGGGCCCACTGGCGGACCAGATCACAGTCCGCAGGCGAGCCAACCATCGAGAAGCCCACGGCGGAACCGGAGACTCAGCAGCCGGCACAGCCGGCCGCGGTCAGCCCTTCTTGAGCGACTCGTAGATTCGCTTGCAGTCCGGACATACCGGTGAACCCGGCTTGGCTGCGCGGGTAACCGGAAAAACTTCACCGCACAGCGCGACAACATGGGTTCCCATGACGGCGCTCTCGGCGATCTTCTCCTTCTTGACGAAGTGGAAGTGTTTGGGCCTGTCATCGTCGGACCCGTCGTCGACGCGTTCGTCGCTGTCGGTGCGCTCGATCGTATCGGTCTGCATAACCGTCATTGTGCCCGGTGAAGTCGGGTAGCGGTAAGACTGCCGTAAGAAAAGTCCCCTCGTTTGAGACGGCCCCGATGTGGAACAGTGACAACATGGACAGGGAGTTGGGTTTCGACGACGAAGGTCGGCCCGTGCTCATCACCCGGGCCGCCTACTCCTACGAGGAGCAGCACCGCGCGCGGGTTCGCAAGTACCTGTCCATCATGTTCTGGCGCATCCCCGCTTTCATCGCCGCCGCGGCCGCCTACGGCATCTGGCACAACGGACTCGTCTCGCTGGCCATCCTCGCCGCGTCGATCCCGCTGCCCTGGATCGCTGTGCTGATCGCCAACGACCGTCCGCCACGGCGGCCCGAGGAACCGCGTCGGTTCCCCGACGCACCCCAGCGCACCGCGCTGTTCCCGCGCGCCGAACACCGCGCCCTGGAGTCGGGTTTGACGCCGGCCGCGCAACCGCACGCCGCCCACCCCGGGGAAGAACGTACCCGCTGACTCGAGTTGCCGGGCTTTCTCAGCACATTCTTAAATCCCATCCGCATTCACGCAGTTCAGCGGGTGTGACGAGGCCGCGACGTGGGAACTCTTCGCTGCAGTCAGGCGTTGGACCCTTCGATAGCAGGAGCCGATCAGGAGGCACCCATGGCAAACGCCACCACCACCCGTCTTGACCGCGACTTGGACGCCCAGAGTCCGGCCGCCGACCTTGTGCGCGTGTATCTCAACGGCATCGGGAAGACTGCTCTGCTCACCGCCGCGGATGAGGTGGAACTCGCCAAGCGCATCGAGGCCGGCCTCTACGGCCAGCACCTTCTCGAGACGCGTAAACGCATGAGCGAGAACCGCAGACGCGATCTGGCCATCCTCGTCCGCGACGGGCAGGCCGCACGCCGGCACCTCCTGGAGGCCAACCTTCGTCTGGTGGTGTCGCTGGCCAAGCGCTACACCGGGCGCGGAATGCCGCTGCTGGACCTCATTCAGGAAGGCAACCTCGGCCTGATCCGGGCGATGGAGAAGTTCGACTACACAAAGGGATTCAAGTTCTCCACCTACGCCACATGGTGGATCCGGCAGGCCATCACCCGCGGGATGGCGGACCAGAGCCGGACCATCCGGCTTCCCGTGCACCTGGTGGAGCAGGTCAACAAGCTCGCCCGGATCAAGCGGGAAATGCACCAGAACCTTGGCCGCGAGGCGACCGACGAGGAGCTGGCCGAAGAGTCGGGGATCCCGGTGGAGAAGATCAACGACCTGCTCGCGCACAGCCGCGACCCGGTGAGCCTGGATATGCCGGTCGGCAGTGACGAGGAGGCGCCACTGGGCGACTTCATCGAAGACGCGGAGGGGATGTCGGCGGAGAACGCGGTGATCGCCGAACTGCTTCACACCGACATCCGCCACGTCCTGGCCACTCTCGACGAGCGCGAACAGCAGGTCATCCGGCTGCGCTTCGGCCTCGACGACGGTCAGCCCCGCACCCTCGACCAGATCGGCAAGCTGTTCGGCCTCTCCCGCGAGCGGGTTCGGCAGATCGAGCGCGAAGTGATGACCAAGCTGCGCCATGGCGATAGAGCCGAGAAGCTGCGGTCCTACGCCAGCTGACCAAGCCGACCTCGACGTGTGCCTGCCGGTGATCCGGCGGGCACACGTCATTTTCGGCCCCGTTGCCGCCCCGAGGCGAGCCGTCGTCGCAGCTAGGCAAGTAGACTCGCCTTGCGACGAAGGATGCCCTAATGAACGATCTGGTCGATACCACCGAGATGTACCTGCGCACCGTCTACGACCTCGAAGAGGAGGGCGTAGTGCCGTTGCGGGCGCGTATCGCCGAGCGCCTGGAGCAGAGCGGCCCGACAGTGAGCCAGACGGTGTCGCGGATGGAGCGCGACGGCCTTTTGAGGGTGGCCGGTGACCGGCACCTGGAACTGACCGACAAGGGGCGCCGGCTGGCCATCTCGGTGATGCGCAAGCACCGCCTGGCCGAGCGTCTGTTGGTCGACGTCATCGGGCTGCCCTGGGAAGAAGTGCACGCCGAAGCCTGCCGGTGGGAGCACGTGATGAGCGAGGACGTCGAGCGCCGCCTGGTGCGGGTGCTCGATAACCCGACGGTCTCACCGTTCGGCAACCCGATCCCCGGCCTGGGGCTGCTCGGACTTCGGGAGACCGACACCGAACCGCCCGCAGCCGACCTGGCGAGGCTGACCGAACTTCCGGTCGGAGATTCGGTGGCGGTGGTGGTTCGGCAGTTGACCGAGCATGTGCAGGGCGACGTCGCGCTGATCAGCCGGCTGAAGGAGGCCGGCATCGTGCCCAACGCGCGGGTGCTGGTGCAGACCAGCCCGGACGGCGACGTCACCATCGTGGTAGGCGGTCATGAGAACGTCGAACTGCCTCACGAGATGGCCCACGCCGTGAAGGTGGAGAAGGTCTAAACCGCCCGGCCGAAGGCGCGCCGCGGAGGTAGCTGCACGCCGAGCCGCCTGGCGAGCCGGTACCCGGTGCCCGCCAGCTCCCTGATCTGTTCGGGCCTCATCCCTGACTGCAGCGCCGTGTCGAGCATGCCCGCCATCCGATGGTCGGGATCGCTGCGCAATGCGGCCTCCAGCGAGATTCCCGCCAACGGGCCGTCGCCCCGCGCGTAGGCCGAGAACGCGAGCAGCACCAAGGCTTCCACGCGCCACGGATCCGGCAGGCTGCGCGCCAGCCGCGCCCACAACGCCTCGGCAGCGGCCGACTCCGCCCCCACGGCCAGTGCGTACAAAGTGTCCCGCACCGCAACGTCGGTGAGTCCGCATGCCAGTTCTGCCAGTTCGGCGTCGGTCGGCGGCACCCCGTCGAGGATCCGCGTCGCCACCGCAATGGTGGTTTCGACGTCACGTCGCCCACGGGCGTCGGGGTCGACCGTGCAGTCGACTTGTCGCGCAGCGGCCTGCGACCCGATGGGCTGCACCAGCGTGGCCGCGTGAGCCGGATCGGTGATGGCGACCACGGCGTGCAGGTCGGCGCGGCGCGCATAGAGTCGCCTTCCGTCGAGGACGGCGGCGGCGGCCAGTGGCGACGCGGTGGGGTCCTCGACTTGCCCGGTGGCCCCGCAGCCATCGATGCAGTGCCAGGAGCCGCCGGCCTCGACACGATCCACGACGTGCGCCGCGTACAGCTCGATCCCGTGGCCCTCGAGCGCGTTAGCCAGGGCGTCACCCAGCCGACGATGGTCGTCATTGCACATCGGACAGAGCGCCCCGGCGTCGTCGACGATCACCGCCACCACGGTGTCCGCACCAGATGTGGCGGCGACCTCGGCAAGGCGGTCGATGTTATCGGCGAGGTCGGCCGCCAGGTCGGCCCGCATGACGGCACCCATCCGGCTCTGCTCCAGTGACACCAGCACCAGGGACTTCTCCGGGACGAAGCCGAGCACTGCCGGAAGTGCGGCGATGAGCGCGCCGGGTTGGGTGAATCGAAACGTCGGGTGATGTGAGGTCATGACCCGAACGTTGTCAGCGGCCGCCGTCAAAACGACGCTCCCGGCGACCCCGGCGAGACCCTCCTGTGCACGAAGCTGGGAGTGTGGATGCTACAACCGCCCACCGGCGCGGGAACGAGTGCCGCCGCCGGTGCGTTATGCAACGTGGTGGATCAAGCGAGGAGACACACCCATGGCTGACGAGCAAAGCCACAACTATCGACCTGACCGGATGTACGAACTGGAGTTTCCGGCGCCGCAGTTGTCGTCCTCGGACGGCCGCGGCCCGGTGCTGATCCACGCTCTCGAGGGGTTTTCTGACGCCGGTCACGCCGTTCGACTGGCTGCCGACCACCTCACCGGCTCACTCGAGCACGAGTTGGTGGCGTCGTTTGCCATCGACGATCTGCTCGATTACCGGTCCCGGCGGCCGATGATGACGTTCAAGACCGACCACTTCACCGACTACGAGACACCCCAGCTCAATCTCTATGCACTGCGCGACAGCCTGGGGACCCCGTTCCTCCTGCTGGCCGGCCTGGAGCCCGATCTTCAGTGGGAGCGGTTCGTCACGGCGGTGCGCCTACTGGCCGAGCGGCTCGGGGTGCGCCGGACCATCGGATTGGGCACCATCCCGATGGCGGTGCCGCACACCCGGCCGGTGACGATGACCCCGCACTCGAACGACCGTGAACTCGTCGCCGATCACCAGCCCTGGGTCGGTGAGGTTCACGTCCCGGGCAGCGTGTCCAACCTGCTGGAGTTCCGGATGGCCCAGCACGGGCACGAGGCGGTCGGTTACACCGCGCACGTGCCGCACTACCTCGCCCAGACCGACTTCCCCGCCGCGGCGGAGGCGCTGCTCGACCAGGTTGCCAAAACAGCAGCGTTGCAGTTTCCGCTGCACGCGCTCACCGAGGCGGCGGCGTTGGTGCGCAACAAGATCGATGAGCAGGTCGGGGCCTCCACCGAGGTCGCCCAGGTGGTCGACGCGCTGGAGCGGCAGTACGACGCTTTCGTCTCCGCGCAGGAGAACCGGTCGCTGCTGGCCCGCGACGAGGACCTGCCCAGCGGGGAGGAACTGGGCGCCGAATTCGAGCGCTTCCTGGCCCAGCACGCCGACGATTTAAAGGATGGCTTGGACGATGCCGGCGAGGGCTGAGGCCGGCGCGTAGTGTCCGTTGCATGGGCACCGACGTCACTGTCCTGCGCGTCTTCACAGATGCCGACGGAAATTTCGGCAACCCGCTCGGGGTGATCGATGCTACTGCGTTTCCTCCCGGCCGGCGCCAGGCCGTCGCCACCGAATTGGGTTACAGCGAAACGATATTCATCGACCTCCCCGAGACCGGTGCGAACACCGCGCATGCGCACATCTTCACCCCGGCGACCGAATTGCCGTTCGCCGGGCATCCGACCGTTGGCGCAGCATGGTGGCTGCGCGATCGCGGAACGCCGGTCCGCACGCTGCAGGTCCCGGTGGGCATAGTCCAGATCCGCTACCCCGATGAGTTGACCGCGGTGGTGGCGCGCGCTGAGTGGAGCCCGGAGTTCGCCATCCACCCGGTGAACTCGATGGCCGAACTCGAGGCCGCCGCACCCGCGGACTTCCCCGACGACATCGCGCACTATCTGTGGACGTGGGACGACCGCGACGCCGGCGACATCCGTTCGAGAATGTTCGCGATGAACCTGGGTGTGCCCGAAGACGAGGCCACCGGTTCAGCGGCGGTGCGCATCACCGACCACCTGCGCCACGACCTGACAATCACCCAGGGCAAGGGATCTCAGATCTTCACCCGCTGGAAGCCTGACGGCTGGGTCGAAGTGGCCGGCCGGGTCGTCAGCGACGGTATCCGCCGGCTGAAGTGACGTCACCTACCGCGACGTGCCGAGCTCCCGGTGGGCCCGCAACGCCTCGATCTCCCTCTCAAAGTCTTCAGCGGAGGAGAATGAGCGGTACACCGAGGCGAACCTGAGGTAGGCGACCTCATCGAGTTCGCGCAGCGGCCCCAGGATCGCCAACCCAACCTCGTTGCTGGGAACCTCAGCGGATCCGCCGACGCGAATACTGTCCTCAACCTGCTGGGCCAGCAAGTTGAGCGCGTCGTCATCGACCTGGCGGCCCTGGCAGGCACGCCGCACTCCGCTGATGACCTTCTCCCGGCTGAACGGTTCGGTGACGCCGCTGCGCTTGACCACCGCCAGCACGGCGGTCTCAACCGTGGTGAACCGCCGGCCGCACTCCGGACACGAGCGCCGGCGCCGGATGGCCTGCCCCTCGTCAGCCTCCCGGGAGTCCACGACCCGCGAGTCGGGGTGGCGGCAGAACGGACAGTGCATGACCGCTCCCTCGCTCCCGCCGCCAACCGCCTCGGACGTCAGAGAGCCTACCCGCGCACCGGCGACGGCTGCCATCACTGCGCACCGACCCGGGTTGCGGCGGCAGCCGATTCCAGCGTCATCGCACCGCGACCGCTCAGCCGAGTGGAGCGATCAATGTCTGACCGACATCGACCGACGACGAATCGAGCTTGTTGAGTTCACGGATGCGCTCGACGACCTGCCCGACCGGCGCATCCGGCGCGACCCGCCCGGCCAGGTGCTGCAGTGTCTCGCCGGCCTGCACCTGCACCACGGCCAACCGGTCCGGCAGCTGCGCGGGTGCGGCCGGTCGGGTACCGCTGAAGTTCGCAAGGCAGCCCAGCCACAGGGTGATCAGTGCAGCCACACCGGCCAGCGCAATGCTGACCGGGGTGCTGACCGCGCGACGGGCGTGCGGGGCATGGGACATCCTGACGCCGCCGCCCCGGTACTGCAGCGGAGCGGACGCCGGCCGTGTCGGCGCGGGCCGGTCCGATCCCCCGGCGACCCGGGTCCGACGGGGGGATCCCACCGGCCGGGCGCACACCGCGCTCCTGTTCACCAGCTGTCGATCGTCGAGGACTGTCATGTCCGTATCCCTTTCTGCGCCGTTCGCTCTGATGTTCGAACATTACTCGCTCACATGTTCGACTTCGAACATTTGATCGAGCGTGTCCGAGGATAGAACGGGGCACCGACAAGCAGTGGCTTCCCTGGTCGCCCGCAGACCCGGAACGCGACACGGTCGAACACATGTTTGATAATTGCGTTGTTCCGGGTTAAATTTCCGTCATGAGCGAGAGCACGCAGACGCCCGGCGAGCGCGGTAGCGCTGCGGGCCTGACAGAACGCCAGCGCACCATCCTCCAGGTCATCCGGGCGTCGGTGACCAGCCGCGGCTATCCGCCGAGCATCCGGGAGATCGGCGACGCCGTCGGGCTCACGTCGACCTCATCGGTGGCCCACCAGTTGCGGACCCTCGAGCGGAAAGGTTTCCTGCGCCGCGACCCCAATCGCCCGCGTGCCGTCGACGTTCGCGGCTCCGACGAGGCGGCCGCGGCGGTAGCCACCGAGATGGCCGGCTCGGACGCCCTGCCGGTGCCGACGTTCGTACCGGTACTGGGACGCATCGCCGCGGGCGGTCCGATTCTGGCCGAACAAGCGGTGGAGGAAATCTTCCCGCTACCACGCGAACTCGTCGGCGAGGGCTCGCTGTTCCTGCTCAAGGTTGTCGGCGAGTCGATGATCGACGCGGCCATCTGCGACGGCGACTGGGTCGTGATCCGTCAGCAGAACGTCGCCGACAACGGCGACATCGTGGCAGCGATGATCGACGGCGAGGCCACCGTCAAGACCTTCAAACGGACCGCGGGCCAGGTATGGCTGATGCCGCACAACCCTGCCTTCGACCCGATCCCGGGCAACGACGCCGCCATCCTGGGCAAGGTCGTCACCGTGATCCGCAAGATCTGACCGGCTCAGCGGCCCCTACTCGGGAGCTTTGACGAAGCCGTTGCCCTGGGCCAGTTCCTCACTGGCGAACCACACCTCGGGAATGGTGCTGTCGTACAGCGCAGAATCCGGGGTGTAATACAGGCCCGAATGGGTGTTGCCCTTGATGACGTATCCCTCCGGGGCCTGATAGGGGTCGGCCAGCGGCAAATGGATGGCGGGGCGCCACGGCTCATCAGCAGGCGACCGCGGCTGAGCCTCAGCCTCAGCCTCAGCCTCAGCCTCAGCCTCAGCCTCAGCCTCAGGCTCGTACTCAACACGCTCGGCCACCGCGTCGAACTCTTCGGCCCACGGATCGTCGACAGCGTGCCGGCGACGGGACTGGGCGATGACCTCGTCGACGTCGAGCCGCCACGCTGCGGGCGAGGCCGCCAGAGCGTTCGCCGCATGCCGACCGGAGCCGGCACCGAAACCACTTGAGGACTCGCCCGATTCAGCTTCCGCCAAACGCAATTCAGCGAAACCGGCTTCGGTCGGAATTCGAGTCGGGGCGGTGTCGATGGTGTCCTCGTCGGAGTCGAAATCCGCCTCAGCAACAGTCTCGCCGCCCGCCGTCGGCGACCACAACCCGAGGTCCCGAGCACCGGAGTCGAAGCGGGACTCGCCGCCCGACCGGGTTCCGGGCCAATCGTCGTCCTCTGCGTCGTTGGCGAAGAAGTCCCGATCCGCGGCGACGACGTCGCGATCTGAGCGGGCCTTACGCTGGGCCAGAACCGCCAGCAGTCCCAGGAGCAGCAGCAGCGGGAGAATGATCGCCAGCCACCACCAGCGCCATCCGCCCTCGTCGGAGGTGGCGGAGGAGGGTGCAGCCGGTGTCTGAGCCACCGCGTCGGGCATCTCCAGCCCGGACAGCGACGACGCCAACTCCGAAGGCTTGGAACTGAACTCCTTGGTGGCCGTGTTCCACGACAACTCGCCACCGCTGAACTCCTGGGTGACCGTGTCTCCCTTGACCGTCTGCTCGCC
>Ga0315289_10010878_pt1 | contig 12960 bp, 15 predicted proteins | sample YL17G11_40_MG_FD_203452 | JGI IMG/M metagenome (GOLD analysis project Ga0315289, IMG submission 203452) | Sediment microbial communities from Yellowstone Lake, YNP, Wyoming, USA - YL17G11_40 | ecosystem: Environmental > Aquatic > Freshwater > Lake > Sediment | place: USA: Wyoming | collected...
ACTTCCATTACGGGCAATGTTATTTAACTCAGCACCTTCTTGGGCTGTCAAAGAACGAACATATAAACTCATGATACCCTCCTCTCTTTAGAAAGAAGGATATCATAAAATACTTAAGATGTCAAGAACAAATATATCACTTATTACTTAACAAAGCACTAGCACGGTTCGACCTTGCTCACCATCCCTAAGCGAAGTCGAAGGGAAGGATTTTGCCATCCCCAAATCTTGGGGACACCAATATCCGGTTACCCCAATGCTTCCTTAATTCCGTTGATAACAAATTGAACTGCGAGGGTGAGTAGGATAAGCCCCATCACCCGAGTGATGACCCTCATCCCTAAAGGTTTAAAGATTCTAAAAATCAAACCGGATTTGATCAAGATGAGCATAGATACTAAATAGACGCAAATAGTGGAAAAAATGAAGATAGATTTCAAGATTAGAGTGTCAGCTTTACCAAAGATGATCATCCCGGTGACGATGGATGCAGGACCAGTATGTAATGGAATGGCCAGCGGGACTATGGTGATATTTTCCTGTTCCTCTTTCCGATCTTTTTCTTCGTGGTATTCGGTGCGGGTTTTGTGTCCAAAAAGCATCTCCATCGAAACTATGGATAGCAAAATGCCTCCGGCAATGGAAAATGAGTAGAGCTTGATGTTTAAATATCCAAAGACGTAGTTTCCGAAAATGACAAATAAGAGTTGCACTCCCAGAGCAACCAGAAGTGATTTTTTGGCTATGGTTTTCCGTTCTATGGTAGAATATTTCTCAGTCAAAGACAGAAAGATGGGCAAGTTAGTTACCACATCTACCACTAAAAACAGGGAGATGAAAACCGTGCCAAAATATGCTAAGTAGGACATTTTGAGTAACTAAATGATACAAACACAAGAATATTCATTCTCTCTATCTCCCCTCGTTCCTTGGGGGAGAGGGGTAGGTTGAAAATCCCGTCAGAGGCGGGAGTGAGGGGGAGCTTCGTATCAGACATAAATGCTTTGTATCATAGCAAACGAATTAAATAAATTGACATATCCACCCTCTCCCTTTATCCCCTCCCGTCAGGGAAGGGAGAATTTATGAAGTTCCCTATCCCCTTGTGGGAGAGGGTTAGGGTGAGGGGTATGCAAATCTGTTTCTTGCTTTCGTATTAGCAACCCTTGTGGAGAAGACGCTTATTTATTCAGCTCTGACAAAACTTTGTTAGTTATATCTAATTCATCCTTGGCGAATAAGACCGTTCCGGCGGTTGAGTCCAAAACGTAGGCATAGTTTTCCTTTAAGGCGATAAGCCTTATTACCGCATTTATCTTATCCATCAGGGGTTTGGAAAGTTCATACTCTTTTTTCGCCGCTTCACCATCCTGACCCATCACTTGGTTCGCAAAGTCCTGATATTCCTTCTGTTTAACCAAGAGTTTTTCCCGCAATTGGTCTATAGCCTCCTGACGCATCGTAACCGGGGGATTCTGCACCTTTTTCTGTAATTCATTCATCTCATTCTGCAGAGAATCTGCCTTTGCCTGCCAGACGACCATAAGCTTATTGAATTTCTCCTGTGCTTGGACATACTCCTTGTATTCCGCTTTCAAGCGCTGAACGTCCACGTATCCGATCTTCAGCTCCTGAGCCCCGCCCGAAGGCGGGGTTGAAACCAAAAGCCCAAGAATAAATCCTCCCAAAATAATTACCCTCATGCCCCAAGTTATGTTTCTCTTCATGCTATCATCCTCCTTTAAGTTAAATATAGATTCATTAACAATACGATAAAATCAAAGACCTCTAGAATTACCCACCTAAAATAAAATCTAAAACCTTTTTGTCAAGTCCATTTTAAGAGGTTTCTAAAAAAATGGCAGAATTCGTCTCGCCTTAAGCGTCCAGAGAGATGCCCGTCTGGACGAGACCCTACATGTTTGAGTATTAAATAATAACTTAGCCCTGCGTAGGCGGGGGCTCATAGTTCCATAAAAATGATTTTTTTCGCAAAAGCCTCAAAAATTTTCTTGACAAATTTGGAAAAAAACGTTTTTTATTTAAACTATTTGTGAAGAAATTCACTTGCAAATAGATCGTTTGTTTGGATGTTGACAAATTCTTTACTTTAAGAACCAGATAAGACTCACAAAGGAAGACCATCAGTGCCCAGCGACTATGTATATGTAGGTTTTTTCTTAGTGATCGGGGTAGTTTTCGTTATATTTGTCTTCTTTTTGTCCCGCCTGATCAGACCTCATCATCCAAATCCGGATAAACTGGAAAGCTATGAATGTGGCGAGCTTCCATTCGGCGGGGCTTGGATTCAATATAACGTTCGCTATTATCTTTATGCTTTGATTTTTGTGATCTTCGACGTGGAGGTCGTTTTCTTGTTCCCTTGGGCTGTGGTTTACAGAAGTTTGGGATTTTTCGCCTTTGTTGAGATGATGATATTTTTGGCTATTTTGATCTTTGGTTTAGTCTATGTGTGGAAAAAAGGAGCTTTGAAATGGGTGTAATTAAAAAGTTGCCCGTGTATTTTGAACATCTTCCGGGTGGAGGTTTGGTAACCACGGTTTTGGATGATGTTTTAAACTACTCTAGAGCCTCTTCCCTTTGGTATATGTTGTTCGGCTTAGCCTGTTGTGCGGTGGAGATGATGTGCACCGGAGCCTCCCGCTATGATTTCGACAGGTTCGGCATGATCTTCCGTGCCTCCCCCAGGCAATCGGATCTGATGTTCGTGGCTGGAACTTTGACCAAAAAGATGGCTCCCCGAGTGAAAAGGCTTTACGAACAGATGGCAGAGCCGAGGTATGTGATCGCCATGGGAGGCTGTGCCATAGTCGGAGGACCGTTCTATTATGACTGTTACAGCGTGGTAAAAGGTGTGGACCTCATCCTTCCGGTAGATGTCTATATCCCCGGCTGTCCTCCCCGACCAGAATCTTTGATGGAAGGATGTATTAAGCTTCAGGAGAAGATCAAGAAGGAAAAAATTGCGGACTGGTCTTAGAAGCAGGCTATAGCTGTCAGGCTAACAAGCCGTAAAGGCTTGCCTCCGCGAAAATTTATTGTATTATTTCGCGTAGCGCAGGGTTTATCCCTGCGGATTTTCTACGCCACAATCCAAGCCATGAAGGTTTGTCTACGCGTGATTTATTTTGTGAAAACTAAATGACTAAAGAAGAGATAATTCAAATCTTTCAGAATAAATTCCCCGAGAGGATCGAGCAAATACCTTTCGTAGGTGTTGATGTCGCCTTCAAAGTCGACAAGGATTTGATTTTGGAAGTATGTAGATTCGCCAAAGCAACTCCTGAGCTTAGCTTTGATCTTCTAGCCTGTCTCTCCTGTGTGGACTATATCGATCACATGGAATTAGTATACAATCTGTTTTCTTTCACTCATAAACATAAGATCGCCATAAAAACTTCTTTACCCAGAGATGGGGAGATAGATTCTGTCACTCCGGTATGGAATGCCGCCAACTGGCACGAAAGGGAGATAGCCGAGCTTTTCGGAATGACTTTTAGAAATCATCCCGATCCCAGACCCATACTTCTTGCCGAGGACTGGAACGAGGGCTATCCTATGAGAAAAAATTGGGATGGAAAAGATTTTGTCAGATTACCTAAAAAATAAATTCCCAACGGATGAATTCCTAACAGATGAAACAGATGAAAATAATCTGTCAAATCTGTCTAATCCATCGGGAAATATTCCTGACACCATGGTTGATAAGGTTGGCGCTGAAGAATTCTTAATCAACATGGGACCCCAGCATCCCTCAACTCATGGTGTTTGTCGACTCCTCTTGAAAATGGATGGCGAGGTAATTGTGGATGTGGTTCCTTACATTGGTTATCTTCATCGCTCTATGGAGAAAATTGCCGAGAACCGAACCTATCTTCAATATATGCCTCTTACTGATAGAATCGATTATGTGTCGGCCATGTTCTGCAACCATGTTTTCTGCCTGGCAGTGGAGAAGTTAGCCCAGATTCAGGTCCCGGAGAGGGCAGAGTATGTCAGAGTGATAATGGACGAATTGAATCGCATAGCCAGTCATTTGATCTGGCTGGGGACTTTCGCTTTGGATTTAGGAGCGATAACTCCATTTCTTTATTGCTTTCGCGAAAGAGAAAAAATTCTCGATCTCTTAGAGATGGTCAGTGGGCAAAGGATGACATTTAACTACATGAGATTTGGTGGAGTCTCCAGAGACCTGCCCCCGGTGTTTATTCCCAAAGCTAAGGAGTTCGTCCAATACTTTAAGCCCCGGGTGGATGAATATGAGGATATTCTAACCAATAATCCTATCTTTCTGGGAAGGACAAAAGGGGTGGGGATTTTAGATCAGAAGACGGCTATAGATTATTCGGTTACCGGTCCAAACTTGAGAGCGAGCGGTTTGAGATGGGATCTTCGAAAAGAGGAGCCTTATTCAATTTATGACAGATTTGAATTCGACGTCCCAGCCGGCACCAATTCTGATGTCTGGGACAGATACATGGTGAGAATCCAGGAGATGAGGCAAGCTAACAGAATTGTGGAGCAAGCACTTGAGTCCATACCAGAAGGGGAGATAAAGACAAAAACGCCCACAGTTTTCAGACCTCCCAAAGGCGAGGTTTATGCTCGGATTGAATCGACCAGAGGGGAGATGGGTTTTTATATCGTCTCCGATGGCTCCACCATACCATACAGGATCAAGCTCAGGACCGCATCTTTTTCAAACTTAGCAGTTCTCCCCGTGATGAGTCGGGGATGGAAGATTGCAGATATTGTGGCGATCTTTGCCAGTCTGGATGTGATCATGCCGGACGTGGATAGGTAAGAGAACACTCCCAACAGATGAAACAGATTAAACGGAAACGAGGACTAAATGACGCCACCTGAACAGCTTTTATCGGGATTGCAAAGCATGGCCAATGATTTTCAGTGGCTGGCAATCATCCAACATATTCTGTTAATAGTAATGGTAATACTTCTTATGAGTTTCAAGCAAAGAGTTGGTAGACTCGTTTCCTTGTATATTGCTCTTAGTCTTGCGCTGGTTTCATTCCTTGCAATTTCTCACACCGGGAATTTCTTCACCGGGATTGTTTTTGGAATATTGGCTCTCCTGGGCTTGTGGGAAGTTTTCTCATCAAAGATGGATTATTCTTTAAAGGGAACACTGAGGATTCAAATTATGATAGCGCTGGTAGCGGGCTTCTTAGGTTTTTGGTATCCTCATTTTATTGAAGGTAGATTTCTGGCACTTATAGCTTCACCCTACGGGCTCATCCCTTGCCCTACTTTGACGGTTTGCTTGAGCATCTTCATCTTAGTGTATCCTTTTACCAATAGAATTTGGCATTGGTGTTTGGCTGTGGTTGGATTCTCTTCTGGGCTGTATGGGATATACCTGAAAATCAACATTGATTTTGCGTTGTTGCTTATCTCCATTTATTCAATTTTCGCCTTGATTGTCTTAGCCTGGAAAAAGCGTCCCTTAGGAAAACCAGCGATTTGAAAATCTTGGAGGAAAGTCCTTGTTCGAATTAGATAACATTTTCAAGGCAATATATAACTGGTTAGATAAACTTTTTACCAATTGGGGCATTCCCCATTTTTGGCTGGATATTCTCTCCATGTTGTTGGTCTTTGGAGCTATCATAGGCTTTATCACCTTGGCGGCTTTGTTTTTAGTCTGGTGGGAAAGGAAAGTCTCCGCACACATGCAAGTGCGATTTGGTCCCATGCGAACCGGCTGGCACGGATGGAGACAGACAATAATCGATGCCATAAAATTAATCCTGAAGGAGGACATAGTTCCCACCAAGGTGGATAAAGCAGTCTTTGTGGTAGCACCTATCGTGGTCTTCGTTTCAGGTTTAATGGTTTATGTATGCATTCCTTTCGGAAGGGGATTGATAGTCAAAGATCTTAATATCGGAATTTTATATATTTTAGCTATCACCACTTTCACCGTGGTGGGTCTTTTGATGGCGGGGCTCGGATCGAACAATAAATATTCACTTCTGGGTGGATTAAGATCGGCGGCACAGATTGTAAGCTATGAGGTTCCCCTGACCTTATCTGTTCTGGGAGTAGTATTGTTGGCAGGATCGCTCTCCATGGTCAAGATCGTGACCGCCCAGACCCATTTCTGGGAGTGGTTTATTTTCAGACAGCCAGTTGGATTTTTGGTCTACTTAACCGCCGCCGTTGCAGAGGTGAACCGAACACCTTTTGATATACCAGAAGCGGAACAGGAGCTGGTTGCAGGATACAATGTGGAATATAGCGGGATGAAATTCGCCATGTTTTTCCTGGCCGAATATGCTAATCTATTTACCATAAGCGCTGTAACCACCACCCTCTTTTTAGGAGGATGGAATGGTCCCTGGTTTCCATCCTGGATTTGGTTTTTGGGCAAAACCTTCTTCGTAATTCTTGTAATCATGTGGTTCCGGTGGACCTATCCCCGGATAAGGGTGGATCAATTGATGGGCTTCGCCTGGAAATTTTTGCTTCCTTTAGCATTTTTGAATCTAATTGTAACTGGACTTCTGGCTTAAGTTATGAGATTAGTCAAAACCATATATTTGGGAATATATAACCTGATTCTGGGTTTGGTGGTAACGGTGAAACATATGGGAAAACATGCCATCACCTTGCAGTATCCCAAAGAGAGATGGACCATGCCAGAAAGATCCAGAGGCTGTGTGGTTTTGATGACGGATCCCGGGACTGGAAAACTAAAATGCACCGCCTGCACCCTATGTTACAAAATCTGTCCCAATAATGCCATCAAAATCACCTCCATCAAGGATGAAACCGGAAAGAGAATTCCGGACGTCTTTGAGATGGATGTTGGAATTTGTATCTATTGTGGATTATGTGAAGAAACGTGTCCGGTAGAGGGTAAAGCCATCAAATTGGTGCCCAGATACGAGTTTTCAGTTTACGATAAAAAAGATTTGATCTACAATAAGGAGAAATTGGCGGAGATAGGAAAGGAATATCAACAAATACTTTAATGTTAGGGCGGGGGTTCAACCCCCGCCCCAACAAAGTAAGGTGCTATAATTCGGCGGGCTAAGAACCCGCCCTACGCAGGCGGAATATTAAATGACAATAACTTAGTTCCGCGTAGGCGGGGCTCCCAGCCCCGCAAAAATGACTCATACATTCCCTCTCCCCTTGGGGGAGATTGAACGAAGTGAAATCCGTAGGAGGGTAGGCTTGTCCTGAGCGGAGCGAAGGAGTGAGGGGGAATCAAATATAATGAAAAAAGGAAATCGAAAATGCTAACCGGAGTTCCAGAAACCATATTTTACATATTAGCCGCCACAATCATCGGCTCTGCGGTGATGGTGGTCAGCTTGAAGAATATTTTTCATTCTGCCCTATTTTTGGTGTTGTGTTTTTTCAGCGTGGCGGGGATCTATATTCTTTTGGAGGCAGAATTTTTGGCGGCGGTTCAGATTTTAATTTACGTAGGAGCGATCACAGTCCTGATAATTTTTGCCATTATGTTGACCCATAAGCTATATAGTGCCAAAATCAGGCAATCCAATGAACAGGTAATTCCCGGACTGATCATCGTGGGCACATTACTTGTAGCCACCTTATTTGCGTTAAGCAAGACCGCTTGGAAGTTATCTTCGGAAACCCCACCAGCCCAATCCACGGTCAGCATCGGCAAATTGCTTTTGACCACTTATGTATTACCTTTCGAGGTAGTCTCGGTGGTTTTGTTGACTGCACTAATAGGAGCGGTAATAATTGCCAGAAGGGAGTAGTGCTCTGACACCTAAGAGAATATCAAATAAGGAGTTAATCCGTAAGGATTTTATCTTTTTAAAAGGCTAACGCCTTAACTCCATAACCAAACTTATGAAGATTTTGTTGATGGAGCAGTAAGTTATGGTTGGACTAAATCATTATTTGACTTTAAGTGCGATTCTTTTTTGTGTGGGAATATTCGGCGTTTTGACCCGAAGGAACGCCATCGGAATATTAATGTCCATTGAGCTTATGTTCAATGCGGTCAATATCAATTTTGTAGCATTCTCAAGGTTTGTCACCCCCACCGGATTCGTGGGACAGATATTCGCCATATTCGTCATCACTATCGCCGCCGCAGAGGCTACCGTGGGTCTGGCTATTGTGCTTTTGATATATCGAAATTACAAGGGAATCAATGTGGATGAAATAAATATTATGAGATGGTAAGGTGTTTGTAGCCGCAACCTTTAGGTTGCGCAAGTGAGTGAACAATGCTTTAATTTCGCAGGCTGAAGCCTGCGGCTACAAAATATGAAATATGAGTTGTTACATTCGACATCTAAACGATGTTTTCGAAGCACTCGGTGTAGAGGACAACAAGGATAATCGTAAGATGATGGATAAATCCATCCGCAAACTTTTGAAAACAGATGAACCTTGTCCCGATGTGTGGAGAAAACTAAAAACCATCTTAGCAGACGAAAAAAAGAAGAAGAATTTGGTGGGAAAACTTAAAAAAGAATTTGTTAAAGCATAACTTTAAGGTAATTTTCTAACATGTTGCCATATGGCTGGATAATACCACTATTCCCCTTGCTCTCTTTTGTGGTGATTGTCTTTTTCACCAATAGAAGACCAAAGATAAGTTCCCTTATCTCTATAGGGGGAATATGTTTGTCTTTTGTGGTCTCAATGATCGTTCTTGGAACCGTGCTGAAAAATCCAGTCTCCTCGGAATTCAAATTCACCTGGATTGATCTTTTGGGGCTCAAAATCCAGATGGGGATGTTGATCGATCCTTTAACTGCCATAATGTTATTGGTCGTCTCCACTGTTTCCATGCTGGTTCACATCTATTCCGTAGGATATATGGCAGGTGATCCACGTTTTGCCAGATTCTTTTCCTTTTTATCATTGTTCTCTTTTTCCATGTTAGGCTTGGTAATTGCCAACAATTTCTTTGAGATATTTATATTTTGGGAATTGGTGGGTTTAACTTCATATTTGCTAATCGGGTTCTGGTTTGAGAAGAAAGTAGCGGCGGATGCAGGGAAAAAAGCTTTTATCACCACCCGGACAGGGGACTTGGCATTTATAATAGGTATACTAATTTTAACCACAGCGGCGGGAACTTTCAATTTCAAAGAGATCTTTCACCAAATTGAAGCAGGTCACATCTCTGCTGGTTTGCTCACCCTATCTGCCATTTTCATTTTTGGCGGAGCGGTAGGAAAATCAGCGCAGTTTCCTTTACATGTATGGCTCCCGGATGCGATGGAAGGTCCCACACCGGTTTCTGCTTTGATTCATGCGGCGACCATGGTGGCGGCTGGAGTTTATTTGGTGGCTCGAACCATCACCATCTATTTAGCCGCACCGGATGCCGCTTTGGTGGTTGCATCTATTGGATGTTTCACCGCTTTCTTAGCCGCATCCATTGGTCTGGTTCAGAATGATATCAAAAGAGTTTTGGCTTACTCCACCATAAGCCAGTTAGGTTATATGATCATGGTTTTGGGCTTAGGAGGGATGACCGCGGGGATTTTCCATCTATATACTCACGCTTTTTTCAAAGCTCTTTTGTTTTTAGGGGCTGGTAGTGTAATCCATGCCATGCACACCAACGACATTTGGGAGATGGGAGGGCTTTATCCAAAGATGAAGGTTACCGCTATAACTTTCATCATCGCTTCGCTATCCATCTCAGGAATCTTTCCCTTGTCCGGATTTTGGAGCAAAGATGAAATCTTAACGCTGGCAAGTCACTTTCACAATCCCATATTTCTGATAATGGGGCTCTTAGTTGCCGGAATGACCGCATTCTATATGTTTAGATTATGTTTTGTTACCTTCTTTGGAACGCCAAGAGATAAGCACAAATTCGATCACGCCCACGAATCCCCAAAAGTGATGACCATACCTTTAATGATCTTAGCTTTTCTTTCAATCTTTGCCGGCTGGGTGGGAATACCCTGGCTTAAACATGGTTTTTCATCCTTTGTATATCACCACGAGCCTCACCATGTCGAGCCTAATTTTTTGCTCATGCTCATCTCCACCCTCGTAGCCTTATCCGGCATATATTTGGCTTATGCCATGTATTATAAAAAATCAATCTCTCCAGAAAAGCTAAAAGAGAAGTTTGCATTTCCTTATAAGGTTCTTTACCATAAATACTATTTTGATGAATTGTATCATGCCATCATCATCAACCCGATTTTGAAGCTATCCGATCGTCTGTTCGTCAAATTCGATGTGGGAGTCATCGACTGGCTGGTCAATGGGGTGGGCAATTTTACCGTCTTTTTGTCTGACGTCAAAGAATGGTTTGATAGTCACATAGTTGATGGTGCTGTTAATGGAGTGGCTTATGTTACCCGGGGAGTTAGTTCAAATTTAAGAAAAGTTCAAACGGGACAGGTGCAGACTTATGCATTCGTCATATTTTTTGGTTTGGTCTTGATAATACTTTTTAAACTCAAATAAGTTAAAAGAACCGGAGTAGCGAGACTTGTCTCGCGTTCTTTAGGGATTCAAATACTGGAAGTAACGTAGATAAGGAGGAATAAAAATTCGATGAACTTTCCAATTTTAAGTATGATGACTTTCATCCCATTTTTGGGGATGATCGTAATTTTGCTTTTGAAAAAGGAACAGGAGAATGCGGCTCGGTATTTAGCCGGGGTTTTCTCATTTATCCCCTTACTTTTGTCCTTTATCCTTCTATCTAAATACGATGGATCTACCTCCCAGCTGCAGTTTGTGGAGAAATTCGACTGGATTCCCTCTTTGGGAGTAACCTATTTCATGGGGGCGGACGGGCTTTCAGTTCCCATGCTTTTCTTGACCGCCCTTTTGTGTTTCGTCTCCGTCATATACTCCTTCGGGGACATAAAAGAACGGATCAAGCAATACTTTGCCTTTCTCCTTCTTTTGGAGGTCGGGATGATGGGTGTCTTTGCCGCTATGGATTTCTTCCTGTTCTACATTTTCTGGGAAATCGTTCTGGTTCCCATGTATTTTTTGATTGGGATTTGGGGACACGGAAGAAAAGAATATTCCGCCATCAAGTTTTTCTTATACACCTTGTTCGGATCTCTGTTTATGTTAGTCGGAATATTAGCCCTTTATTTCACAGTGGAGCCCCATACTCTGAACATGATGACTCTGATTGAGAAAACCCCACAGCTAACCAGGGGATTCCAGGTAATCGTGTTTGTGGCTTTTTATCTGGCATTTGCCATAAAGGTGCCTATTTTTCCCTTCCATACCTGGTTGCCGGATGCTCACGTGGATGCGCCCACTGCGGTTTCGGTCATCCTGGCTGGGGTTCTTCTGAAGATGGGAACTTATGGTTTCTTAAGAATCAGCTACCCCATGTTTCCTCAAGGGGCAATATATTTTGCCTTGCCTATTGGAATTTTGGCTTTGATAAATATAGTCTATGGCGCTTTGGTTTGTATGGCGCAGAAGGATTTGAAAAAGATGATTGCCTATTCCTCAGTCAGCCACATGGGTTACTGCATGTTGGGAATTGCGGCCATTACCGTAACCGGCATCTCCGGCTGCGTTTTTCAGATGGTTTCGCATGGGCTTATAACCGGCGCTTTGTTCCTTTTGGTGGGGGTTCTTTATGAAAGAGCTCACACCAGAGAGATTGGAGCATTCGGTGGTCTGTGGATCAAACTTCCGGTCTATTCCGGAATCATGATTTTGTTCTGCTTGGGTTCATTGGGACTTCCCGGGCTTTCCGGATTTGTAAGCGAGTTTATGGTCTTCATCGGCTCCTATCCAGCATTTAAAGTCATCGTCCCCTTGGCGGTCATCGGAGTGGTCATAACCGCGGCTTACTTTTTGAGGATGATCCAGAGGATGTTTTTGGGCACGTTCAATACCCAATGGGAAACCTTGACTGAGATAAATGGCAGGGAGATTTTCACAGTCATACCTTTGGCAGTTCTGATGATCGGGATCGGGGTTTACCCCGCACCCTTAGTTAATATGATCAAAGCGACTATGGAGAATATCGTCCGTCTGGTATCTGGGTAATGAAGTTATTTTACCCCTATCGTCAAAGAGAAAGATTATCTAAAGGTTTTGCTCTTAGCTCTAAACTCTTAGCTCTAAACTGACTTGAGGTTTTGCTCTTAACTCTAAACTCTGAACTCTAAACTAATTTTATGAACTACCAGCTCCTGTTACCCGAAATTTTCCTCTTCCTCTGGGCGATCTTGATATTCGTCTTGGATTTCTTTTGGAAGAGAGGAAAACAAAATTTAGGCTATTTGGCTTTAATCGGCGTAGCCATAACCATGTTTCTCTCCTTGACCTCGCAGAAGGGAGAACTTTTCAGTGGGATGTTTTTGGCTGACTCTTTTTCTTCCTTTTTCAACTTCATCTTCCTACTCTGCGGGTTTCTGACCATCGCATCCTCAATGGATTTTGTCAAAAAGTTAAGTTCCCATCAAGGAGAATACTTTGCTTTACTATTGTTGTCCATGGTGGGGATGATGTTTTTAGCCTCTGCAGGAGAACTTCTCACCTTATATGTAGCTCTGGAATTGACCACCATCAGCTTGTATGTTTTAGCGGCTTATCTGAAAAATGATAGATTCGCTCCGCTCACTACAAGATCGAAATCGAGCGAAGCGGGATTAAAGTATCTCATCTTGGGCGGTGTCTCCTCTGGACTTTTGCTTTATGGCATCAGTCTAATTTTTGGGCTTACCGGAACCACTTTCCTCAAAGATATAAAAATGACTTTAATCACTACTTTTTTGACTTATCAAAAGATCGGTCCGGCTTTGATTCTATCCCTTATCTTCTTTATCGCTGGTTTTGGATTCAAGTTGGCTTTGGTTCCTTTTCATATGTGGGTTCCGGATGTTTACGAAGGTGCTCCCACGCCCATAACCGCATTTCTTTCGGTAGCCTCAAAAGCCGCAGGATTAGCCGCCTTCATCAGGGTTTTTT